>Ga0065711_1001399_pt1 | contig 43745 bp, 32 predicted proteins | sample Hoacrofraction12_FD_59098 | JGI IMG/M metagenome (GOLD analysis project Ga0065711, IMG submission 59098) | Hoatzin crop microbial communities from Cojedes, Venezuela - Epithelial fraction 12 v2 (version 2) | ecosystem: Host-associated > Birds > Digestive system > Esophagus > Crop | place... | reverse complement strand
AACGCAGTACTCCAGGTGAGGTCTCACCAGAGCAGAGTAGAGGGGCAGAATCACCTCTCTCGACCTGCTGGCCACGCTTCTCCTGATGCAGCCCAGGACAGGGTTGGCCCTCTGGGCTGCCAGTGCACATTGCCGGCTCATGTCCAGCCTTTCGTCTATCAGTACCCCCAAGTCCCTTTCAGCAGAGCTACTCTCGATCCTTTCATCCCCCAGCCTGTATTGATAGCGGGGATTACCCTGACCCAGGTGTAGGACCTTGCACTTGGCCATGTTGAACCTCAGGAGGTTCACCCAGGCCCACCTCTCCAGCTTGTCCATAAACCAAAGCACGGGAAGTCCTAGGAGTCTTGCTCCAAGGTAGCTGAAGCAAAGAGGTCAAGAGAGGCATTTTAAAACTGGGAAGGAGCAGTCTTTTATGAAAGGTCTTGGAAACACCTGCACTAGAGATTTTTAAAACCCAGACTTATCAGAGAAGGTAGAGGACAGTTTCACATCAGGCCAGTGTAGTAGGGTGAGAATGAACAGAATGGGTACTGCTTTGATGGATTCAAGGTTGTACTGCTTTAGCTGTACTTTAGGAAATAAAAATCCACCAGCAAACACACTGTCATTTCTTGGGGTGGAGAAAGGGATAGGCAGAAACAATAGGTGATAGCGTCCTTGATTCTTTTTTCTGCCTGAAGTCCCATAAGTCTGTGGAATGAAGGTGGAAGAGGAAGTCAAACACAAGTGGAAAGAAAGCGCCTGCATATCACGTATCTGTTCCAGACGGCAGGCCTAATATTTAAGTGTCTTAAGTAGTAGGGTTTAAAGCGTTAGAACCTTCTTCAGTTTTCTTGGGGGCTGAACATGGAGTGAAGGCAGCACCACGGAGAAAGGTTAAGAAGATATACTTGGACATGGGAGAGCAGTCCTGCCTAATCCAGCAAGTTTTTCCTCTTCTCTTTTGTGTTGCATCCTCCTAAAACCTTGGTTTTTAGCACTGTCTGTGTGATGGGAAAAAACCACCCCATAATCTTATTTTCCACACGTAAACCAGAATCTGATGTTTGAGTTCTAGGTGACAGCATATGACGCTTGGGTGGTTCATAATGAACCGAGACTCGTTTTTATATTGCAGGGAAAATGTTCCCATCTCGAAAATAAACCAAGCCTTTGCTCTTTATCTGTAAGCTTCAGGGCACCCACCGGCATCCCACATTTTCAGCTGGGGTGGTGTGCCGAGCTTGCCAGCAGACACTAGGTGGAGGCCTTGGGCTGCGGTTTCACCGCAGTTGCTAAAGGCAGAAAGAGCAGAGGACTTGCGCTTTCAGACGGGAGCTCTTTTCCTGCTGCTCTCGCATGCTAGAAAGAAAAGTCCAAGCTCTCCAGGTGCAGAATGGAATGAGAAGACAAATGGAGAAGTGTCTGTCCCATCCCAAATCCTCCCTGCAATAGGATTTTTTGAGCAGGCCTGCGGTGGGAGCATTGAAGCCTTCTTAGTTCTTGGGTGTGGTTTGGTTGCAAGATTGATTTAATTTATCCTGATTTATTTTATCCTCATTTATATATCCTGATAGGGATAGGTTTGAGATCCCCATGAAGGCATATAAAAAGTATTAAAATTGCGATGAAAGTGAGTACAGATGAGCTGATTTATCTGGCCACAAATGCTTGTAAAACCAGCTGAGATGAAGTGCATGCTGTATTTATGATGATTGCTTTTGACAAGGCCTTCAATCTTAAAACTATTCCAAATAGGGAGATTTAGACTTAGTACAAAGAATGAATCGCAGTTTAAGTGAGAGCTGGATGAAACTTGAAATGTTAATTTTAAGAGAAATTTCAAAGTTTATGATTTCAAAGCTTCATGTTACTCTTAGTGACAAGAATACTGTTTTCAGTGTGTTCCTAAGAACTGAAAATTATGAACATTTCAGTTAGATACTTTTAGAAAAATAACTGATGTTTGTTTTGAAAATTAGTTAAATTTTGATACAGTTTAACATCAGTTTTAAAGCAGATCTAGGCTATGCCAAATCGAGTCTCGTATGAGGTCATATTATGCAATTCTACCAGTAACATAGCATACCATGCATATCATAATTAAATATTCTGTTATGTAATTTAGTACAGGTGATATTTTACTTTCAAAACAAGTGATTTTTCTACCAAGTAATGAGTGTTCTATCAAAAGTGGTATCAGCTTTATTAGTCTGTGCTGAATGAAACAATTTAATTTTTTACACTCTGAAGAAAAAATGTGCTGCGTACTAGTTAGGGACCAATTGTTTTTAACATCCTAGAAATCTGATTCCAGGCTAATGACAGGATATTGAACACATCAGTGTCTCTCATTATTAACTGAAGAGTGTAATAACAATGCAAGCAGTAGAATATGGTAAGGAAATATAAGGTTGCTTTCAAAATTAGTATTTTAATTTGAAAGAAAAGCTGGCATGATTTTCCCAAAGGCAAAACTTTCCAATACTGAAAATTTTGCTTGAGACTCTTTTTCTGTAGGGAGTTTTCACTTGTACTGATGATTTTGTGAAAAATGTTGATTTTATCAAAATAGTATTTTCTGGTTGAAGACTGTTTCAATTAAAGTTTTCTCACTAGTGTGAACTGTTATAACACTCTCTTCCTCCACCCTCTGAGCTGTGGTAAAAGGGTGAGTGAAGTTATTGATTTATCTTTCCTTATTTTTTTTTAGTGCAATGACATTGAGAGCTCCATGGTTGTTCTGCAGACAGATGCACAATTGTGAAACATCAATATGGACTGCAAATCTCTGCTGTCAGTCAGCTCCTCTTCCCTTCTGCATAACGTAATCTGTATCTCCACAATGCCTGCACAGATACACATTTCCAAAGATGTTTTTCTGGAGATAGCATGCATAGCAAGCACTCCTTTACTTGTTCTCATCTCTAGCAACATTATATGGAGTTTCAGTTCACAGTTCACTGTGCTCCCCCTTCTACCACTGAAATGCAGCCAACTCCACGCTGCGGCTATTAGACATCACACAAACAACACCACAAAACAGATTGTGGAAAGCAATGGAATTCAGAGAAAAGCAACAAATTGAGTGAGAACTGCAAGGGTTGTCTGGGAAGTGATAACAAAGGAGTATAGGGAATGAGTAGTGGTTAATAGTGATGCAGAATAGCCGCCACCTTGATATTCAGATGATACAAGCATGCAAGGGAGATCTTTTGAGGTTGGCACAAAGAGGTGTCAGTAGGAGCAGTCAGGTTTCAGCCAGGGAGATGAGCTGGTCAGCTTCCTCAACCACTGAGTTTTGTCAGACTGTCAGACTCCCAAGGAAAGGGCTGCAGGCATCATTGCTTGAAGGTTTTATAACTGGTCAAAGTTTCAAGACAGGACAAGGCAGTATCAGAACAGGTGAATAAAAAGCAATGGAGTAAATAGCTATATCTATCCCCACTTTGTATGAGTCTGAGAAAACAGTTGGGAGAAAGATAGCAAGGTCTGAAGGAACCTCATGTACAAAGTTAGAAAAGAGTGTGAACTTGCATGACAAAAGCTGCGACATGGCAAGGGAAAAGCTTTCAAAGGCAGTGCTCTGCTTTTGACCTTAGGGTGGAAACGGAGGAAAAAGTGGAAGATGTGCAATGAATCACAGGAAAAGAGAAATGTGTGTGAATGTATGTAGCTGTTTATGTGCGTGTGTGGCACAACAGGAATCTCATTCAGATTGGAAAAAGCTTTGTAGGTATTTGCAGCTAAGTTTGCTCAGACTCGTGGCTGGAAGGGGGCACCTTGGCACAAAACCTGCACATGAATTCTTGCTGCTTTAGGTAAAGTGATGAGAGGGGAAGGTTGCCAGACACTGTCACTGAGCATTCAATGGACAAATAAGATGCAACTGCAAAAGTCTGTTCACAGCTCAAGTTGCATAGCAACACTAAATTGTCAGATTGCTATTATGGTCATCCCTTACATTATCCCCATTATTAGAGCCCTTTTTAGGAATCGAGCCATGTGATGTTGTAGCCCATTCCCAAGCTGGTTGTTTGACTTTTGTCTCTTGCCGAATGATGCCATGTAATTTGCTGGAAAGGAGTCTAGAAGTAGTACACCAGAGAGAAAAGTCCTTGAGGATCCCTCAGCATAGGCCTTAGGGAGCAAAAGATGTGCCTGTGCAGAATAGGGCAGGAGAGACAGATCAGGGAGCAGTGATATCCTCAAACAAGCCTAGCATCTGACAAACTCAGCAGGATGTATGTTACCCCATCACTTCTCTGAACTGAGTCTTTTTTGATCCAAGTGAAAGGCTATTTTGAAGGGTGAGCCACAGTTGCTCGTAACACATGTGTTTCAAATGCTTCCAGTGCGTGCTTGTCCCTGGTGGTTGGATCACTCTTATGGACCACTGCTGCTGTGAAATCCTAACTTCCAGCCAGCTGTTCCCTGCTTTTCAGTGTAAGTACCTTGTGAGCTGTCTCCTGGCGGAGATGCTGATGCACAAAAACAGTCACAGCATCATCATCCTGTGATGTTTCAGACACTGCCAGTGTCTGAAACAATACCTAGAAGTCTGCTTGTCTTGCAGGATGTTGCTAGTGTCCTGCATAATTTCTTTCCTGGATGTCTTGTGTAACACAGCATCCTCCTCCCTGTTTCATTCTAATGCTGCTTCTTTTGCTGGCACAAGTTCCTGAAATGCCCCTGCCATCTCTTTGCAGCCAAGGCAACCAGGGTCACAGGATACTAAGGTGTAGCTGGAGTTTTAAGGACTTGAATAAACTGAATGAACTCCTTTACTGCAAACATCAGACTGACGTGGACTTAGGACACCAGGTAGAGTGGAAATTAACTTACAGGCCTTTTGCACTGCATGATGGGGAGAGTGGCCTGCTTAAGCAAGTAATTCTCAGTGATGTATCTTCTTTCCGAAGAGTGCCTGGTTGTAAACTGTGCCAGCTTTTTCAAGATCACCAGTGCAAATTATGAACAAGAAAACAGACCTCAGAAGGACAAGATACACTGCCTGCCCCCTCTGTAAAAAGTAATAGAATTATTCTGCTTCATTAAAATAACTGATGAGGAAACAAACAGCCTTGAGATTCAGTTCCTCTATATTTCCGTACCCAGAACCCAGAGTACACAAATGGCGTAACACCTGGACTAGACGCTACAAGGCACTCTTTCTTAATATTAAGGGTATCAAGTTCGGACAAGGTCTAACACAGCAGGTGATAAAGGTCCATGCATGACATTGCTAAAAGAGATCTGATGGCCGTGAAGTTATGCTTGAAAAATGAATATCTCTCTAATGCAAAATATCTTAGCAGTCCTTGCGAAGAAGGAGCAAAAGGTGTTCATCTGGCTTTCTCCTTGCCTCCCTCGAGTATCTCCCATGAACAAGAACTGCTGGATGGGATGCTTCAAAGACCTGATTTCTCTCTCTAGGAGAGAGTCTCCTCCTCTCTGTCAGTGTTTTAGATTTATCTTGCTTCCATCTGAGGCTGAGGGATTTGAGATCTTTAGAGAGACAGCATTTGAGATCATTAGAGAGAGAGACATTGGAGTGGTCATTGGTACCCACCAGCTTCATAGCTCAGTCATCCTGAGGACCACTGTCAGGAGGGATTTATCCAAGAGCTCTGCAGCTCCTTTGATGCCTTGTAGCTGCTCTGTACATGTTTGTTGACAGCCCTGGTACTTCAGTGAAGGAGTCAGTCCTGAGTTTTAGGCTGTGTCACCCAGACTGAAGAGTTTTGTGTCACCTTGCAGCCATGGACTAGCTGGAGGTACAGATACAAGAGGCTGTTCCATGGGACTGGTTAGCATTTGATAATTGTTGTGGCTTTCCCTTTTTAACTTGGTCTTCTAGTTTATGGTGGAGATAAAGCTGAGGGTCCCCACTGATGAGTGAAGGATTCTTTTATCAGACCTTGCACTATGGTCAGACCTCTTTAAGATTTCTCTCCATGTATCTCTATCAGTCTCAGTCTGTATGTGTTACTAAATATCATCTTTGCAGTGCCTTAGCTTTATTTGACAATTTCAGTTTCCTTTGACCTTTTGAGGATAATATTTGCAGATTGAAATGTGCTGAATAAGGACAAATGAGAAATGCAAAAGAAGTGAAAATAGTCAGGATTTAAAGAAAATAATCTTCTGTCAGTATTGTTTGCATGTGTGCTCATTTCTCATAAACATTCAAAGGCTCAAGTTTCCTGTTGCTAGTATACATGGAAAACAAATGTCAAGGCTGCACGTGACTACTTGCCATAAATTAATATTGAATGTGCACACACACTTCGTCTGGAAGTGCTTGTACACTCCTCTTGTCAGAAAGCAGAATAAATAATGATCAGAATCACCAGGCAGAGCTGGTGATTTCCATCTGTAGATATAAAAATACTCTACAAGGAAGGTCAGGATCATAGCTTCCAATTTTGCAAATGGGACACAGTAAAGTCACTTGTCTGGTAGTCACCGAACTTCCACTTCCGTACCTAACCTGCAGAGGCAAGTGAGGATGCACATTTGATTATTTTCTCTTCCATCCTTGACTGCCCCTTTTAAAATCAGTCACTCACCCTTTCATTTACTGCTCAGGGCACAAGGTTATCCATCATCACCCAGCACAGGCTGCCATCCATCCTGCCTGTGCACATGTGCTTACTGGCATGTATTTTCTCTCTCTCTTCCTCCTTGCTGGCCTGCCTTGCTGCTTGCCTTCAGGTCACCTCTGCTTCTGCCTTTGGTGCCCTTCTCTGCAAAGCATCTCTTCTCCGCTGCATGTCTTCTGGGCTGACCAGAGGCCTTCCACAGCAAGTTTCCTTGCAGAGCAGACCTGACTGTGTGCTTGGGTATTCTGTACCTCTCTTACCATCCTTGTCCTTTTCTCAGGGGTCTCTCCTCTGCCAGGGCTTTCAGAGGAAGATTTCTAGTTCTGTGTCCTCTCTCTGCTTTCTTGTATGGGTTTTCATCCTGACAGTCTCCCAAACTGTGCAGAGATGCAGGATGCAGGAGGGTTATAAGGTAAGTGTGTTGTTTCCTGCCAGGACAGATTTTGATAACGGGTTTTACAAGGTTCTCTGTGAGAATGGGCTTGGTAGTGACTTCAAGAAATGAAATTTAGTCAGAAGGGACTTGATCAAAGTGTCTAAAGTAACATGTATCAGAAGAGGTCTGTCGGAAACACCTATTCTTTGTATCTCTCCAGAAACTAACAAAGGGCCATTCAGGGAAAAATCGGCAAATACTGCACTCGAGTGCTTCACACAGTGGTAATGAAACTACAAGGCATGTTGCCTTTGGGTGTTCTGGAGGCCACAAACTCAAGTAAAAAATGCCAGTGGCTTTACAGAGTGAGCCAATTTCCAAATTCCTAGGAATTAAAATGTTTATTGAGCCTCCTTCTACAACTTCTTTTCAGGCCTCTGAGGGCACCACCAGCCCTGACTGTGCCCAGCATCTCCTGGGGCTCCTTCCACCCTGCTCAGGACCCAGGACCCCATTTCAGTCCCTCAGGGCCACCAGTGCCTGCTCCAGCGATGCTGCAGCAGGGCTGGTCTCCAGCTCCTCACAGCCCTGCCCTGATGGGCCATGGGCCCTGCTGCACAGGGAGGTACTTGGTCCCACAGCTGGGGCTGCACCCGCTGCCCACCCCTCCCACCCCTGGCTGCCCTGCTCCTGGCTGGGGCTGTGGGATGTCCCTGGGGGGCCCCCAGACCTCCCAGTGCCCTGACACTTCTTACACTGTTTGGTATGGGCACTGCTAGACTGTCAGCTGCATTCTGCTCCATTTGTGTGGTTTCTCTTAAGCCCTGTACAGTCTATACCATCACATGCCACAGCCAATAACATTTTTAAAGTGGATGATTCCCTCCCAATATACTGCTTTTATCTACAGCAAGAGTGTTAATGCCTGCCAGGATGTAGAACTGGTTGCAGAGACTGCAAAGGCGATACTTGGACTAGCCAGTCTTATTACCAATGCACTTCCTCTTAAAAGTGATCATTGTTGGAAATCATTGATCTTCCGCTTGTCCTCTTCATCTGACAATATCACAGCTCCAAAATGGGAAGCCTTGCTGTGTGAGCAGGGATACACAGATCAATATCCCTTCTCATGACAGAAAATGAAAATGAGTGGTACAAAGGTAGACTTCCACAGCCCTGTTAGTAGGAGCAGCTTGGAGGCAAGAATCAAATGTCACAGCAGTTGAAATGAGAAGAATGAATACAGATGTTTATGACATCAATCTGCCTTGGTTTGGAGTTTAAGGATTATTATTCTGAGGATAATTGCAACATTTCATTATAAAATTTCTAGAATTTCTGGGGAGAGGGAGGGGAATGAAGCTAGAAATATCTGCAGAAATAGCAGTATCTCACAGTGTTTGGGTACATCCATTTCAGAAAGGCAGGTAGTGAGTGAGAAGAGACTAAATGGGACTCATGTTTTTGTGAACACGCACTCCTCTACATGCTAAAACTACAGGCTACGATATATTTGCTCTAGATTTACCACCAGATACATTGCAGCTCAACAAATGAAGTCTGCAATACAAAAATCCATTAACTAAAGTATAGCCTTGGAACAGCCCTGGTAAATCTGGTTCTGGGTCTTCTGTTAACGAGACATTTGAGCAAAACATGTTGCATCCAGCACTAGGATCCTCTTGCATCATGCAGGACAGATAGATCATGGGCAGACTCAACTTTTTTGAAGAAGGGAATTGAATTTTCAGACCAAAGACTTAAAAAAACATTGATGTGCTGACATCCATCACTTCATTGTGTTGGGTTGTTGGAAGAGGGAAGTTTTTTCCCCAAGCATGGAAAAGCCTTCTTGCTCTTTCCGGTGTTGATGCCAAGGTCAAATTCACAGCTCAGATGCTTCACACACGCAATGGGGAGTGGCTGGGCTGTCTCGCTCGGATGCTGCTTCATGGATTTGACAAATATGGGACCTGACTGCGTCAGGTCCGAGGAATCCCATAGGAAGGCTCCCCAGAGAGGATTTCAGTTGTGACTAAAAGCAAGACAACACTGCATCCGTGTTAACCTCCTCTCTGCAAAAACCAAGAAGGTCTCCCAACTCTCTCCTTCCCCAAACCTCCACCACTTTTCCTCTTTCTTTGATTTTTCAGCTAAAAATAGGGTGACAGAGGGACTGTGGGGTAAGCAGCTGGAGTAGAGCGGAGCTAGTTGCCATAGAAACCAATGAGCCACTTAGCAGCACTTGCCTTCCTCCTTTGCCTGCGGATTTTTTTTCCCTCTTGTGCGTGTAGGGGCAGTGTGGGGGCGAGCCGGAGGAGCCCCACGCCAGCCGGGACTCAGCTCCCTGCCCCATGGCCACCCGGGGTGCCAGCGCTCCGGTAAGCTCTGTCTCCCAAGCCAGGAAGGGGAGAGGGAGGATGGAGGTCAGATGGAAGAAGTGTTTGGGCAGCAATGCTTGGATATACGCTGGGAGTCTCACCCTCACCCTGGCATCTCATTTTCCTGTCATGATAGATGGCACTTGGACAGTGCCCCAAATTTCAAAGAGGGCTCTCCAGGCCACTGGTGCCCTGCCCTGTCTTGAAAGATGTCAAATACCAACGAAAGCAGGGTTTTATGTATTTAACCATGTGCTGTATTACACCCCAGGCTTCAGTAGCCAAGACAGTCGTTTGGAGGTGAACATAAGGGTTATAAGAAGAGAATGTTCCTCTCCTCTCAGGTCTTCCTTCCATCACTAAAAATTAACATTTGGGTGATTATTTAAAAGAGATAGCCAACCTACATTTGGTTCACTTGAGGGTAAAGTTGCTTTAATTTCACCGCATATACATTTCTCAGTGGGGAAAACCTATTTGCTTGAAAGATCTGAAGCTCTAAATGGGATACCTGAAACATATTAAGCTACAATTTGGTTATACCTGATACTGGTTTGCTGTGCTTGATATTCAGTCTGTTTTTTCTTTCTTTTTTTTTCCCCAAGACTGAAGAGACACACATTGTTAGGTAGCACATACTTCACTAAGTTTATTTTTAAACTTCGAAAATATTATCACTAGCAAAAAAGTACTAGATTGGCAGCTCTTGGAGAATGAGATCTTCTCTTCCGCCCTAGAGTGACAGAGCCAGTTTTGATAAGACCTTTCCACACTGCTCCTCATCCGTGTGCTCCAAGCGTGACTTCCTCATAACCTGAGCCACATGAAAAAGCCCCAGCTATTCACACCTGGATGCAAACCCTAGGTATCTGCTTGCAGGTGCTATTTTCTTTCTTATCCTGGGCTGTGTGGAAATAGTAGTGGCAAAGACACACATGCATTAATGGGTGCTGCAGGCACAGTAAAGCTGTAGGGAATTTGCAAGCAGAACCATACTTGGTAAAGCTTGCTGATGTAGTGCTTCTTCAGGTTGCAGGTTACCGGCATTTCTGGAACCTGGGAGAAAGTCTATAAACTAGAAATCACCGTAGATAAAATTGAAAGCAGTTGCTAGAAATTTGGGCTGGATAGTTTTCCCCTTGGTGGTCTGAAAGTGAGTTTTTGTGTTTTATTTCTCCTCTTAACATGTATGGAGGACTGAAAGGTAATAAATGGCATCACACGACAGTGTGTGTAGGGAAGTGTAAATGTTACATAATTAATCCTTATAACATATGTGCAAAGTCAGATGTATCATTTAACTTCGGCTCATCAGAGAAGGTCAGGCAAGACATGTGTGACCATCTATAGTGCATCACTGACACGAGCAGGACATACCTCTGCTCTAAAGAGCTGTGTGAACACTTGTGCAGCTGGGTGGGTCCACTTCAGAGTTGTACAGACACATAGGGAGCCTGACAGAAATACAGACAGGGTCATGCTGTGTTCTGGTCTTGTCCTGGTTGGCACAGCAGTCTTTTTGCAGCCCTTGCTGTCAAAATAATGCAAAACAACCTTGGGGTTTTGTTAATGTGTCACCTCAGGGCCATTCATTTAGTCACTCATGCTTTCTTCTCTCTCCTCATTTCTTCATGGGGTCCTGTGCAGTCATCTCACATGCGATTAACTTCTTTCCATCATTTAACTGAGACTGTAATGCAAAATTTGGATCTGAATTAAAATATGTCCCCAGATTTAGGCAGCTTGATCCAGGTTTTGTGGTGGCCCATTTCTTGGTGAAATATATAACAGCAGCGACGTGTCTTGTCTTGTATATTATTATGTTTCTTAATTTCATGGTGTGTTTTCTTTGTTTGTTTTAGTAGCCTGAAGTCATGCATCAAAACTCTTACTGTATTCATGAAAACATACCAAAGGCGAGCTTCACTGGCTAATTAAATCTTCTCTGTTGCATGCTGGCATGACAAATATAGATTTAAAACAAACGTAATTTGCTATTATAGGGCTGCTCCTATTCTATTCACCTGATGTTATCAGAAGGGTCTGGCCCAGGAGACAGGATGTGCTGAATGCAATGCAAGAAGTTGGAGGAGCAAAAATCTGGGGCAGGTGGGTGTGAAAATAAAGGGGTCTTTGTACACAGGTGCATTCCTCTATGCTAGCAGAAAAAGATAAAGGTTACAAAGCAAATACCTCCAACAGCAAGATCAGAAGCTGCATGTCTTCTGTTCTCTTTAGGAGTCATTCAGAGCTGCAGCTTGCTGGCTGCAGAAAGCAAATGAGATTTGGGATGTGAAGAACTGAACCCTACAGCAACAGCTTGTGGTGGAGGGGTACAGAGAACTGTCGAGCACACTGAACATCAACAACAGATGGGTTTTTGTGCAAAACATGGTACCACAGTTAGACTGGGAAGGAAAAATGACGGTTTTCTACCTCAGCCTCAGAGCATTCAGGAGGAATAGATGTGTTCTGGATGGTTTGAACTGAAAGGTAGTGATTGGCTTGTGTCTTCTTCCTCGAGAAACCTTTTCACTTTTTCTCTACTTTGTCTAGGACCTTTGTCCATGCAGAAAATCCTATTGCCAGCCTCCAAGGGACTGGCTTTGACAGCATCCAACCTCTAATGCTGCTCACTACTGCCAGTTTAGCTGATCTGAGTTTGATGCCCTTTTCTTCAAGTGCACAAGCTGATGTCCACAAACTCCTGTCTAGAAGCCCTCGTGAAGAACATATGGCAGTAGATGGGGTGTGCTGGGTAAGCAGAGGTGAGAAGGAGTGACTGGGGAAGAACTGGTCAGGCTGGATTCTTTGCAGGAGCCAGGTCTGAGATGACCTTGCCACCCAGCTGCTAGAGATAAAACTCGTGTTTTTCCATTGACTGGGTCTTAATGCTGCTGGAAAATTCCCTAATGTTCACAGCATGTGCAATTTGAAGAGGAATTCTAAAAAAATAATCATGTATTTACATATAAAATGTTAATGTCTGGTTAATATTGTGTCCTCATTAACAATACCAAGGTTCCATTAAATTTGTTTTGCATAGCATATTTGTTTTCAACATAGAATGAGTTTTTGCACTGCTTACATTTCACTGCTGAACCAGCTGACAGGGAAAGCAATGAGAGAAGTGATGGTAACTTGGGATTTTGTAGATCAGCATTGCCTGTACTGGGGCTAAAGAACCCCAGGTTCATTTAGCTGTTTTCTGCATTAATATGAACCTAATAGAGCTAATACTTTTGTTTTAATTAGGATTAGATGCCAGTGAGGAGAAGGGAAGGTTTTATGCCTTTCTCACAAGTGCTGAAGAGCCACAGAACTGGCTCAGGCATAAAACCTCCCTGGAAGAGAATGGAAAAGGATGCTTCCATGATGGCCATGGATTGAGGAGGACAGCGTGGCATCAGAACATCTGTTTGATATTTTAAGTTTTCTTTACAACCTGAAAGTGGAATGTTATTCCCTGAATAATGCAGTACTGCAGTTTAAGAAGAAATACCCTGGTATAAAATATATTCCGTAGGAAAATCTGCTGCTGTGGAAAATGTGGGGCCTTGCCAGAAACCCTCCCACCCAGGACAGAAAATGAATCCCAGAAAAGTGGATGGACTCCATGATATTAAACACAAGGGAAATGGGTTCAACTCTGTTGCCCTTTTTGGTGAGATTGCAGCTGACAGTTCAGGCAGGAGGATATGTGCAGTGAGTAACATGAAGTGGGATAATGCATGCAGAACACTGTGTGCTGGAAGACTTGCATACGGCTCTTGCTCAAAATAGTGTCTTCAGACATAGACTGTGGAGTATGTGCATAATGGCTCTTTGCTGAAGTTTTTGTAATATGTAATCTTTGATGGGAAGTAGAGGCTTTACTTCTGCACAAAACTGCATCTGCCACTGCAGACTGCTGGGCATGTTCTGTGCATAATGTTCTGGTGTTACTGCATGTGTACGTGGCTAACACCTAGACATGCTTCTGAAATGATGAAGATTTTTCCTTCATTATGATCCGGTGTAATGACAATTCCTCACCGAAGTGTTAACATCAACTACTTGCACTTCAGTGCTAAAAGATCTGGTTAAGTATTTGTTTAAAGGCAGCAAATATACTTTCTTCCCTCTCTCCCCCTCTTGTTCTCAGGTAACTCAGGCATAAGTCTTTGCAATTTTTTCCTGAGGCTTACTGGAATACTTCATCACTAGGGCGAGGCACAGGCATCTGCAGTCATGCTTCAGAACCAAAGGAACTGTTTGGGAGTTTGTTCACTCTGCAAACAAAACAAAACCTGGCTGCTTTCTGTTGTTTTCTTTCCTAGGCTGTTAACTCTGGGTATTGTTCACTGTCAGCGCTAGCAGAAAATGAATAAACTTAAAATATGGCTCCTTTGAGCAAATGAACAGAGAAGTTTAGAATGAGAGCCCTTTCTCAAATTTACTTACTGCAAACCATTCAGAGCTTGCTAGACTGCTCTCTTTTCTCTGCGGTGCTTTGGATCGTGACAGAAAGGCACTGTGTAAATGTAAGATATTATTATTAGCTCTGTTCCGTGTTCAAGCTGGCTGATAACAGCAACTGTCCTCTCCTTTCATTGATGTACTTGTGAGATCCGTCAATCAGAGCTGTGTCAGCAGCACAAGAGGGGGAGGGTGCAAGTGTGTTTATTTTTACTGTCAATTGTATTTGCTAATGAGAGACGAGTCCATTACTAGAGAGGGAGCCTATGTGAGTTAGCAACTGAGTCAATTCATTATCAAGTGCTGGCTCTAGTGCCAAGTATTGCTTGGGAGAACTGAAAATCATAATTCCTCCACCCCCAGCTCCCCTCTGTCTAGCCTTTCACATTCACTCCTGATATTAACTGGAGATCACAGCTGCTGGGAAACTGGCAGATACAATTTTACAAATGGATGTTGTCTGATGTCAACATTTCCTCCTCCCCTCCCTGAGCATCTGACATTTCTCAACCAAAAGGACAGATGATAGAGCAAAACTGGGATTATTTCTTTATGTTCATAATAATAATGACTTATTTTCAAAGTGCTTTAGCTCAGTAAGGAGGGGGGATAGAAGAGTGTTTATCCAGCTCACATTGTCCGATCTCATCTGCTGTTTTTTTCTGCCCCACAGTATCCTCCTTTTTCCACTTGATCTCCTCCTCTTTATTCTTGCTTTTTACCCCTTCTGGTCCCCTGCACATCATGTTGCTTTGGTGATGGCCCCCTCACCTGAGATCAGACATTGTCCTAGTCCACTTTGGCTTTACAAACTACCCCTCTGCGCTTTCTAGTCCCTTTTCCTGAACTGAACATCTTCCTGACCCAGCCTGCTCTCCACAGGGCAGATTTCTTACTACCTGGGGAGACATGCTTCATCCCCACTAGACACAACAGTGTGTGGTAGCTGCTTTTGGTGTGAGCAGTGTTACTGCTACCTGCGAATGCTGGGGAGAAACGGCAGTCTCCCATGCTGAGAGCTTTCCGAGCTGTCTGCCTCACTACCGCTTAAAGCAGACGAAGGCTCATTTTGCATGAGGCAGGACATCATAGCCCTAAAAAATCAGGAAATCATGACAAACTCCGAAGCTTTGGGAAGAATTCAGGGCTACCTGGCAGACAGCATCTTCAGCTACAGTCTTTCAGGGAGGTGCTCATCCAGAGTTGTCTCCGGTGGCAGAGTGGTGTCTGCAGAGCCACCAACACAGCTCTTGCTTCGTCTCCTCCTGCTGCTCGTCCCAATGCTGGCCAAATCTAGGCCAGGCTGTTTCTGTAGGGATGAACCTTGAGGTGGTGTCATTACAGATAGGGTAATGTGCATGACCTGCGCATACGGATTGTCTCAATTCTTCCTTCAGAAAAGCCCTTATTTTTACTTCAGATCCTCTTTGTCCATTGCAACAACTTTCTCCAGGTTTGCTCTCACCTTCTCTCCAATGGAGCAATTCCCATGTGATTCAGGAGCTGATTTTTGCATTGTTTCCGTATTTCACACCATTTCCTGGCCTTGCCTAGCCTGCCCACCTGGCTGGTCTGTTTGGAAAAGGTCCCCTCAGCACCTCGTGCTGTTTCTCTGTAGTCTGGGCCTGTGCTGGTTCTCAACCATGACCCTTGTTTCACTGATCAGGTGGCTACTGTTTTTTTGTAGATTATGAAAAAGACTGCAAAACTGTTTTTAACCTGGGAGAAAGGACAGCAGACCTCCTGTTAGCGGACAGTGGAGGGAGCAGATGTTCTGTGCAGCGCTCCTCCCTTGTCACCTTTGGGGAAAAAGGGTTGATTTTGTTTTGCTCCACTCCCATCTAGCATTGTAATTCCAGTCTTGGAAAAGGGAAAAAAGTGAGATTCCAAACTCTTTTCTCCCCTGGGCAAGAAAGAAGCAGGAAGGCTTGAATGCTGCTGTGGTTGTGTTGTTCTACCCCATCCTATTCCACCTGATTTCACCACAGCCCGTGCAGTCGGTTGTGGTAGGAGTAGGAGAGCAAAGAAGAATCACAGCAGAAGTGTGCCAAGGAGTAAGGGGCAGAAGTGGGAAGTAACTTCTATGAGCTGGGACAGCAGTGGAAGAGGTGGGGCTGAGAAGTGAATAGTTCACTACTGGTCTCACAGATGAGGAGGTGTGTGGGAAATCACCGACACTTGTGGTGGGGAGCTGGATTTTCTGCATTGCTGAGTGGCCAAAGTCACTGCAGAGATGATCCAACTGCTTTTGGGAGTGCTGGTGACTCTGTGAATGTTGCATGCTGGGGAGCTGCGAATAGGGTGCTCCAAAGGCAGTTCAAACACAGCGGCATTTCCAGAGGGAAAAAATGCGAAGACCTTGTAATGACTTTTTCCGCCCCCCCCTCCTGTTTTTTTTGCTGCTTGTGGCTGGCTGTACTGAACTTACATTCCTAAATCTCTTCGCACTATTAATCCTCACAATACTCCATTTGTAAGATCCACCCCCCCACTACAAATGGAAAAGCTGTCCAACAGAGGAGATTAAGGGGCTTGCTCCTAGACCCAGGGTGAGGCAACTTTCTGATTCAGGTTCCTCGCTCTTGTCTGTTACATCTCCTAGACCATAACCTGCTTCCCACCCCTTCCTTCATGTGCATCGCCTTGTTTTCTTCTACTTATTTACCACAGTTAGTGTGAAACCCTCCTCTAGTGTTGATTTAGCCATATAAGAACAGTTTTCCTGCTTTTCTGCCTCAATTAAATGCTTTTTAAAACATTTCAGCTGAAAGTGCATCTTCATAGCCTACGCTCTTGAATTTTTCTCTTCCTCTGCAATTATTTACCCCTCGAAAGTGGTTTTATTTAGCTACAGTATGTACATTAAATATGAAAATGTGGTTGACTTTTTTAGAATAGTTATTATTGGATGATTTCAGATTGCATGATGAACATGAAGTAAATAAGTCTTGCTAAGTAGGTAGGCAGTGTAATAGTCAAGGGTCACTTCAATATCTCTCACAGGCATCTGGCTGTAGGTGCCACAACATTTGAGGGTGTAGGCTGCAGAGTAAAGTTGTTATAATTTGCTGGTGGATGTTTTCAGGTCTTTGTCTTTCTTTTGTAGTTTCTTTAGCTCCTATATGCCATACACTTTGCTCCCAGCATGATTTACAGCACAGCTCAGAAGGTAAGTTTATGAGGCAGTAAGAGGACTTCTGTCCTGCAGAGGGGATTAAAAAGCAATATTTTGTACTTATCTAGATACATGAGTACAGAGAAAACCAAACTCCAGACTTGGAGAATATGCCTCCAAAATTCAAGCTACTTCAAAGACCTGCTCAATTAAGCTTGATCTAAAATTTGCCAGAGCTGTAATTTAGATCAGATTTCAAGCAGACAGAGCCACTTTTGCTGAATGGGTTTCAGCCTCAAGTGGAACAGGCTTTGTAATGGGCTTTACAGAAATACAGCAGACATCTGATCTCTGTGGCAGTGCAGCTGATTCTGGGATCAGTTTAGCTGAGCTGAAACTAGTTTGAGCTATGAACAAATGTTTGATTTTACTGCTTTGATGTAACAACATCCCTCAATAGTGGGGCAGGCATGGTTTGTCCCAGGCACACTGTTCTCTCCAAGGTTGGTTGTTTGCCATCCTGTCCAGTGTTTATCAAGAGCTGGTAATGGACTGCACATGCTATTTTCATTAATATGTTTGCGTAATATATATCTACTTCATACTACATCTATATAGTTTTCTACACTTCTGTGCACTTTTCAATGTTTCAGCTTGTAAAGCAGAAAGATTTGATCTCTCGCTTTTATTTGGTAGGGTGTTAGAACTTTTCAGGTTGGAAAAAATATGTCTGAGTAGGACATGACAGAGTTCTAGGAGGATCACAGAGACAAGTAGGAAATGACTGTTTTCTATTAATATGAAAAGTAGGAATCCCCAGTAAATTTATCAGTCAAAACCAAAAAGAGAGACTCTTTTCATCTGGTGTATGCTTAATTTGTGGAATTCACTGGAAAGTGTGGAGGGCAAAATTATAAAGAGTTCCAAAAGCATCTTGACACATTTATGAAAAAAAAAAAAAAGTGCCATTAAGATCTACTAAACACTTTGATACAGATGTGATCTTTGGCTCAGGAAACTCTCAGCTGTAGATATCTAGCTGCTGGGAGAAAACAATAGGAGAAGGATCACTGCATATTTGTGCTATCTTTGCCTAAGCCTTTGCTATTTCCTGTTGCAGTCAGAGCACTGGGCTGGGTGGTTCTTTGGGTCCAGTACCAGACATATGCTCTGACAGTCTTAGCAATATTTCGTTAAGAACATGCCAACAGCTTGTTTGGAGTCAAGTTATACATCAGTGTTTAACTTCAGCAGAGGTTTTTTCACTATCTTGTCAGAAGTTATTCCTAGATATGATCAATGGACAACAACAGCATCTCTAAAGTTAGGACAGTCAATAATAATTTGGAAGATATGTTAACATACCTAGATTAAATATTAATGTTATGAGTCATAGGGAGTTCTTGGAGCTGGGGAGAATGGGAAGAAGGCTTAACTCTCAGTGGAACCCTAGGAGGGAGCTATGTATTTAAGAGAATTAATATATCCAGCATGTGTCTGAGCAATACCCAGGACAGGGGTCTTGCCTGAAATTTGGATCCCTGATACAAGGATGGTGTTCTAGCACCTTTTTAACTGGATGAAGCAGAGAGTGAACTTCTGGCAACTTAACTGTAGCAAAAGTCTGGTTTTCTTTAATTGCTGCATGCCTATCTAAGCTTAGCAATTCTATTTTTAATATATGAGGTATAGCAAATACTCTATATCTTTAGTTTTGTCTTAATCTCCTTTTCTGCTATTAGAAGTGCCTTCAGGGAAGATTGAAGTCCAGAAGCTCCATTCCCAAGGGAATGTTGAACCATAAACCACTCTTATGCTGTCCTGGGACAAATTCAAACTCCCTCATTAAGCTTTCCAGGCTTGTGTGAGAGCTGACAACACAAGATGTCAACCTGGAAAAGCTGTTCTTCATCAACAAAATTTACCCAGACTACCTTTAGCATGAAGTGAAACAGTGAGATGCATTCCTGAACTGTAAGGCTCCTTCATGAGTTTACAAAATCAGGCCAAGCAAATTTTGAAGTGGTTGGGAGTTGCAGTGGAGGCAAATCTTAGAGAGAATGAATGCAGCTGGAAGGGCATAATGTGCTTTTCTGTTGCTTTTGATTACTGCAGTGCGTTTTGCTCTGACCAGCAAAACCTCCTTTTTTTCCTTACGGTTAGCAAAGGTATTTGTTTCGAAGCAAAGATGCCAGTGTTGGTGTGGATGGGGATCAGGTCCAGTATAAAGAGAGGCAGATTTTGTAACTACTTATGATGTTCCTAACGTCTGTTTAACTTGAGAGCTGGAATATGTCACGGAAGTAAAGAACACTTCATGATTCCCGATGACCTGAGCTTTGATTCACGCTCACTGAGGTGCCATGGGAACATCAAGAACTACATGCACCACACGCCCCAGTTCTTTGCCTTGCTGTCTGAACTCCTTTCAGCTGTGATCTCTTTTGCCTTGCTCCATGTTTCCTACCAAAAGGGCTAATCTACATGACAAGTGTTTGTGTCTGACATGATACCCAGCTGCCCTGTCTCTTCCCTTCTTCATGCAATATATACTAAACAGGTTCTCATTATTGTTCTCTGGTAACTAGGCAACCATGAAATGTCAGCTTGGCCTAAATAAATAAAAAAGGGATACATATCTTTGTAATATATCTACATGTGTGTAGTTATCGATATACGTGGTCATATGAGCACATCTGTATGTGTGTGAAATCCAACTAAATGTGACAATTACTTGCACTTCCACCTGTGATCTTGAAGCTTTTTGTTTAAGCATACCCATGCTGTTGTGATGGAAATATTGTCACTACCTCCAAGTGACAGGTAAGTAAGCTATCATATAAAGAACTAAAGTGACATTCAAGGTCACAGAAATAGCCAGCTGAAAATGCAGGAAGAGCTTCTTGAAAAATGTGTGCATGAATATCCTGTACCAGATCCAAATCCTTCACCCCATCACTATTTCCAGTATTGCAAACAGCAGACTGGCATCTCTCTGTCTTTTCTCCATGCATCTGCTCCTCTTTTCCTCTTTCATTTTGCCCACTCATTCCATCGCTGTTGCTGTTCCCCAAATTTTTCCTATTCTTCCCCAGCGACAGTTCCTCTTCATCAGATGTCCTTTTACTTCATATAGACACACTTTCCTTAGAACCTCTCTGGCTTATTGTTCCTCTTCATTCACTGCTCTCCAGCTCTCCTCCAGCCTGCTTTTCTTCAACCCTCACCCACATATACAGAACTTGGCAAGCTGCAGAAAATGGTCATTCCAAGAGAAACTGGTGACATGTCCTTGGAGATGGGAGTGGCTATAAGCTGCAGAAAAAGCAGTTCCCAAGTTGGAGGTGGAGAATTCCTTTTGATGAGAATGAGAGGCACAAGGATTACCTGGAGAGGAGGAAAGAAAAACAACCAAATTTTGTTGCTTTCCGTAGCCCCTCTCCTTTCCAGAAGAGGAGGATTTCAGGAAGTTTCTCCCATGTGAAATGCATCTATGCAAATATTTGCTATGAGCCAGACATGAGTCCTTGCTCTGGCAGTGCAGGACTAGTACTTTGGTACTTCAGCCCCCGCCAAGGAATTTCGTGATGTAAAAAAAGCCCTTCAGAGAGCTGTGGGCTGTTCTCGGCACCCTGCCTACAGGATGAGGCCAGAGCATCTTTGTGCATTGACAGCGTCTTGTCACCGTCCTGGACCTTTCCCAATATCAGGTCCAAAATAAAGCTCACCTCCCCTGTGAGTGCATGGGAATTCCCCAGGATCTGTCCATGTCCTGCTAATGTGTGTTTCCTAGAGGCTTAACCAAAGCATTGTTTGGATGCTGTTCAAGACCTGGGGCAAAAACTGAGTGAGGCAAGCATCAGGTCTCTGTGGACGTCTCGAGCTCTTCCTTGGTTACCTAGAGAAGACTTCAGGTTTCTCAGGCTAAGGCTCACTGCACTGAGTTGTTCAGCACCGAGAGAAACCAGATCCCTGGTCAAAACCAGGGATCAAGGGCTGGGGGTTCCGCTTTTTTTTTTTCTGTCCCTGTAATGTGCACCTGAAAAAAAATGGCAGGGGGGTATACATACAACTATGATCGGGGTCCTGAATTTTAGTTAGGGATGTGTTTATGCAGCCAAAAGTTTTGTTCTAACATCATAACTACAACAGTTTATCCTGTGTAAATTGAGTGGGATTAAAAGAGGAGTGGGAGGAAAAGAACTACCGCAGAGCTGGAGGCAAAAAGGGCAGGAACAGCTACCTTAAAGCATGACTATTTAAAATTTCCTGACCCATGTGGGCACCACTCCCCTCCCATAGCTGAAAACACACATTCAAGGCTGTTAGTCTGAACAGATCTTCCAGCACCCACATTCAGCCATGACCATCTTCAGCAGGTCCATTGTAAGCCAGGACAGATTTTCAGCTGGCTGCAGAGACCAAAGCTGCCACCCTCCGTTCAGGGCTGTGGTCAGAGCCCATTGCTGATGACATGCCAGCTGCAGGCTGATGGGACTTGTTGGGTGAACCAATAAGAGATGTAGTCTTTCCAGCGAAGCAAAACTTCGCTGCCTCCAACTCCCTGCTTCCCCCAAGGTGTTGTGGTTTCTCATCCATCCACAGTGAGTGCTGAGAGAGCAGCCTGCCCTCCTACCTCTGCTGGAGTAGGGGAACAACAGCAAGGGCTGATCTTGGGAGTCTCTGTGAGTAAACTGGGCAGGTCCACGGCGTTGGCTGTCCTGTGATCATCCTGACCATCACGTTGTTAGCACAGCCCCTGCCACAGATTTAGCCTGTGCCAGATCACAGACAAAGCCTGGCTCCAGCTCAGGATTGACTTTGTCCAGAGACTGGTCCCAGGAAGTGTGAAGAGGTAGAAGAGGACCATAGCTGTAGGGACATGAGCCACACTGTGCCACTTGCCTTGCAAATGGGTCTTCATCCTTTTTAGCTCCTAGGATTGAGTGAGCCAGCTGATCGCTAGCAGCAGAGGGCCAGGGTAGGTGTAGAAAGGCAGATGAGCCTTGTCCCTGACTCAGCCAGTCAGGCTAGGTCACCCAATGATGTTAAATTGCTCAAAAAAGAGAAGTAATGGCTTTTAAATGATGTTTCCTACAGTAATTCCTCTTTTGCGTTCTACAGGGAAAGATTCAGGGCAGCTGGTGTTGTAGCTCCATCTACCAGGAAGCAACGAGTCAGGCTCTACTGTCAGTCACAGACAGTGTAATTAATTCTTCTAGGTAGTGTAATTAGTCTGTCCTATCAGCTACATATTTTCTCAGTCAAAATTATACTAAAGCTAATAATACATAAAACACAGAAAACAAAAAAGAAACCCAAAAAAGGGGAAGTAATAATGGGAGAAGGGATTAGAACAAAATTTACCAGTGTATAATTTTTTCTTGTTGTACATTTCCTCTTCCCTTCATCTTCAAACACAATTCAGAACAACTGGTGAATGTAGCAAGCAGAATGAATACAAATTGGCTTACTTTAAATAGCAGCATGTAGGACTTAGCCAAAGTCTGCTTTCAGATGCTGAGGCGAGATAAGGCACGGATCCTGCACCGAACTCTGTGCGGGCATTGTGTCAGGGCTGGGCTTGTGCACCATGCCGTGCCTGAAGTTCTGGGTTGCAGGAAGGCAGCAAGTCCACTGCTGATGTGTGCTCTTCTTTGACTGGGGTCCCAGCAGGGCAGACCTGCTGGCAGGGCTGCATGGAAACCTGGGTATTACTCTGCTGTGACGCGATGTTGGGGGCGTTGCATGTCTCTGCCTCTGAGCAAGGAAGAGGTGCCAGGAAGTGGTCTCCACACATTTGGGAAATGGTCTCCAAAGCAGGGAAGGGCTGGTTTACTTGGGATGGTGCCTCTAAGAGAGGTCTCATGGCCACCCATTGGTAGGGGACTGTAGCCCAGAAGACCCTGGCGGGCTTATTTCCTTTTTAGCTCAGATGCTAATGCAGAGCAGCTCTCTCAAATGGAGTTTGGCTTGTGGGAATAAAGAACCACCCCAAAATGTAGCTGCTGTGGGAATTTCCTTGGGGCTCAGATTTGAGGGTTGAGCCTAGAGACAGGAAAAACAGAAAGTGCTGGGTGAAACCTTCTTCCACCATGACAAGAATCGCTTCCCCAGAGGTTGGGCAAGTGGGAAGAGTAGGTGATGACTCACCTGAACAAGCTAGAAAAGGGGCCTGTGGGGCTCTGCAATGAGCTCAGCATGTTGCCGTATCACCCCTTCTTGCCCTGAGCTGTTTTGGCTGCTCAGCTTGTCCAAAGCATCCTGTGAACTTGCAGTGCTCAGCTGGGGAAAGGATGGAGGGGAATTGTGTGGGGGGATGGGAAGACACAGCTGGGGAGGACTTCTGTGAGCAGGACATGTCTGGCTCTCTGTGGTGGGAGGAAGGGCAACGAGTGAGCTTGCAGAGAAAACTGGTGCTGAGAACATAAAGCTATTTTGGGCTGAAAAGAAGAAGATTCAAAACAGACTGCACGAGTCAGTCTCAGTAATGAGATACTTCTGAGCATGGGCGATCTCGGTAATCACTCCTGTGTGAGCTCTCCAGAGCTGGGCAGGCTGACGAAGGTCCTGTGGTGGCCCTGGCCCCAGTAGGGAGACCAGCACATGTTGCCTCAGAGCATTGTGTGCTCGCAGTGCTCCTGGCCTGAGGTGACCTCATAAGCCCAATGCCCCACGGCACCTGCATGCCTCATCCTTGCTGCCAAGTGACCCTATGGCAAAAGGAGACGGGGAGCTGGCTGAGTCCCTGTAAGCGCAGAGAGCCTGTTTCCCTGGAGATAGAGTTACCTCTTTCTAAGAGTGGATTTAGCCCAGACGGGAAAAAAAAAATGCTGAGCGGGAACAAAGTCCTTTTTTTAGATCTTGAGGAGGCACAGCCTTCCCTAGCACTGACCCCCAAATCTCTGAGAGCATCCTCTCCTCTAGGAAGAGGTGGTGGGGCAGCCTGGCTGTTCCCCCTGATCCTAAGCCTGCCACCAGCAGCGATAGCTGCAGTGTGGCATGTCCTGGGAGAGGGTACAGGGCTTTGGCCCCTGACGGGGGTTATCCCCTGGGCAGTGTTTGGTGTCACACCTTCCAGTCCTCCCAGTGGCTTCAGTTCAACCTGCTGAAAATCAGCTATGACAGTGCTCACTTGCCGTACCTCAGTGGGCATGGCGAGGACTGCCTTGTGGCTACCCTGCAACAGGGCGCTTTGTGCCGCCTGATGACAGGGTAAGCTCATGCACCATGAATGGCAAAGCCTTTTGGTCACAGCTGAGCTGGTGCAGAGCTTCTGACATGCAGGTTGAAGCACAGGAGCCCACCAACCTGCAGCATGGCTCAAGACAGAGCTGGATGTGTCCCCGACCCCACGAGAGGTGATCATGGTTTCCCAGTAAGGTTAAAGTGCAGAAGGGACTCTGCTACCCACAAACTTTGTGCTTTAGAAACTCAAGTAGCTTCAGGCACTGTACCCGCCCCGAATCTCACTAACAATTTCGTTTCTGTCTTTCTCATCTCATTTTGCTTCAACGTCTCTCCTAACATCCCCCCACTCCATCGTCTCTCTTGTTGCTAGGTGAAAAACTCAGAGCAGCAGCCATGGAAGCTGACTCATGGCCCATACATGGGCAATGGAGACATTAGTGCCCAAAGTCAGCTGCTGTCAAGCCCCGACTGCCCTGATGGGCTGTATTTGCCCAGAGCAGCCTCACCTGGGACCCCCACCCATGCACCCACTCTGCTCCTTGGTCTCAGAGCACTGTATAGCCTCAGGCTTGCTCTGTGCCTGAGCTGTGTAGTGAACTGGTCTGCTTTCAGTTTTAAGGAATCTGGTTGGGCTTCCTGGACTGAGTTTGGGCTTGATTTATGGTTGCTGGATGATTGCTGTACTGGCCTTGCTCAGGTGCTGTGGGGCTATGCCTGTCTTGGTGACAGTATGGACCTCCAGTCCTCATCTTCTCTCGCTTTTCCTCGTGGGGCAGCCTGCACCTTCTGCTCCGTGAGAGCCTGAAGGGAAGTAGAGGTCCTGGGAAGTGCTTGGCTTTTGTCTCTGGAACCTCCCCCAAATGATGCACTTTTCTTGTCTTCATCACAGGTACTTTTCAAGGCATTTTTGGAAGCAGTACTGGTACTTCTTTGGCTTTCCTTAAGCCAGTGCAAGAATGTTTGTGTAACTAAATGTGACAGTAGGAAATGGCTGTTTGGCTTCTTCCTGGATACTAAAAACTGAGTATAGCTATGAGCCTCCTACGAATTTTCTGGTAATCTTGATGTTCTTGCTAATTGTGGATTGTTGTCCTTTTATGCTAGTGACCTGAAAACTTTCTGCATCAACATAGGTGATATTCCACCTTGGACCATGTTTCTCCCACAACAGGGTGGTGAAAGACATACCATTCAACCTGTGACAATGAGTATGAGGGAGCATGAAGAGATGGGGCTCAGGACACTGTGGTGCTAAATGTTCCCAGCAGAAATATGCAAGGCACAGTGTGGGGGGGATCATAGCCAGTAAAAATGGAATTTAAAAATATTTTCTTATTTTTCTTGTTTTACTTTAAAGTTGAAAGTATGCAGAGACTTATAGTATCCATGGTGATCTTCTTTCACATTGTTAAAGAAGACCTAATCACCAGTTAGGCTAGCACTGCAATTTTTCTCTTTGGTACATAATGGCAGACATTTAGGGTGCTGGATCTGTCCAGGCTTTACGTATCTCTAGAAGGCTGGTTTGACAACTAATGACCAGCTCTGGAGCTGTCAGTCTGGCTTACAGAGGTTATTTGAGATGATGCAGGGACATATAGCTCTCCATTATAGTTTTCCACTCCTGCTTCTGATCCCATCCAGCTGCTAAGGGTACTTCAGATTCATACTCTTAAATCTTCCTAGAGTGCAGGACCAAAGACTTGAGTTGGAGGCAGGTTAATTTGGCAGAACAATTGCTCTTCTTGGGAACATGAGAGGAGAAAATAATTTATATATGTAATATTGGGGCTTTGTCATGACTACTTATTGCACAGGACAGGAGCTCATTGCATGCTGTTGAAGCAGACTGGGCAGAACTCGGAGGGCTTTGCACCAGCATCAAAGAATAGACTGCTTTAGGGTCTTTCCTTGCTCTGGGAAGAGCAGTGCTGAAGTGGCTAGAGTGTATTGCCTTACATTGCATAGTGGCTGGGATAGTGCTGAGAGTGAGACCAGAGGGCAGATTCACTGAGGGAGGGAAGGCCAGTTCACTATCAGCATAGCATAGAGATCTTCACTTAGGTGTGTTGCGCTGCGTGCTCTCTTCTTTGCCATGTGTGGTTCTCCTACTGGGGTCTGTGGGGGGTCCTGTACATTGACTACAGCTTCTAGAATGGAACAGACTGTGAGTGTTGGTCAGCTGTTTAGATGAGGACAAGATCTGTTCCTTGCTATGAAAAGGGACTTTAATTTGGTTCTTCCATGAGGTCCAGTATTGTGATGTATTCACATCTTACATCAATAAAATGAAGCCTCTGTTCCTTCTCTTACTTATGTGTGTGGTGTGCTGTTTGAAATAGTAGGTATTTTTAATGTTTTGAAAGATTTTTATTAAATGGAAATGGAAACCACGTTACTTAAATGAATTTTATCTCTGTGGCAGTTCCAGCGATTCAGAACTGTGTCAGTGCCAGTTTATTGCAGTCTATTTTCTCCTCTGTAAGCATCTGCTTAACAGTTCAGTGCAGATACAGACAGATAGGAACATTCTAGCATGCACCTAACTCCACCCTGGGGCATGGTAGAAGTTGCTTAGGATACTAATTCATCTTTTAAAGCAAAAAGATTTTGGTCAAGCAAGATCTTTTGTCCATTGAACAGGTTAAAATGATCTCAGAATAAAAGAAAATGAGGATTGTGCTCTCCCTCCCCATGTCATTTCCCTTAACTTGTTTTTTTTCCTAACAGCAGTATTTAGAACAAGTTGCTGTATAAATTTTATATTAATCTTTGTACACTTTACCCCAGTCTACATATCATAGGTGTCGTGTTGTGATGTAACCTAACTTCTATGACCCTATTATGACAAGTTGCAAAGCAATAAGCCATGAAGCTCCCCCAGCTCATGTTTTTCCCCTTCCTCTTTCTCCTCATTGACAACTGGGTTAAATTATTGCTTTAAAGTTTTTTCACTCTCAGATCAAGAAATGGATTTTAGCATCACATGGAAAATAAGTACGCGATTGAAAGCAAAGTGGTCTTGCCTGTGTTTATGGAATTGTTTAAGAAATACCACTTTAGTTAAGCAGAGCATGGAAATAGATATAATTATCCATGCTATCTGGACTGGAAAGAGTGCTACGAGGGAGGAGGAGGATGGCTTCCTGTTACAGTAAAGGCAGGGCTGTTTCCCATAGTGGAAGAGCTGTCCTTGCTGCTGAGCAGAGCCCAGTCAGCCATAGACACATGGAGCAAAATGAGGCCGAAGTTCTTTAAACAATAAAGCACAAAGACGTCTGTGTTATAACCTTTATGCTCCTTAAAGAAGGAGGCTTCTTTTTGAAATGTTCCTCTGTCAACAGACTTTGTCCGAGCAGTGTACCTGGAAGGGAAGGGTCTGGTTGTAAGGGTCCTGCTGCAGGGTTGGGACACCACTGAAGGGACATCCTAGGTTGGTGGGCTCAGTCCCACACTCTGACAGGTCCTACCTTATACACGTACACAGGTAGGTGATTGCTGATGGCCACACTGTTTCTGGAGTGCATATGCATAACTATAAGTACCTACCAGTGTGCTTTCAGAGCTGGAGCCTGCATACTTAGTGGGGAAACAGGGATGTGTCCAGAGCAAATGGATCCATTTGCTGTCAAACAAACAAGATCTTTTTTTTGCCAAATAAGGTGTCCAGACTTTCAGCTGGAAAAACATATGATGAATTATAGTCTATCTTCAACATGTGCTTCAGATGGAATATTTCAAAGTAGTTTTCAGGATTCCTTCCACTGTGTCATGATCTCAGCTCAGTGAAGGGAGCTGGCTGTTCTCTCCCAGGAGACACCATTGCAGAGACACAGCATTGTACTTACCAGCAGAAGGTCTGGCTACTGGAGCTGCGTGATGAGGCAGGGGACTATCATACAGGTGACTTTGGGTCTGTTCTTGGCAGCATTAAGGGCAGCCAGGCCAAGGTTTTCTGCTGTACCTTGTTTTGTTTTTTTTCCCCTCCCCTAAGTCTTATCTTACTTTGTAGTTTTTGCTCCAATCTTTGTCACAGCGGTGGGAAGCAGCAGGGAGTTTATTCAGGTCTCAGAGCTCCCTATCCTTCCCCCTGAGAGCTCCCCATCCTCCCCCCTTAGTCAGCTGTGTCTCTTCCTGTTGGACAAGTGAGATATCTGTGCCACCACCCAGGTCCTGGTGCAGTCCCAACCTTGGGGTGTCCTTTGAGGTCACCCTCCTCCGGCTTGTGATGGAGCATTGCCTGAGCATTGCCCACACTGCTGGCTGCTGCTTTAGGCATGCACACGAGAGTCTTGGAAAGGCTGCTACTGGCTTCTCTGCCAAAGGTGTGGTAAAACTGTCTGCAAGACCAATGAGGCTAGAAATCCCTCTGGAGAGGGGAGGCGGTGATAGTAATGATGGAGTAGGGTCCCCACAGCAGAAGAGGAGCCCTCGGGGCATGTGTTTTGGGCATAGGGCTCCCTCTAGGAGTCAGTGGCTATTTCTCCTAGGTGTGCTACAAGAAGCTTTGAGAAGAGGAGGTAATTTCACCTGCAGAGCCTTTAGATAGCACTCACCCCACACTAACTTGCAGTGGGAGACCTGTGTAGGGAGAGGGTCCCATGAGAGGTGTGTGGAAACCCAGCCTCTGAGCATCTCTGGCTGAGACTCCCGCTCCCTTATAGCGAGAAAAGTCTTTTAGCGCCTCGTGACCCTGTGACCTTGATTTGGCACGGAGTGAATACAAAGCAAGGAGCAGCTTCATGCTTAGAAGTGTAGCTAGCTAACTACAGCTGTCTTGGATCACCCTTCTGCAAGATCTACAGATTGCAAGGCAGGAATGGGGGTGGGGGGAGAGGATTTAGTCAGCTGATGAGCCTGGCTTCTCTGTCTCTTTTAAGAAAGCGGATTTATTGGTATTAAACATGTCTGTCTTAATGTGGGTGATTTAAAATGGAAATTGCCTTTGAAAGGGGATTTCCTATTAACTAGCTGGGAAGGAAAAATAGGATAATACCATCATCCCAATGCAGGGCCCATAGATGAGATTCTGGAACAGAATGATCTGGTTAACTGCTGCTTCTTCAGAAATTATAGCTTCTCTGTAAGAGTGAGCCTTGCCCAAATTCCTCTGTGAGGAATGGTTGTATAGATGTTTCCATTAAGTTATTTTTTACAGAAAAAAGCATCAATCTTACTGGGCCCTTTGGGTTTCAAGGTAAGAACTCAGTAAATATGAATTCTGAGGGCAGGATCAGGAGTGTGCCCAGTTCTCTGTGTGTCATATTTGAGGCTAGATAGAGACACAGGCACTAGCAGACTGGACTGAGGATTCACATTTGTTACTATGCAATTAATGCCAATCAAAACTTGGATTAGTCAATGATTTTAATAAGAAAAAGAAAGCCTTGTCTATACCCAGATTTGCACTAGTTTAATCCAGGTTGGCCCAGATATCAATTTAATTATGCCTATGCAGCTCCTTTATGTGGAAGAATTGATTTACTTAATCTGAACCCTTCCAGTCTGCGTTGGTTAAAATGAATCTGCACAAGGGGAAGTCTGCACAGCTGATGGAGGTGGATATACATAAGCTAGGTCTGGACAGACCAAATCCAGAGTTCATATCAGCAGGCTACTGCACCTGCGCTGATTAATGGCAGGGCAGTGCCACATTAGCATCATTATATGTCTTAGTTAGGACTTTTTTAATGTCAGTGTACTGTATCATGGAGCAGTGTAGACATGCCCTGTCAAACCTCTCACCCAATTTGGGGACAAAGGCCCTTCCCCAAGTCCCTCAGTCAGGACAGAAAGCAGCATGCATTCGAGAGAAGTAACCCCTTGACAAGGTTGAAACATCTTTGCTTTCATTACTCATGTCTGTGGGCAATGAATGGGTCTTTTTGCAACCCTGTTTCCTCATTGCCCTCCCTGGTTGTGCAGATGTTGCTCAATGCTCATGACGGGGAGATCTTTGTCCTTCTAGTGGGGCCTGGGACTTGGGCTATGTGTGAAGTGACATGAAGCAAAACACAAATAACTCCAAGAGAAGATGGTTGTGCCATAGCCCTCCTGAAAAACTCCTTTTAAAAGTGTTCCTGGTGCTTAGAGCTTGCGGCCTTGACAGAGCCTTTCTCTAAGGCCTTCTGTGCATAGATAGTCAAGAAGCAGCAAACCATGAGGGAAAACCCAGCCTCTAATGATGATAAAACAGTGTGTCTAAAGAGCATTTTAGCTTTCTGGCCTGCCCTTGGGTGCCACCCACACCAGACAGATGGTTCTAGCATGTGAGCCCCTGAGATCAGTATTCTCCTGTGGTGGTTTCTGACCTTGCCTAAGGCAGCCTGGGGAGCCTCTTTCTCAGGCTGTATTGAATACAGCTAGCACTCGACTCACCCTGACATCTCCACCTCCTCTGAACTCAGCTGATTGCAGCAGCAAGGCCATGCCTTCAGTTTCTCCTGAGCGCCATGAATGCCCTCCATGAATTTACTGCCTCCCACTTGCTCAAGGTACTTGATTAAAAACTCTAGGATAGGCTCAATGTCCAGATGGAGATTGGTGACGAGTGATGTCCCTCAGGGGTCCGTATTGGGATCAGTACTGTATAATATCTTCACCAATGACCTAGGCAGTGGGATCAAGTGCACCCTCAGCAAATTTGCAGATGACACCAAGCTGAGTGGTGCAGTAGACACACCAGAAGGACAGGATACCATCCAGAGGGACCTGGACAAGCTTGAGAAGTGAGCCCATGTGAATCTCATGAGGTTCAACAAGGCCAGGTGCAGGACCCTGCACCTGGGTCAGGGCAACCCTGGTATCAGTATGGGCTGAGGAATGGAGTCATTGAGAGCAGCCCTGAGAAGAACTTGCAGGTACTGGTGGACAAGAAGCTGGACGTGACCCAGCAATGTGGACTTGCAGCCCAGAAGGCCAACTGTATCCTGGACTGCATTAAAAGAAGCGTAGCCAGCAGGTCAAGGGAGGTGATTCTGCCCCCCTACTGCACTCTGGTGAGACCCCACCCGGAGTTCTGTGTCTGGTTCTGGAGCCCCCAGCACTGGAAAGACATGGACCTGTTGGAGCAGGTCCAGAGGAGGGCCACAAAAATGGTCAGAGGGATGGAATCCTTCCTCTATGAAGAAAGGCTGAGACAGTTGAGGTTGTTCAGCCTGGAGAAGAGAAGGCTCTGGGGAGACCTTATTGCAGCCTTTCAGTACCTAGAGGGGGCTTATAAGAAAGATGAGGACAAACATTTTAGCAGGGCCTCTTGTTATAGGACAAGGGGTAATGGTTTTAAACTAAAAGAGAGTAGATTTAGACTAGATATAAGATGGAACATTTTGCCCAGAGAGGTGGTAGATGCCCCATCCCTGGAAACATTCAAAATCAAGTTGGATGGGGCTCTCAGCTACCTGAATTAGTAGAAGATGTCCCTGCTCATTGCAGAGGGGTTGGACTAGATGATGTTTAAAGGTCCCTTCTAACCCAAATCACTCTATGATAGTGAAGTACAGACAGGACCTTCTGTCTCCAGCTCTCTTATATAGGAAGATAAGTGATGGTGAGACAAGGGATTTGGTGGTTGGGAGTCACTAATGCTGGTCCCAAGGAGGTGCCGTGACTGCCTCCTTAAAAAAAGCAGAGGAGACAGATGGAAGAAAGTGCAGGGAGGGGCTGCAGCAAATAGTCACTTGTGGATGTTGCTGCTGTGTGTTTGTCTCTTGCCGTATGGTTTACATCCCCCGGGAAGTTTGTTCCAAAAGTGCCCAAGAGAAACTGGGATCTGCCTACCCTGTGACTAGGGTGTCTGGTTGAACTACCATCCTCTACAGGATGATCATGCTGTTCCATCTGCTGCAGGTCTGCAAGGACCAGGTATGTTTCCAAAGACAGATAAAACACTTTGCTTCTTTTTGAAAGATTGGGCTGAGGCTGGAGGAAATATTCTGTGTATTGCAACAGCCCTGTTGAGGGGAAGGAAAACATGAGGCAGGTGGTGGGCACTTGGATCATTTGTCTTGGTCTAATGTTGGTGAGCTGACCCTTGGTACGTAGCATGATTACGGGAAGGACAGAGAGACATGGCTAGGCTGAGAGTAGTGCTAAGACTCTTCCTCGGGTCTTAGCCCTGGCTCTGGAGATACAGGAGGGCAGCCTGCCAGCAGCTGTCGGAATCTGGAGAGGTTGGGGAGTGAAGGTGGGATAGGTGAAGGTGGGGTGGGTATATAATTGTAAGGCCTGTGTTGCAGGTATGGCTGCTATCCCAATTTGCCCTCATTGGTATTCTGCATGCGTGCAGACCAGGCTGGTCAGCACGCCATCTGGAGATGGGACAGCTCTGTGTGGATAATGTGGAGCAGTATCCTGACCACTGAGGCTAGCAGGAAGAGACAAGGGGTAAGACAGAAGACTGGTGATCCATGCAAGACAGGGAAGGGCTTGGTGCCTGTAAGAAGGCCATTCCTGTTTGGACTTCCTTGGTATCTGTGGTTGTGTGCACTGTATGTGTTCATTAGTTGTGGGCATATTGGGCACTTGGCAATGGCACGAATGCCTGGGATCTTGGTCGATGAGGGAAGAGAAGAGGATGGACCTGAATAGATCCTAGCTATGGCTGGATGGAAGAGCTGTGGAGAGACAAAATGGTGGCAAGCCCACCAGCTTTTGAGTTGGTCTGTGATAAGTTGCTGTGATCTGCCATGGTTGGTTGCTTGGAGGATTTGTGTTTCTTGGCAACCCTGTTGTCACGGTTCAGGTGGCGATATCTGAGGAGGGGGCACTTTGGAGGACACTGCTACTGGGAGGGGAAGGGGGAGCTAGGGGAGGAAGGGACCATGGTGGTCCACACTGGTTGTGCTTTGCTCAGGGCTCTGTGGTGGAGCAAGTGCTGGGTCTGGCTGTGTGTGTAGTTCCTCATGGGTTTGGTGGGGACAGGGAGCTGGTGAGCATCTTGATGCTGTACAAGGATGTGGTGTACTTCTATACTTCTGCAGAAATTTACTGAGGACAGGAAAGCAATGGGACAGGTTGCCCAGAGAGGCTGTGTAGTCTTCATCCTTGGCTATTTTCAAGACTTAACTGGTTAAAGCCCTGAGCAAGCTGATCTGATCTCACAGCTGACCCTGTTTTGAGCAGGAGGTTGGACTAGAGCCTTCTGAGGTCCCTCCCAACCTGAATTATTGTATGATCCCATCACTTCCTGAAGGTAAGGAGTGGCTGCTGTTCCTCTGTCACTGTGCTGTAAGATGCCCACAGCGCAAAACACTTCAGGTCAGTGCAGCACCTCTGCAGTTTCCAACCCTTGCAGCCATCAAGAGAAGTCTGAAAACAATCACAGATGCAATGACAGTCAGATACGCAGTTAATAGTGAAGCTAATTGTTCCTATTCACCTCCTTGAATGAGATTACACTCCTTTCATTGCAGCACACTGAGACACCAAGCAGTTCTGACCTCTGTCAGACTTCAAAAGAAAGAATAGATTTCTAGGGAGCCAGTCCTTTCTGATGAAAACTCTGAAATCGGTCTTTTGAGCAGTAAATCCAGGGAACATTTATCGTCTGTACATATGCTAGATGCTTGCAGTCATAGACCTTGAGGCCCACCATTATTACCTGAGATTGTGATTAGTTATTTCAATTCTCTTCAGCTGAGCTATGGCTGCTGGTGGCTGCACAGAAGAGCAATGCAGGTCCTGATGACAGTTTGAGGGAGAATGGGGCTGTTACCAACCTGTTATTGCTGTTCTGTGACCCAGGAAGATAGACAGTAGAAGTGGTCTTGTCATGCTGTTTCCACTAAGCAAAGAAACTGTCCGTGCAACTTAGTGTATCTTTTGTGTGAGTCCATTTATTTACATCTGGTGTACCTAAGGACTGGTTTCCCAGAGTACTGTAGCAGCAGATTATAATAGCCAGTTTCCTTGCTCAGTTTCTATGGCTGCCTTACCAGTTAGCCGTGAAGTCAGGAGATACCTAACTCTGCTCCATGTCAGTGTCATGTTCTAGTGCACCAGTGCCTCTCAGAAAAGCTGTCCTTGCAGAGCACTGGGTTGCAAAGTGGTAGCATTGTCCAGCTCCTGGTAACCAGAATGGTCCACTGGGGTCTAGTGCTCTGTACTAAATATGGCCATTTCAGATGGGGATTCCTGTAGTCTCTTTCTTTGGAGTTTTATGTGTTTGGAACAATGGTAGCTGAAGCCAAACTCTCTCTGTGGCAGTTACAGTCCCCTAGTCTTTCCTTAGTGTGCTCAGAAAGGAAAAATACTCATTTTGCATTTTTGGGGGATAAAGGTTGAGGGAGACAGTGAGAAACACTTGAGGAACAGAGAAGAGCTTGAACTCATCTGCTAACTTTGCATTGCCTGGATGCCTGCAACCAGGCCTTGCATGAACCCTAGCTTTTCCTATTGCATGTTTTTTGTCAGGGATCCTATGTGTGCGGGCTGCTGGCTTTTCCTCTGGTGAGGACCTGGATCAGGAGCAAGGCCTTTTCCAGAGTCATAGCTGTCCTTAACTCTGGGACACAGTTGTGCTGGGGTAGAGTTAATTTTCTTCATAGTGGCTAGCATGAAGCTATATTTTGGATTTGTGCTGAAACAGTGTTGATAACACAGATGTTTTAGTTATTGCTGAGCAGTGCTTACACAGAGTCAAGGCCTTTTCTGCTTCTCTCACCATCCCACCGGCAAGAAGGCTGGGGGTGCACAAGAGGTTGGGAGGGGACACAGCTGGGACAGCTGGCCCAACTCACCAAAGGGATATTCCATACCACGTGACATCACGCTCAGCTCATCACACACATCAAGCTGAGGGAAGAAGAAGGAATGGGGAGGACATCTGGAGTGACAGTGTTTGTCTTCCCAAGTGACCATTACGTGTGATGGAGCTGTGTTTTCCTGGAGATAGCTGAACACCTGCCTCCTGATGGGAAGTAGTGAATGAATTCCTTATTTTGCTTTGCTGATGTGCACGGCTTTTGCTTTACTTGTTAGACTGTCTGTGTCTCAACCCAGGAGTTTTTTCCCTTTTACCCTTCTGATTCTCTCCTCCTTCCCACGGGGGGACAGTGAGCGAGTGGCTGTCTGGTGCTTAGTTGCCAGCTGGGGTTAAACCATGACACCAGTATATCTAGAAACAGCGAAAAAGCAGTTCTGGTCCCCTTATTTTTGGGGAGCTGTTCAGATTTTTGCTTGACTGCAATTGACTGGCTGATCCCTGCCTCTCTGCTGTAGAGCATCAGTTCTGGGAGACAGGGACCAACACCTCATGGGACCGTGCTGTTCTCTGCCTCTGGGAAGCTCAGCAGCAGCAGGTTCAGGGGGCTTGTGTACATGTGAAGATCTGACGTGCTGTGAGCTTGCATGTATCTCAGACTGTCAGCATACAGCCTTTAAGGCCAAGGATGGAGGGGGACAGCTAGCAGCTTCTGTCAATGGGTAGCAGACTAGTTTGAGGTTACACCTTGTAACGTCCCAGAGGGAGCACTAACAGATTTACTCAAAATGAATTTGCCAGCTGCTGGACCTGTGGCTCTACAAATTGTCAACCTGAGGTGATGGCTCACCATTATAGCATAAGAGTGGTGGATGGTTGAGTAGGATTTTTGACCCACTCTATGGGCGTTAACACAGGCAATGTTGGATGTGTGTTGGAAGCCTGCATCTTCAGAAGTTGTCTTTGTTGTCACGGCCAGGTCAGGCTTTTTTCTGCCTGTGGACAGGAACTTTTGTAGCACACTACCACCAGCCTGTGTTCCAAATGATAAAGCTTACCCTAGTTCTTACATCTCTTTCTGAACATACCTGGCCATTATAGACATTGCTCTAGGCCTTCAGCTCCTGATGAATTTTCATAATGTGCATGCTCATCCCCTTACCTGTAACAGCATCCCAAGGCTGGCTGACATTTCTGTAGCCTGTTCTGGATAACACAAGGTAGTGAGGCCAACAAAGAGATGTTCCATCAACACTGGATTTGCTGGAATCGAATCTGCCTTTGCTCAGCCCAACAGAGGCACCAGCTTTGGGTGACTCCTGGTCAGCAAACGTCCTCCTGATAATATATATGTCCATGGCAGAAAGGAGTATAATAACATAATTCACAGTTATAATTTACAATTCATGGCTTTGCCAAATACTGCTCCCTCCCACCATTCTCATTACCCCCTCCCAGCATCTCTCTTCCTCTTTCTGCATCCCATGAGGTGCCACAAGGATCAATATAACTGAGACACAGGCATCATCTGATGGTTCTGAAGACAAAAATATGTGGGAAAAGTGACATTAGTGATATCCACTTTTTGCTGTGCTTTTCTTTCATTAGGTCATGGACTGTCCCTTGTGCTATCTGTGCCACTGAGACAGTGTCGTCTGCAGATGCTGTGCTCCAACAACAAAGATGTTAGCTGGCAAAGATGAGAACATAGAGGCCTGTGGAAGTTGAGTCACATGAGAGACACAGACCAGTTCATGAGAAAAAAAAGTACAATTCCTTCAGGTGGCCTGGAAACATGTGGCCGTCCTTGACCTAGAGTAAGGACATGACCAGCAAGGACACAACAGCCTGCAGGCTCGTTCTTTGTCAGTATGAGAAAGCCTGGTAGCATGGCAAGCGCTGAGTACTGACTCCTGACTGACATAGGGGCTGGAGCAGAAATGCCCAGCTGCTTTTTTGCCAGGGGAACAAGCCACAGCTCCACAGGAGCTTTATATGTACTTGTGTCTAAAGGGCACAACAAAGGACAAATGGCCTTGTTGTAAAATCAAACAACACAACAGCGTAAATGCAGAGGAACGACATGAAAAGAGCACAGAATATAACCACAGATTTCCCCCTTCTCAGGCAAACCTGTTTATGAGGGCCATAGGAAGCCAAAATTTTCACAGTGAGACGCTTTGAGCTGTCCTTCCAAACAAATGTTGCCTTGCTCTAATGCCCGGCCTGTCCTTGGACTGGGAAAGTTGCCAGAGTGTGGCCAAAGCTCTAGGGGGACATTTTCTAAAGATGATGAGGGGAGAGGGACAGAACAGCATGTGCTTTTTGGAATTCAGTGCTTGGTAAGGGATGAGGAAAAGGCATACTCCATGCATGGGAAGGGTTCATACTTTCCATTTTCCCACTGCCAGGCCATAGAAACAGAATCAGCATTTGGGTCCTGGCAGCAACATGTGGGGGAGAGGGCAAACTTGCAGGCTTGCTGGAGGGTGGAGGCTGGTCAGCTGAAGCCAGACCTCACTCTGTTGAGCCCAGAATTTGAATGAGGTGAAAGAGAACTCATATTTGAGTAAGGTCTGGCCTTGGAATCAGGTGTACAGCTGATGTATGGCAAAAAAAATAGCCAGAGAATGACACAGTCTGTGGGTAGTGCATGCAATCAAGATATTGAGGCTTGAGTTTGAGTCAGACCTAACACGACTGCAAAAATGAGCTGCTGGGCTTCAAAGCAGTTGAGGTAAATGTCCTCCACTTCAATTTGATGGTAGATTAAAAGAGGCAGCTGAGGTGTACCAGAGGTATTTTGCTTACTGCCTCTTCCTAGATGTCTAAGTAAGGGGAATGTCTAAGTAAAGCAGAGAAAAAGGTGGCATTTTTCTTTAGAATACAGAGCAATCTGACAGAAATCTTAAGGCTTCTTCCAGCCAGAGGGCTGAACTATTGAGTCAGCTGGCTCACTTGGAAACAGCTCAGGCAAAGGAAATCTATCTCCATCTGCATAAAATAATTTGCCAAGGGTAGGTGTCGTTTTTTCAGGAGGGTAGGGTAGTGATGGGGCAGCGTGATAATCATCTTAGTTGCTGGGGGTAGATAGTCTCTCCCTGCTCTGTGAATATTCAGGTTAAGCACATGCTTTTCCACCTTTTCAATTTATGAGACTACTAAATAAATGGGCACAGGAGCAGGTGATCCTGATCCTGTTGGCTCTCAACTGAACCATGGGCACAGTGGTTTTCAGAGCTCCTTTTAAGCTCATTAACATTCTCTTCTGTTTGCCCCTTGGCAAGGAGCTATCTGGGGGACCACAGCTGCATGCTGACTGAGACAATTTTTCACTTTAAAATGTGTCTACAGAAAACATTTGTCTTAAATTAGATGGTCAATACAAATGTACAATAAATGCTGAGTTGAGTACCTAACCCAAACCCTGTGGGAACCTCCCTAGCTCACAGACTGTTGGCTTGCTGGTGAAATAATTCTTACTTCTGTTTCGAAGAATGCTTTCAGACCCACATCTCTGTGCTAGAAAAGTGATCCACTTTTTTAACATCATGCAGCTCCTTGTTCAGAATCCTTGTCAGTATGGATAATATTTTCCTTCACTACCATCTCTCCCCTCGCACCCACTTGGTGAGTTATTTGCAATACCATCTGCTTCACCTGAAGGAGGAAAGAGAGGAACAGAGAGAGATTCAGCGCTATTATCAACCCTGAATTTTTCTGAAAAAAGCTGAATCTGTTAGGAGGTCATGAGTGACGGGGCTTGTCAGAACTGCTGTGCCATCAGGGAGCCCGGCTGGTGACACTAACAAGTGCCCGCGCTTTGCCACGTCGCCATTAAAGTGAAGCCACTTGCTGCATATGCCCCAGTCCATATGTACGTCTGTGTATTAAATTGCATAAAAAGTTCTGATAGAGCTTGCAGGTGAAGGAGAACATGGGAGGTGGGTGGGATTTCATCTTTGCTTTGCATACATCTTTTCCTTGTGTTAAGGACTGAAAGGAATCCATGAAGAAAAAGTACGAAACATGTTTGGGAGGCAAAAAGTAGTGATGCTTTGGTGGCAGTATTTTTAGGTCATAAGGTGTTTAAACAAAAACCACATTCTTTGGGAGAAAACCAAATATTTGTGTATGTTGATGCTTCTAGCGTTTACCTCAGAGGTGACATGTACATTTTTCAGAGAGAAAGATGTATTTTTTACCCACAGTAACTTAATGTTCTGAGCGAGTTTATAATAGCACTGATTAACTGGTAGCATTTAGTTTGAGCAAAATATCAGCTCTGATGTCTGTACTCCTCTTTGCTCCAGACACTTTTATCAGTCTCTGAGCTATTTAACTTTACCTATTCCTTCCACAGGAGGTAGTTCATGTTGTAGCAATGTCCCATTGAACAAGCAGTAAGGATCTGAGACTGCATAAGTAAAGGTGAGATAATCTAGGTAACATGAAGAAATCTGTGGAATATGAAGTGAAAATCTGAATATGTCCCATTGCTTCCTCTAGATGCCATTTGAATGGAGTAGAGCTTGTCTGCTACTGAACTAGTGTGTAGGCCTTCTGTGTAAGAAAAATAAATGTGCTCATTTATGGTAACACCGATGCTGTAGTACTTTGACACAACTATAGCATACAGAACAAAGAAGTGCCATGTTATTAACTATTCTATTATCTACAACAAAGCAAGATAGAAGGTGAAAAGCAGCGAGTTTAAGTGACTGAATCTTATTGCCCTACACTTTTGTAGTGGACAGTTTCTCTGTAATACTGGGAGCTGGGAAGCTAAGTTTCTTGGAATGCGACTAGCTGAGCTTTTGCGTTTGTGTGGATATTGTGTTAAAGATGAGACTGGCTAGGTAGAGCCGCTGTGTCCGATCCCTCAGGGCATGTGCAGCAGCTCTCAGTAGCATGAGCAGTAAACTAGATAATTGGTGTGTTGGTTCTCACCCAATAATAATTTATTTCCTGGGAGCAACTTCAAAGCTTAATCCTAGAATTAAATCCCCTATTCCTCCTTGGGATTTTAATTTAGTTTTGGATGCTCTGATGGATTCTCTGCTAGAACATCGAAGATGGCTTTCAGACATAAGGGCGATTTTCCTGGCTGCTGTATGCCCTGTACGGAGAACAGGTGAATGCAGGCACTTTCTTGAAGAGACTCTTTTTTAGCTTTTCATCACGATAAGCTGGCAAAAGCTACACCTTATCTCTTACTGAAAGCAGTTTTCCAGTTTCGTTTAAACCATGAAGGCAATCTGCCTAATCCATTTGCAGCTTCTCCAGTAAAGAGAAGAAAGAATGTCATCACTTAAATCTGGAGAGAACCAATAAGGTTTTCATCAAGCAGAAAGTTGATTTTAGAAAAAAACCCCAGATAATCTGTTTGTCTCGTTTGGACTGCAACAGGATGGAGATGACTGCCTGGAGGGCTATGGTTTCCCATTCATTCAGGTCTGTCAGGAAACCGTGCCTCCTTAAGACCAGCGAGATGGGACAAAATCTCCATCCACTGGAATGTTCTTTGCACCCCAGATGTGGAGGAGAAAGGCTTCTTTCTCAGAGTGGTGCAAGGCAGTGCTTCGACCTTTCCTGCGTGCTTCTGAATGGCATGTGAAAAGGGGTGGCGTATATGGCTAATGTTCCTACAGTGCTTTCATTATGTACAATACAGCATCTGATGATAATTAACTATTTATTATTAGATGTGGTGGCTTTTGACAGATAGGTTCTTCAGTCCAGGTGTGCTATAGGTAAAGGAGCCATGTATTGTCTTGAAAAAGTGACAGTGTCAGTTTGAAATCCTGTCTTCACTTTTGCAGTTGAAAAATAACACATTTCCATTTGAAAGAAAGAACTCCACATTTTCTTGGTTTAATGTGTATGTATTTCACATATAAATGACCATCCAGGAAAACCAATTTCAGTGGATCTGGCATTCCATACTCAAAAGAATAAAACAAGTCTATAAAGACACAGAGAAAGCTTTTTCTCCTTTAATCTGCTTCACAATTTTTTTTGATTCTGCATGACAAAATACAGTCTGTTAGTTGTTTAGGATTTCTAGGGACAGACTGACCATGGCAGAGACAGTAGGGGATGCTGCAATTATTGCAGTGTAAAATGATGAGAGCTCAGCTAAGAGTCCTGGTATGAGAGCTGAGAGAACATGTGTATCATTTCAAAGCAAATGCAACCATGCTCACGATTCTCTTCTGCAGGGCTGCTGGCAGGATGAGTGTCCTCCGAAACAGCAGACAAAGTGAGTGGTCTCCTTGTGCCCAGGTGTCTTTGCGAGAGACTGAGTAGAACCCCCTCCAGTGGCATCTGGCTCAGTCCTGCTCTAGGATCGCTTGGTCCTGAGCCATGTGCAAAAGAAAAGATAAAAGGTTTCATGCCCAAATCCAGCTGAGTCCTTCAGACAGTTGGTTGTGACACTGTCAGGTTTGTGTGCTGGTTTCTCAGTTTGCTTTCCCTTTAATTACCCGATAAAATGCCTTCATGTTGTTCTTTATACAGTATGACATAGCATCCTTGCTTGTGGACTTGCGTGGCCAATGTTATGGTGATCTTCCAAAAACCTCATAGGGCTGGTGTCTGAACACTGGGACTTCCAGTGGTGTCTCAGACAGTGGGAGGGCCTGGGATATGGGCACAGAGGCATTTGGCCACTTTGTATTCGGATTGGCTGTGTGGAGCAGGGCATAGAGCACAGTATAAAAGCAGCTGAGACTTGATTACCATGCTCTGCAGCCCATATGCAAACACCCAAAGGAAAACTGTTATGAAAAACCTTTTTGTGGTGTGAATTATCCAGAGTAATCGATCCATCTCATTGATTATAAGGAATTGCTCTTCATAGACATAGCTTTTGTTACACCTAAGGAACTGCATCTGTGTTTGTGCAAATGATCTATGAATTGCCAGTCTTTTCCCTTAGCTGCAGACCCCGTTTATCTAGGGACGTGCTGCACTGGAAGTGGGCTCTGATTTTATGAAGTCAGCGGGGTACTTACTGATACTGTAGTATCTTTATCTGTCAGTGCTGGCAGATGCTGTTCTGTGGTAGCAGAATGGCTCTGCTGCTCCGCATCCTCCCCAACACTGTCACTGTCACATCCAGCTCTGGTTGCTTTTGATATAAGAACTTTCATCCACATTCTTTTATCTTAGGCAGGACAAGAATAATATGGCCCTTAATTTATAGTAAGCATGGACACATTTAAAATAAATCCCTCAATTTGTCTTACAAATAACATTTAAGTGTTTTTGAATTGAAGAGATGTTTGAAAAACCAGTTTCCCATCAGAGATGCTGTTTGTTCCATTTTATGCAGTTCATTCATCTTAGTTGATTGGAGAAAAAATAAAAGCCAACCCCAGCTAGTGAGAGTAAACCCTGTCATAGTACTATGCTGCTGCAGATTTTGTAACAATTTTTAGTTGGAGTCTACCTCCATACCCATTATTTACAATAAATATTTTATCTTTATGTAAAAGTAATTTGGGGGTTAGACGCTGTGCAGATTTTCAAGAAGAAGATAATTCTGAAGCAACTGGCATTTTTGTGTGCCCAATTTTAAACACTTATGTGAGACCGATTTCTTTGGTCAGAGAGAATGGACCACCTTTCTCTAAAAAAGGTATTAAATCGGACAGTCAGGCCCCTAATCACTACAGGGAACTTGGCCCTTATAATTTATTTAAGAGAGAATTATACAGATACATATGTATAATATTTATGTAAGGTGTACAGATACATCTATTAAATAGAAAGGCAACTAGCCTTATCCTTAAAAGTGAGCAATAACCAGTAACACAGGCTGCCATGTACCACATAACTGTGGAGTTATGTAGTTTTAGAAAAAAAACTTGCAGTTGATGAATTCCTTCATCTTAAGGTCCCAGAGAACGATAATCTTAAATATTGCTGACTTGCTTAAAATAATTGCAGCTGTTCTCTTCTGATTGATAGGCCCCTTTTCAGAGATTATTCCTAAAATACTTCTTAACTCTCCATTTTGTGTTTCTAAGTAATATGCTGGATGAAAACCATTCCCTCTCTTTTTTGTCAAGCTCCTTCTCCACTTGTTTCATCTAGAAGAATGCAGGAGCGCCTGCACAGTCCTAATTTATCCCTTCTTGCCATACAGAAAGGAAAAACATCCCTTGGACAAAACCTATCTGCTATTCTTGTATCACCATTGTGAGTGAAAGGAATGGGAAAGTCAAATGACTAATCTCTTCAGCTATTAGCAACTTCTGTATGTAAGTATCACTCTACATTTCTTTCCTCCAACTGTTCTGAGAAAATTTCAGATTACTTCAGACTTTGGCTAATATGTCTTCCATTTTTACTGAAATTAGAATGAAAAAGATCATGGTCACTTTTTTTAAGCATGCCTAAAAATGTTAGGAGAATCTTTCTAACAGAACAGACCTTACCAGCACCCTCAGGAAGATCCTGGCTGTCGAAATTGAAATCTTGGTGTCTGCTTTTGGCAAGGAGCTCAAGAACAGATTGGTGTTGCTTGTGGTCACTGCAGCAAAAAGAAAATACCACTATACACCCAGCGTACAAGGACACAGCTACTCCTTCAAGCTCCAGATGCCACGTTGATACGTGCATGCCACAGCCACGTTGCCATCCATAACCTGCCTTACAGACCAGCGAACCCTGTTTGAACCATGTTGGATGGATTCTGAGGTACAAGCTGGCAGGACCTGGGGATTGAGTCTGCTGTGGTGCTTTCAGGAGGCTTTTCACAGAATCACAGAATCACAGAATGGTAGGGGTTGTAAGGGACCTCTGTGGGTCATCTAGTGCAACCCTCCTGCCAAAGCAGGGTCACCTACAGCAGGCTGCACAGGACCTTGTCCAGGCGGGTCTTGTATATCTCCAGAGAAGGAGACTCCACAACCTCCCTGGGCAGCCT
>Ga0065711_1028090_pt1 | contig 43748 bp, 24 predicted proteins | sample Hoacrofraction12_FD_59098 | JGI IMG/M metagenome (GOLD analysis project Ga0065711, IMG submission 59098) | Hoatzin crop microbial communities from Cojedes, Venezuela - Epithelial fraction 12 v2 (version 2) | ecosystem: Host-associated > Birds > Digestive system > Esophagus > Crop | place... | reverse complement strand
GTCCCTTCCAGCCCCTAACTTTCAGTGATTCTATGAACATACTAAAGTGAAGTTAATATTCTGTTGCAACAGTTTCCTCAGAATGTTGGTGGTTTCTTTCTCACTTCATTTGAACCTAGATGTTTTTCCTAATTAAACTGCAGCACAAGTAGAAACCACAGACTTGGTGCAGAAATTGCTGTATGAAGTCTGATCAGGAATGCTCTAATCTAATCGTAGAATCATAGAAAAATTTAGGCTGAAAGTGACCTCAGAAGTTCATCTTATCCAATTTCTGGCTCAAAGCAGAACCAACTGTGAAGGTAAACAGGTTGGGCACTTGCAGCAATGGAGACTAAACAAGCTCTCCGTGCATACTGATCTACGTGTATTTTCTTCCTTGACAAGACACAACTCAGTAGTCAAAGAAGGTACAAATCATTGTTTCAGAAGTACGTCCTCAAAGAGTAGAAAGCTATTTTCTTATAAAATAAATTGGTTTGATATATAGAGATAATTTTTGTCATGAGAAGACAAAATTTTCAGCAGACATTTTTAGAAAAATATCTGAAGTGTGTACTTTTGGTTTTTTGAAAAATGGCTAACTCAATATCAGAATAGATGTGGGCTAAGCTCTTGCTCGTGATTGCACTTTAATTCTCTTTTTTTTACAGGTCCTTTACAAAAATGAAGAGCTATGTACTTTGAAGTCTTTGCATTTTATAAAAAGCATTGATGACTGACAAAATGATTTGGAGAAATTACTGATTCTTTTAACAAGATATTGTTTCCTTTCAGGGTAATAGGTGCTAGTAATAAATTAGTGCTTAGTATGGCAAATTTTTTATGAAATGAAAAGTTGTTAATGTAATAAATTTAATTAAATTTAGTTGTAGATTGGAAGAGGTTGAAAGAGGCCTCTGGAAATCATCCAGTCTGATCCCAGTACTCATAGCAAGGTCAGCTAAACCAAATTGCCAAGGACTGTGTGCAGACAGGGTTTGAATATATTCAAAATATTTAAATTCTCCTGTGTTTCAATTTGTGTCCATTGCTCTGTCACTAGATACCACTGAGAAGTCTGGCACCTTCTTCTTGACTCCCTCCCATCAGGTGTATATGTACATGGATCTCCTGAGCCTTCTCTTCTCCAGCCTGAACAGTCCCATCACTCTCAGCCTCTCCTCTTATGACAGATGCTTCAGCCCTTTAATCTTTTTTTGTGGCCCTTTGTTGGGTTTGCTCCAGTAAGACTATGTCTGTCTTTTACTGGGGTGAACACAGCACTCCAGATGTCTCTCACCATGGCTGAGCAGAGGGGAAAGATCACCTCTCTTGACCTGCTAGCAAAACTTTTTTCTTATGCAGGCCAGTATGTTGTTAGCCCTCTGCCTGGCAAGGGCACATTGCTGACTCATGCTCAACTAGTTGTCCACCAGAACCCATGGGTCTTTTTCTGCCAAACTGTTTTACAGCCAGTTGGTCCCTAGCATGTGATGGTATGTGGGGTTATGGTGCAGTTGCATGACTTGGCAATTTCTGCTATTGAACTTCATGAGGTCTCTGTTAGCACGTTAGCACAGTTTCGTAGCATCAGCAAACTTGCTCATGGTACATTCTGCTCCCTCGTTTAGGTCATTAATGAAGACATTGATCAGTATTGGCCCCAGCATTGACCCTTTGGATACTCCTGTAGTGACTGGCCTCCAGCTGGAGGCTGAGAACACTTAGTGCCACTGAAGAGAGTCCTTTGAGCCTGTGAGGTTAGCCAGCTTTTAGTCCGCTTCACTGTACATTTATCTAGTCTGTACTTCATCAGTTTGTCTATGAGGATAATACTGGAGACAGTGTTGAAAGCATTCCTAAGGTCTAGATAAATAACATCCACTGTTTGCCCCTAGATTACTATCTTGACATAGTAGTTTTCCATTGCTCCTTTTAAGTAGATCATGTGATGTACAATGTATCAAGATTGTTTAAGGCAACTTTTAGTCTGAAAAGTCCATGAAATTGATTGGTAATGCAAGAAAGTATTACTGTGTTTAATAATATTAATTGGGGAGCATAGAAGTTATCTTGTATTGCCAAAGAAATTTTTAAACTGTATTTAGCCAATCTCTGATGATTTTTTTAGGAAGAAGGAAAGAAGGAAAGGAAAGGAGAGAGGAAAGGCAAGGCAAGGCAGAACTGAGCAGGGAGCAGTTATTCTGCACTGAAGTGTCTGCATGATGTCTCTATTTGAACAGCTTTTAACTAGGGTTAGAATTGTGACTGGGACTTACCTAGATAAATATGAAGTGTATTATTCCATATGTCATTAAGTAAATTAATGTCCCATACATACATTTATAATTCATCTTCTGGATGAAATGACCTCCAGAGGTCCCTTCCAATCTACACCATTCTGTGATTATGTGATTCTCTGAAATAGCAAAAAATATTTAAAAATTATCAGGAGAGTTCCCTTTGAGGATTGAAGGGAATAGTAAATCCTATTTAGTTCTCTATGTTACCTTACAATACCACTACTTTACCTTAACTATGTCCTGTGAAAACTAGTTAAAAAAATCAATCAATTCACACTTTAAAGAGCTATCTTTAACAACAACAACAAAATTAAAAAAATAAGTAAGTTTTAGGCTTTCTGCATTACAGAATATATCTCATTATTTCTTTTGGTTAACTAAGTTTGAATTTATAACACCTCAGCATGAATGTATAGTCATAACAGCCTGACGCTTAATTGAAGAAGCTGTTAAATGGTAAATACAATGGCTTTCAGATTTCTCACAGGAAAAGTCAAACTTAGTCTTTGGCAATGCTTTTAATTATATCCTCTACTTAGTTACGTCAATTTGTACTCCCTCATGCATAAAATGTGCCAAAGTAGGAGGTTAATGATTCTTGAGTTATCAATAATGCTGACAAATTTTTAATTATCAGTTCTTAACATTGAAGTTGATATGTTAACAGTTTTCAACTAGTGCAAGTATTTAGAGAATCATTAATAATAAAAAGACCATTGACAGTGAGGAATCTGGGTCACTTGGAAAAAGGGACTGCAAGAAATATGCAAAATAAATATTTTTCATAGATTTGCAAGAGTATAATGTTCTTTTCCTGTATTCGTCTTCCTGGTCTTTGAGAATATGCTCCTGTAACTTTGTTTCTTTTAGACAGGCAGTACCAAAATTGCAAAGGACAATGGTCTAAAGGACAGTTCAAAATTATAGTTTTGTGCAATAAAAAAAGAAACCAAAACCCCACAAAAAACTAACTTAACTTTTAGATACACTTTTATAACATCAAATAAAAATATATGAACCATTAAAGCAGTATAGAAATCTAAAATCTGAACTTCCAAGTATAGGCGATGGACCTTAAGGTGCTAAGTGCAAGTTTGACCCAGCAAGGGGTATTTATCTGGAAGCTTTTCATGCCTGTATTTATCAAAGCAGAACTGAGATTTACCTTAGAGAAGAGGCTTATTTAATTAGCCTGAACTCTTTATTTAATAAAATGATCAACCAAAGACATGAACATGTGAATTATTATGTTCTTCCAGCATCATGTCTGAAGGAGTGTGTCTCCTACAAATCAGTCAAGGCAATTTTACAATACCTAATATCATTTTTTTTTCTGTATTAAAGTTTATTATACTAAAATACACCAAATTGTTCTGCTGCAGGCTTTGATATCAGACCTGTGCTGATAAATTCCTGCTTTTGCAGGTTTTTTGTGTTTTAGTAATATTGAGCTGTAGGGTAGATGCTTGTACTTTTAGATTCAGGTAGTTTCAGTTAATTCCTGCTGCTGAGTAACTAAAAGCATAATGATATAAATAGTCATCTGATGCAAACTTACACTCAAGATCTCTTTTTAGAAGCTTTTCTCTGAGCTACATAACCAAGTCTGATAGTTCACACCCTGAAGTCCCATGATCGTGTTGTCTTATGGGAACTAAGATCCACAGAAATGAAGTGTGGATTCTTCCGTCCTTGTTCACATTTATCCAAGATTTACCATGTGCTTCTGAAAGCCTTCTGCCTGAAACCCATCTAAAATACTCATTTAGACCACGGGTCATTCACACTAAGACTGCTGAAGTTGCTTGTGTAGTTGATGAGTACAGTGCTCTTCAGAGACGCTACATGAAGTTCCAGAAGCGATACCACCGCACTGACGTGGTGCTGTCTCAATATGCATCCGCTACAACTCTTAAGGTACTTAACATGGTTATTCTACTTATTGCTCTGCATTTAACTCTGCATTTTCTGCAGATTGCTTCGTTGTGTAACATAGACATACATTATGCTGTTTAATCATTTAAAGGGGGAAGAAATCTGCGCTAAACAGCACTGTTTACACTAGTAGTCTGTCTTTCCTTCCTCATTCATTTCATCAAATATGTAAAATAGTTTGACTGACCAGCTAAATGTGAGGTAATTCTCCTGTCCCTAGCAGTATTCTGCTGAGGAATTACTGTCATGCAGTATCTTTACATACCTTGCATGCTTAAGGGTTTGCAGAATAGCATTCTTATTATTCACCAGACTCTTGCCAGAATCAATGAATAAAGAGAAAAGGTTGGTTAGAAGAGAGAAATCTTCCATTAATTGTATTCCCTGAATATTCTTCCTGGTAAAAATTACTATTTTCCCCCTCAGTAACAAGGACAATTTGTGAAAACAGCTGAACTATTAAGACAAAGCCAAATGTAGGCTTAAATTCCTAGATATGGATATTATGTATCCTGATTATAAATACAAGGAGTAGTGTATATGAGATTGCATTATTAACAACAGTTTAGTTCTGAAGAGAAATAAACGAAAATCTTACATGTGAACACATTTCATTGTGTGAGAATTCCTATTGACTATATATATTGATCCTGGACTTTTTGCTTTGTCCTTTACTTTTTTTCTTAACATAAATATTTATACTATTTTGATAGGAAAATTTTTGCTACTTCTTAATAATGTGAAATCATGTCAGAGTGAGTGTGTTAGATAAGTTCTTTTCCTACGATCTGAGGAAAGATTTAGTGTTTAATGAATAGCGGCTGTTAGTTACAAGTGGTGTTTTAAAAGGTAAAACATATTACTGTATATTAGAAAGATTTTTGATTCTTGTGTCTTGTATTTTGAAGTGTTGCTAAACATTTTCCTTTTCCTTTTTCAAGTTTAAATAATTTGCGGCAGAAAATACAGCTGATTGCTTGTACTGAAAAAGGTTTCTAATTAGCTCTTAAAGTCATCTTTTCTGAAGGAGGTGAGGACTCGCTCACAGATCACTTGTTGCTTTATTTCTCTCATCTGTCTTCTTCAGGCATCTTGACGTTTTACAGTGCATTATTTTTTACATACCCTAAATCAAGGGTCTTAACTTGATCCCAGAAGGAATATTTTTCACTGAAGAGAGAATAAATGACTTTTGTTTTTTTTTTTGGACAATCTCTAGGCCATCTGCCTTAGTGGTACACAAACAACTGCTTTGCCATACTTCTGTTCAAGTCTGTGTCCAAAGACAATGCCACACAGACTTACAATTTTTTAAAAACTGACACTTTATTATTGGTGCTTATTAATGAAAAGACAAGGTGACCTTATTATTTTCTCTGTCTTTAAAATTTTTTTGTTGTTTTGGGACTGAGGCTAGAGATAATTGGCATACTTCTTAACAGTCTCTAAAGACCAATTAACAACAGGGAGCCATGTACTGTGCCAGTTTGAGTTTCAATTAAATGTCTGCTGCAGGAGGAGCTAAACTAACACAGCTATTGAACTGCAGTTACACTGTTGATATAGCTGAGTCCACTGCTGAGGACAGAGACTCTTGCTTCACAACAGATGGCCTAATGCTCTGGCAATTAATACGTTTTTATGACTTTTAAATATTTCTGACTTTTTGCTTTTCTCTGCCTGAATTAGTAGGGCACAGTTTTATTAGTGGAATGGAAGATTAAGGACACATTTACATGACATCTTTTCAGGAACTTCTACTTTTTTAAAAATGTTAAATGTATTCTGCTGACAAGAATTAACAGACCAATTCTAATCAATCAGGACTGCAACATACTATTTCTGACTGTAGGGAAGGTGATGATTTCTGATGAGATCCTGTTGTTACTATAGTTGGGCTGCCAAACTAGTTAGGGATTATAGAATAGTAATAATTAAAAAGTATTAATAAGAACTCGGGGGCCAGGACACATAATGAAATTCAATACTTTCATCCTAACTCATCATGTCCTAGAGTTGTATCTTTAAAATATAATTTTCCAAAACCAGAAACTCAAGAATCAAATTATCATGGCATAGATTGCCATGTAAACTTTCTCTTTCAAATTACAGATGTACCTACAATTTATGGTTAACTAGTAAAATAAATTGGATGAAGATTATCTGAAAGGAATTTCCCATATTAATACATAAAAAGGTTTTTATATTATCTTGACTACAGACAACTTCAGTGATACGTATTTCTCAATAATAACTGTTATGACATTCAGAAAATCTACAATAAAATTTTTGTTCCTTAAAATCTGAACTAAACTTTAAAAATTCACATATTTAAAAAAAACCCCATTCTTAGAAATTAAGATTTTATTTCTCCCCAAATTTCTGAAAAATCTTTACAAAAATAGCAGCACTTAAGTGTTAAATTAAACCTCTGTCATTCATTTCAGCCTCTTGAGGATGTCTTACATACAAATTTCAGACATCAATAGATAATTACACAACTCAGTCAAGCTCCTAGTTAAAATAGCCATAAACTTTGGGAGTTATTCAGCTGCCCAAACTTGTATGTGCTCTCTGAAATCCACTGACTTTATTTGTTATGTCTTCATTGGCCAATGAAGGTTTCCACACATAAATTGCATGCAAAGACTTTAATGCCTAAATTTGTGTGTCCATAAATGGAGCTGCTTTCCGTTTGTAATGGTATCTAGAAGTAAGATCCTGCTCCTGTTCATGAAAAATTTTTGAAATGCCTAATTTTAGTCTGAGGAGGAAAAGTGGAGAGAGAGAGAGGTGCTGAGCTCTTCCCCTCCAATATCCAGTGAGAGGATGTGTGGGAATGGTTCAAGGCTGTGCCAGGGGAGATTTAGAGTGGACATTAGGAAGCATTTCTTTATCAAGATGGTGGTCAAACACTGGAACAGGCTTCCTAGAGAGGTGGCTGATCCCCCAAGCCTGTCAGCTTTTAAGAGGCACTTGGACAATGCCGTTAACATGCTTAACTTTGTGTCAGCCCTGAATTGCTCAGGCAGCTGGACTAGATGATCCTAAGTCCCTTCCAACTAAAATATTCTACTCTACTCTACTCTACTCTACTCTACTCTACTCTACTCTACTCTACTCTACTCTACTCTACTCTACTCTACTCTACTCTACTCTACTCTACTGTATTCTCTTTCAGTCAGATTTTTACATCTGTAAGGCATTTTATTTGCAAAAAATTATTGGCAGATATTTAATTATGTATACAAAAACCTTTCCCCTTAAAATACAAGGTAATGGTGCAAATATATGCTTTTAAATAACAGTGAGTGAAACATCAACTTCAGAGGAATCTGAATATCCCAGTCTTGAATTTGTTCCTACTCCAGTATCATTTTTGAAGCTGCACTTGTTTTGAGCTTTAAAAATGTTAGGACCAAGATAAGCTCAAGGATTCAAAGGCTACATCTGTTCAAAGCTTACAGATGGTCTTTTGTGTTATCTTTGGGCTCTGTATAATTACATGTGACACTGTGATTCTTAGGGAGGTGTTGCAGTGTACAGATACATTACAACTGAAATGTTCCAAGGGGTTTTCCTTAATATTTATTATTATGTATTCCTCAGTGAATGCTCCATAACCTCAAGAGCCAAGATTAAGATTTTGGGCATTGATTTGTACTTCTTGCAGAATCCCTGCAGTTGAAAAAGTCTTGTCGTGTTAGGTTAAAAAATACTGAAAAGCTTTCCTTCTCTTGCTGCATAATTCAACAGAGAAAAAAGTATGTGCTTTAAGTTTTTCAAGCCATGCTACAGGAAATTATCTTTTTGACATTTGTATAAAATGCATAAGATAAATACTAAAAACATGCTTGCTAGTTACAGGAACACAAACCTTTTGGTTCATGGTAGCTTCTGTAGTATCCTTTGACTTTCAAATTTATCTCCTCAGTGAGCGTTCCTTCTTTCTGCCTTCTCAAATAAGCTAGCAGTCTTAGAAATACTTATTCTCTTTGACTGCAGAATCTCCCTGGTTTGCCTTACAGAATAAAGATGAAAGGGTTAAATACAGCAATACGAATGTGAAGTTGGTTGAAGAAGCATGTGGAATTTCTTATGGATGAGACATATACACCTGAGTATTGAAACAAAAAGGAAGAGAACTATCTTGAATAATTTATTCTCCTAGATTCCAACAGCTCTTGTCTCAAAAAAACACTTTTCTGTTGAATAAATAACCAATTCCCAAAGGTATCCCTGCTACAGTTGAATCTTATTAATTGTAATATGAAGGACAGGGAGACTTTCTTTTAAGCAACCAAAACACCATGCTGTATAAGAGGGAAGAGAAAAGTGGCAATATTGTAGACAATTTTTATAAGGAAAAAAAAAGAAAATATGTATTATATTGCTTAAAGTGTATTAGACTATTTTAAATTTTCAAATCTCTAGGTGCATAGCTTAGATATTGCTAGTTTTTCTATTTTTGATTAAATCTTTTCACTACAAAGTGTATAAAACCACTGTTGTTTCAATGCAGTTCCGTGGTAACTAGTAAACATTTGTCTGTATTGTTAATTACAAGAATAAGTAACAACAGGACAATTAGATGACTCTTCCTGTTTTCTAAAACAAAGCCTTGCAAATAAATGTATAATCTGCTGAAGGTCTATTGTTTGCGTCCAACACATTCTCAGTACCTCTCGACACTAATAGGAGTTATCTGCATGCATCAGGATGAGCATGGAACAGGTTTTATGGTCGTTACTTACAAAGCCTGCTGCAACTTCATCAGTAACTACTAAACAGATTGATCCCACTTCAAGGTATAGGAAAAGCAAATACCAGCAAATGATGATGTTCTTGCTGTTTTCTGCTGAATTTTTATTTAGTCCTTACTGCGCACCTCATTCTGAATTCTGACTTCCTAGTCGTATTTTAGAGCAGTTCAGCTCCATTGGAGCTATGCATAGTATTCATTGAAGTAAAACTGGAATCATAAGCTCACTAATTAAAGCTGCTGTTTTTAATAAAATTTGTCTTTTAATTATATGTTTACGTGTAAAGCTTTTTTTAACAGTCTTTATTCAGCATAATCATCAGCAGCATAGTTCTTCTTAATTCTGGCAACTTTAGTGATATCTTGGATATTCAAAAACCAAAATAATAATGGAGTCTTCAAGTTCATCTTCTTCTGTGGAAATATTTTGAACTTAATAATTGCTTTCTTTTAGTCATTCGAACCACTACAGTTTAATTAAAAAAACCAAAACCAAAAAACAACACCACCAGAATTTGCTGCAATTTTGAGATGCTCTTTAACTTCATTCACCTTTCAGAATGTGCACCATGTACGTTAAGCAGCTGATGATGTTAAAGGAAACCTCTCTATGTGTACTTACTAAGTGTATTTACTTTTCATATAGCCATGAAACTGTGCAGTTAACAGGAGCAATGCTGACTTAAGTAAAATGATTTGTACAGTATGAACTTCATTCTGGTAAAGAGCCTTATTTTTCAAAGATAAAGTTTTTTACAGAATCACACAGCATTTTGAACCAAAAAGCATAGTGATTTTGAGCATAGTGCTTTGTCCTATTCATTTCTGTTTAACCGGTGTTTCTGTAGACCTGTATAAATTTTTGCAGGATTGGTACCTAAAAGTGGTATTGGCTGTTGGAATTGGGCTATGTGAATACTGTTATTGTTTTTCTTTACTTAAAATAAGCAAACTTCCACAATAAAAAGCAGTATTAGTAACTGATGAATTACTAATAATGGCAGAGAGAAAATATACCAAATTCAAATGCCATCCAGACAGTTTTAAAATGTTACAGAAAATAAACAAATAAACAAATAGCATAGAGAAAAACAAATAAAAACAGTATAATCTTTGCAAACATTGACTTTTGAAAACTCTTTCTGACATTTACTGGATGTGGAAACTCAATTGTCAGTAAAAGTCAAAGCAGCATGTGAAAGTGTTTTACATTTTGTCACACTTCCTTTGAGAAGAGAGTATTTTCAATGGAAAACGGTTGAATCAGATCAGAATTTTAGAAGCATTGATGGCATGTGAACAATTGTTTTTCTGTTGATTGCTTTTCTATCACTTGAGCTAGAAGCTTGAACTTTTTCTTTGTAAGCAGACCTCATGGCAGCAATTTATTCAATTGTCTTCCTTTAAGCAATTACGGTACTATGTTTTAAATGATACTATGCTAAAAAAACGAATAGAAAATCTTAATAAACCCAAACGCTATTGTCTGATTTTCTATAGATTGAATGAGTTCTCTCAGAGTGTAGTTTATTTTCAAAATAACAATTTCCACATAAATGTCCCTAAATGTGTTGAGTTTCCACTTTAAGAACCGTTTGTCTTCCCATATGGTAGCTGAGATCAACAGAAGAATGTAGTTTCCAGAGGATCTTCAAGTTATGTGGGACAACATCGTTTCTGCTTGAGTATTCTTGTAAATAAGCAAAAAAATCAAGGGAAAGCTATAATCTTCAAATTGAGGAAGGACAGTCATCATGATTAGTCAGTCGAAGCTGAATCTTTTCAGTAGTTTGATAATTTAAGCAAATATCCGATGCTCATTTCATGTATTAGAATAAACAAAATTAGACTACTCCGTATCTTACCTGAAAAAATGTTGACCAAATTCACAATCACGTGGAAAAAGAAGATCGCTTTCTGCAGAAATACCTAAAAAAAGGGAGAACAAAATAACAGCAATGCTCTGCAAAAATACCTTTATAGAAATATCTCATGCCTTTATAGACTATCTGAAAGAAAGAATAAACAGTTTAGCAACGAAATCTGCATATTAAACTTACTAGGGTGGAATTGCCAACATGAGTCAAAAAAGAGGAGCAGGAAACTAAAGGGTATTCAAACACGGACAAAAAGAAGAAGAAAGTCTGCCTGGGGAGAGAAGCAGTAAATATGACTGAGGAAAACAAACCAGCATGCTCATTGTCAGCTGGAAGGCAGTAACACTGGAAAGAACAAGGCTCAGTGTCATCACAGGGGACAGCTACATTTCCATGAGCACATTGGAAAAAGCAGCAGAAAGACTAATGCAATGTTGGGCTTTTTGCACAGCGGCAACGTTAGTAACGACAATAATAGAGCCTTAGAAATGTGGTCCAAGTGTGACCACATCCTGTTATGTTACTTGGATTGATTAGAATTATTTATGCAGTTATTTTAATGTGATTAAATGAAATAATAGGGAAAGAAACAAATAAAGGTAAAAGGCATTTAATTGCAAATGTAATTGTGAATCTTTTTAAATACAAGCCTTTTTTTCTGTTGACGTAGTAAAATATATGTCCCTTTATAGTTTGAAGACTGCAAACCTTAAAATATCTGTGGAGACCAATCCTTGTCAGCCTCTCTGAAAAGAGGGACTATTTCGTGCATGTTTTCTGTTTTGGATTTGAATGTTTCTAGAAAGAGGATATAATTACTTTTGTAGTACGTATTTAAAGCGTGTCTTCATTCCGTATGCCCATATCTATGGAACAGCTAGGTGTCCAGTATCAGAAGAAGTAGTTCTCCTATATTACTGTGCCACCATATGGACCATAGAAATCACTTGGCCTGCCCAGCAGGATGTTGTTCTAAAGACAAAGATGAAAGATTGGCACAGTGACATATGTCCTCAAGTAGGGGTTACCTGGTTACTCTATGATTGATTGTTGCGGTTTAACCTGGCAGCCTGCAACTAAGCACCAGCCAGCCACTCGCTCACCCCTTCCCTTTCCCCCCAAGTGGAATGGGGGGGAGTTGGACAAAAGGTAAAACTCGTGGATTGAGATAAAGACAGTTTAATGTGACAACAAAGGAAATACTAATACTAATGAATTATAATATATAATATTATGTAATATATAATGAATTACCACCCAATGACCAGTTTGCAGCCAGTCCCCCAGCAGTGATTGTGGAACCCACGGGTTTCCTGGAGCTTGCGGATTTCACCAAACTCAAGAATTTCACAAAACTCAATGAACTCACGGAAAAAACTCTGAGAACTCATGGAAAAAAGACCAAACTCACAGAAAAGTTCAAACTCATGGAAAAAAGAGTGAATTCCTGTCCTCAGGCCAACCTCCATTCATAAACTGAGCAGGACATCTATAGTATGGAATGTTTCCATTGGCCAGCTTGGGTTAGCTGCCTGGCTATGCTCCCTCCATGCTCTTGCATAGCTGCTCATTAGTTGAATAAGAGAAACTGGAAAAAATTCTTGATTTCACAGCAACAACTGAAACATCAGTGATATCAGCTTTCTTCTCATACTAAATCCAAAACACAGCAGATACTGGGAGGAAAATTAACTCTATCCCGGCTGAAACCAGGACATTGATGCTGCATATGAAGAAGAATTTATAAAACTTGAAATATTAACAAAGTTTTTGATTTCTGGCAGCACTTATTCTTGGCTTTGTGTCAGCATTTTTATAAAAGCATTTGTCTAAACTAGACTATTATAAGGTTTTTTCAAGTATGAATATTGAATCTTTAACATTAATATCTTGCTTCAAGCAATTTTATGTGCCTCATCCAACTCGCACTCAGACTAAAGATAAGTATCGTGCAAGATGAGTTTTAAATCCCCTCTCCAGAACTTGCCGTGTCCCAAAGGCAGCTCCAGACTTCAGTCTCTGCACCTAGCCAGTTTAAACAAAAGAGAAAATATTGCCATTTGGCATTCTCTGCTAAAAGACCCACTGAATGCATAGCTATTTCTCTCACCAAGACATCAGCTTTAAAATAAACAATAAAAATAGCTTGTGGCACAGGTAGCTTCTCTCACAGACCCAGTTCTCCCAAAGCAAGACGTAGAAGTGGTTTCCCGGCACTTGTTTCTTTGCATAAAACAAAAATCTAGCAGTGCAGCCTTTGCTCAGAGCCTTCTGAAAGAGGCACTTCTGGTAGCAGGTGTGAGCAACAGCCGGTTGTACTTCAAGAAAATTAACCCATCAAGATTAAATGCAGTAGAAAAGAGAACAGAGAAACACTTCCAGGTTGTTGGCATAGATAAAGAAAATTGGAGGAGATAAGAACATAAATCTTGAGGGTCAATGTTGTCTAATGTCTAGTTATCACAAGTGGGGGGTAAAGAGCCAAATGTTACAATTCTGTAAATCTAACTCTTGTGAAATATACTTCACATATGTCCTGCAATGGTAAGAAAATTTTCTAAGTCCCTGCAAGTATTTGACTTGTCTGGTGTACCCCTGTCCTGGAAGGAAAGACAGCACAGGAATCTTTCTCTTTATACTGCTTTGTATCACCTAACAAAATCTAAGATCTCCCCACAGAGCCTCTGTGTCACCTTTCCTGTCCCTGCTTGGCACGGGATGAGAAGGCTGGGACAAGCAGGTCCCTGTCTTGGAGCCATTAGCTGGTCCATGCAGGTCGGGCAGCCCCAGCATGACATCTGCCCTTTAAACAAGTCAGCAGCAAGAGATGAAGCTTCTGCAGAACCAGAGAGAAACCCTGTTTGTATGAGTCCTCAGTTATTACTTTTCCCCTTCTTTGGAGCAGTGCCTCAAGATCATACAAAAAAGTCTTTATCTGTTAATGGATATGAATACCTTAATACAAAAAAAATACTGCCATGACATCAAAGCATTAATGATAGGACTGATTTTTTAATAGAAATAAGCAGTCACTATAATGTCTGAGCAACTAACTAAAGCTGACTGTTGTAAAATGTACTAAATTGGTCAAGTTTCCTACGAGTTCCTCATTTACTGTTTGTTTTTATAAATTTGAATTCAGCAATCAAACCTGCTAAATAATCCTGTGAAACACAAAATAGTTCTTTGGCCAGCTCTAAAGACTGCTAAATAAGTAACAGTTGTATTATTACAGTATTATGGATGAAAACAATAAAGATACTTCCTTCTATAAAAGTCACTTATTTTTTATTCCAGTTTTATAAGTGTTCAAGCAGTTTAAGAAAAAAATCACATAGGTTAATACAGAGCTTGAGTATTTTTTTTACACTCAGGCAAGGCATCATTTGAACCATATAATCCAGAGGTCAAATATTCAGTCACTATAAGAATGAAAAGACAGGATTAGAATAGCAAAATATAAGCAAGTTTAAGTGTTGTGGCTACTACTTTATCTGCTGTAATACTGTTTTCCTGTTAATTTTAAAACTTTTCCACGAAAGAGGGTTCTTCTACCTAGAAGGATCTTGTAGACAGAGCATAATATATTTACAAGCAACGCCGTACAGCTCTCACTTTAAGACCTGCTGATTGCCTCAAGCAGTACAAAATTAATACAGCAGGAAGTTCCTCTTATTTGGATACTTTCAGCGTGCTTTTCTGCCTTGGAGATCATTTGAAATAATTTTTATCAATTTTTTGCTGGGAATGATCAATCATGAAGAAATCATCCTTGGTGTGAATAATTTAGAAAGAATCATTCCTCAGAAATGTAGAAGAGTCTTTTACATTTAGCTACAGTATGTGGCACAGTGACTGCTACCTGTGACCCTGAATTAGCATCCAGGAGTATCGGGAGGATAATGCCGGAGGCAGTTTTAGTAGATTAGAGAGTGACTGTATCTTTTGGTAAGTTAGGGGTATCTGCTTCGACATACTTGTGTAATGAAAACCTCTGTGAAGTAACAGAGCTTTTTAGCAGTGCGTTCTTTGAACCTTTTCAAAATACCATCACTACCACCATTTAAAAATATATCATGGATTTATGTAAAGATATTTAAAAATTAAAGGTTCAGTTTAGATGTGCAGAATTATAAATTTAAATACAAGAAAATGGAAAGAATTGTTCCCAGGGTGGATTGTAAGGATCAGCAGTACTACACAAAAACAAAGCAGGGAACAGGCTGCAGTGAAGGCATATGGTGTCCCAACTACAGCAATACAGGTTGCTACAGCCAGTGAGAGTTTAAAAAAAAACCAACCCTGTGTATCTCTTACGGCTTAGCCTGGATGAATGCCAGGTGCCCACTAAAGCTGCTTTATCACTCCCCCTCCTCAGCTGGACAGGGGAAAAAAAATATGATGAAAGATCAAGATAAGGATAGGGAGAGGTCACTCACCAATTACCATCATGGACAAAACAGACTGAACTTGGGGAAAAAAAAGTTTAATTTATCACCAGTCAAATCAGAGTAGGATAATGCACATACATCCAACAATACTCAATTTCTTTTCTTTGGGTAAGTAAATTAGAAGTAGTTAGAATAATACATCCCATGAACACAGGGAATACCATCCATATGGACTCATCGTAACCAGTTTCTGTTTTACATGGCTATCACACAGTTTCAGCTTGTCAAACAGCCGTGAGTTCTGGATAACTTTTGTTTTTATAGTACAACAAACAGCCTTAGATGCTTTTCTGAATATTTTTATGAGTTTATTTTGGTTTTTTTTTTCCTGGACTGTAGCAAAACACTTGATTATCTCAAGGTTACTATGTGTTTCTTTATTTTCTACCTGTAGCATTTTACATGCAAATAAGCTGCATGGATAAACCTTAAACTAGGATGAATGTAATTAAAAATATAGTCTTTCCCATGGAGAGAATTAGTTTCAAACGTCCACATACATTTTAAATTCTAAATATTCTTTTGAAAATCAGATAATTAATAATTAATTTTGGCCTAAAGAATTATGCAAAATAAAACCAAGATTTCTTAATATTAAACTAAATGTTAAGACCTGTGTACTTTTGTGCTCAGAGTAGATGAAAGTTTGGGTACTTATAATTAGTAAACCATTGGGAATAATTCTTGGGTGAGTCAATAATTCATTTATTAATATTCCTGATGTTTTCTCTTTTGATATAAGTGGCATATTTTTCAGCCCATAGAGTCAATCACAAAATTCAGACATCAGTCAGGGAAAAACCTTCTACTGAAATACCAATGCAATTCTGAGTAAAGATTGAAAATAGATACTTCATTGGTTCCTGCAGAAAGCGGAATTACCTGTGAAAATAAATGTCTATTTGTATTCAAGTTCTGTAGATTCAATGGAAAGCAGAAATTCAGACTCTGGTGGATGTATTCTAAGAAGTATGGCACATTGCCCCACTAACAGTGCTTTGCATTCTTCCTGGCAAGAGGTGGTTCAGAGTTTTCTCTAACACGTTTTATGTGTTTTAATCTTTTGTTTGATTGCCAGGATGTAATCTGTTAGCAAGAGCTTTTATTTGGCAACAGGAATTTCTCCGTCCCCTAGTGCCATTTTTCATATATAATTATTTATATCTTTAGCTTCTAAAGTTGCCCTAAAGATATTTTGGCCAATGTCTTACAACAGGTATGGTAAAAGAGGTATGAATGAATTTGTGGACATTTAAATATTTTGCATACTTCCCACATTGCCAGCTGTTACAAGAAACAATTTTCTCAAAGGGAAAATTTAATAGAGAAACATCATTGCGTGACATTATATTGTTTTAACTATGTATTTCACAGTGAGACAAAAACCTTTAAACATAAAAGCTGAATACATGACAGAGAACTTATAACACAAGTTTTTGTGTGCCTCATCCACTTACAAGATCCAGTTGTTGAATACACTTCAGACATTTAAAAATCAGCCATCTTAGAGTTACATCAGGTATCCAAATTCCCCCATTTAAAATTTCTCTGTAAAAGAATGATTCTATATTTCAAGATCTTTAAAAAAGCCTAAGTAAAAACTTAGGGATAATTAGTGAAAAATACACAGCTTGGCAGAGACTGCATATTCTGAAAGAATTCAAAAGTCCTTCAAAAATCGGCTTTCTCTATCACATTAATAATAAAGCACAGTATTTCTTTTATTGCAAGCATTATCTCCCAGTCATTTTAGCTGGAGGAAATAGTAATGAAGTATGTATGGGGAGTAATTACATGAAACTCACAGAGCTATTTCTGAAAAGTAAGCATATTTATCTGCTGAAAGATAAAAACTGACAATAAGACACGGCACAAATGAGTGGTGATAATAATCTCGGTCTTGCCTCTGATCTTTTGTAAAACCAGTAACAAATTAACAGTGAGTGACAGGGTACAATGAGTCCAAAATAAATACCCTAGATCCATTATTAGAAAAAGAACTTGTTATTATCTGCTAAACTGTCTTTCTGACCAATTAACCTTATCAAAATATCCTTTTGAAAGATCTAGAACTTCTTTCTCTGTTTTCAATGCCTTTCCTTACATAATAAAAAAGAAAAAAACCCAGCTATTTGGAAGATCTGAAGATCTTCTTGAAATATTTCAGTAAAATATATGTCCATAAATACTATAACACAATGTTATAAAGAAGTGGAGAATGAAACAGCATTTCAATATTTTTCATCTTGCAAGAATAAGGGGACATGCAATGACAGTTTTGGGTAGGCTTCAAGCAAATAAAACAGATTGCTTTCTTTAAAGGTGCAAGATTATAAGTAGCTCTGATTGTCCCAGAGTGTTCTCAAGGCTAGAAGTATCTTTAGTAGCAGTGACCAGTAACAAATGTCACCCAGGAACAATCTCATTTTCAGTCATATTCTTAAATATTTAATTGCTTCTCTCAAAGAATTAGCATTTTCTAGGCTGTTTCTTTTGTTCCTTCTCGTGGTGTCTGTTACTCACCATTTGCAGGATTTCAGGCTACACAGACCTTTCATATGGGCTATTAGAGCCATTTTTATGTGCACATTATTCTAGCTCTGTTCTCTGCCTGGTTGCATTTAGCTCTTTTCCACTACTTAGGAACTCCATTAGAGCCTGAACATTTGTAAATTCCTTTCCCGTGGTTAGATTCAGCATCTTCCTTTCCAGTGAGTCTGGTTTCTTTCTTACCTCTTAGCCTTTTCTCCTAGCAAGTGTAGAGTGCAGTTGCATCCTTGCCTATTTTCAGATTTAGCATGGTATTACCTGTCCTGAAAGTGCTTTCAGTTGAGCTTGTTCTCATCTCCTGCAGTTTGGGGTTAAGCCGTGAGAAGTCTGTATAGCTGTGTAGCATGTGGGAATTGTAACCAGGGCTTCCAAAGATGCCAGCTTCGTGGCACTGAATCAGCGGAGCTGTTAAAATACTGCGGTATTTTCAGGTTTGGTAAGGCACAGGAGTCCTTTGGTATCACGGGCACTGTCTTGGGACGGAACAGGCTAAATAATTTCAGACTGTTTTCTGATTTCAGCACTGCGGTGGGATGGGGAGCAGGGACAAAAGACAGCCACTAGCAGACTAGCAACCCGGTCAGACAGCTGAAGGCAACTGAAGCAGAAAGTGCAGTTCCCGGGCAACATAAAAAATTAGTATTATCAATACTCTTCAGAGTATTATTTTATTAAGAGTCTAAAATATAATATTCTGAATACCTGAGACTCTCTGTATGATCAGCAAAACCTGAGGCAATATACTAAACTAATTTCATGTGAAGTACAAGACAATTTTTTTCAGATTTAACAGGTTGTTCTTGTCCTCGACAAGTTACCTTAGTTCTCGTATGATGAGCAGACAATTTTTTTCAGATTTAACAGGTTGTTCTTGTCCTCGACAAGTTACCTTAGTTCTCGTATGATGAGCAATACACACACATCGAGAAATTAATCTGCAGCCTTCACAGAAAAGAATTATATTGTTTTCTGTGTTTCTTTTTATGAACATTGAAAAAGTTCTGGAGGCCACGAAGCATCACATATTCCTTTTTCAACAGACAGTAATTAACACAATTGAATATAACAACTTTTGTTATATGAGTCATATCTGGGTGGATTAGCAAGCATTTGAGTGCCTAGGGGGTAGGACTTTTTGTTTCCTACTAAATTCCATGCTGCTTTCTCTATTCTACTTCCCAAGCCTAACATTTATTTCATTATTTTAAGATGCAATTTTTTCAAACTAAAGCTTCAGCAATATTCAACTTTCTATGATCAGACATTTTTTTTAATGAATTTTGGTCATGATTGCTTTTATTTCCAAGATCTAGAGAATGTGTAAACAAATTAAAGAAATAAGCCCACACAGCCACACACAGAATTACTCATGCATATATTCTGTATGTAAAACAGGTAAGCCCTTGTGTAACATCTTTTCATAGAATTTAATAAGGATTACATCAAATGGTCTATGCAAGTTAACTAGGAATCTGTAGTAAAACATTCAAAACCTATGGGATTTAATGAATGATTGTAATAATTTCTTTAAAGTTTTAAACCACCTTTAGACTATAGTATGAAGTTACAAAACGTAGTCAGTTGGTTTAAAAGCCCTGTAGCAAGACCATTCTCCATTAAGTTCTCGGGTTTTTTTTCTGCGTGGGAACAGTTTGACTTTCAAATGTGAAGTAGCCCGTAGCCTAGAGGTTCAGCTCGCTCTCATCCTGAGCCTAGTTTTGGAGTGGCACATCTGCATGACCTTAGTTCAGTTTTGGGGAAAAAAAATTGTTGTTGCCCCTTAATTTTCTCTTTTCTTGTCATTTGAATCCCCCACAGATGGATTTCTGGAAAACGCAGATTGTGTTCAGGCTTCAGAAGTTCCAACCAGGAGAAACATAAGCAGTTACTCAATTAGATAGGTTTTGGCTGGAGTTGGAAATAGAAGAAAGGGTTAAGACAGAAGACAAAATTAAGAGCTCTGGGATGGAGGTGAGGGGAAATCACAGTCTGCGGTGGGAAAAGATGCAAAACTTTCATGAATGTCAGAGACCTCTGGGAAGGTTTTTCATGGTTGGTATCTCGGAAAAGAGCATCATGGTCAGTATTCCCTTTTCTCTGACAGTTAAGATTCTTGCTAGGGTCTACAGGGGAAGTGAACTTACGCAAAGGACTGCTGTTCTCTGTCCTCTCTCCCGCTATCTCCTTTTAAAAATTAAAGAAATTTAGTACCCCTTATGTCTTGTTTATTATGGCTTATTTTCTATTCCTTTTCTCCCCTTATGTTTTTCTCTCTTATTTTGATTTACCTCTACTGTCTCTGGATCCTTTTGTCTTTATACTAGCATTCTCTTAAATGCTCTTTCTCTTACACATTTTGTATTACAGTGACCTAGAGCGTTTAGTTTAGCCATGTAATCAGTTTGTAGGCAAAAAGCTTGGGTTCTTTTTTCCATTCCCAGAAGTTGAAAATGAATATAATTACGGTTATGATGCAGGTCTTCTAAATAACCAGATTTGTTCTGAGCCAAATTTAGTACTTTCCAAAACCGGCCTGCAGATCACTTCTCAGCCTGTCATTACTTTCACATCTGCTGCTGCTGATAGAATCTTCTGCATTGAAAATGTAATCTTGAAACGAGAGCTGCACGCAAATGACAGGACATAAAGTAATATAATGAATGTAAACGAACAAAAAAAGCCACTTTCTAATGCCTTTTATGGGCTTAATCCTGCAAGCTGCTTGGAGTATTTAGGGAATAAAGGGTAATCTGTACCTCTGAGGAAGTGGTCAGTATCTTACCAGACCAAGATCTGTAAAATGATGACCTTCCCTCCAAAAACACTGCTACAAAAAAAATCTTTCTTTTGCCAAGAGAGAGATCTGACAGAAGACAGAAAATAGCATGCAGGCTTATTCTGGTTTGAAAACAGAGCTTTATCTTACTAAAACTCAGTAATGAATTGGAAAGGTTAGCCACTGTAATTTTGAATGTCTTTTAAATTTCTGAAAAAATAGAAGGGGGTTTTGATTCTCAAAATGTTTTACAAACAAAATACAAATCAGTGGACAAGGCTGCTAATGAAACCAAGGTTGAAGTATCTCTCCTTATTCGCTTCCCATGTTGTAAATTTTTTCTATAAATTATATTCATAACTGTGATGTCAAACCATGAACACTACTTATTTATGTGTTTCTGTCATGGTACAGGCTGGTTCATAAATCATGGTAATAAGAGGAGTGTCAATATTTAATTCTGCATTGTCTTTTCCATCGTAAGTCTTTGCCTTCATTTGTGTTTAGTATTGACAAAATTTAGCTGGTGGGGATAATATACTCCATGTTTACTCTCTGCTTCAGGCTTAATATTTGTGAAACAAACTCCAAGACAAAATTTTTATTAATATAATAAAAAAAAAATCCGAGTACTATATATCCCCCAAAATTCCATTGCTTTTGGGTGTTGGCAAATGATTTTTAAAACAGGCAAAATTTGAGCGTCTTCCAACACAAAGGTCCATCAAGACCACAGTCTTTTTGTCCAAAAGATAATACTTATATCTGAGAGTAATATTTTTAATATTTTCATTGTTATCAACTCCATTATAAGGAAATAAATTTCTAAAACCATGTGCTAAATAGATTTCAAGTCCCAGCTGTGTCCTATACACAGTAGGGTGCAGTTAATATTTCTGGCAGGAGTGAAATGTTGAGTGTTCTAGTAGTTTGTTAGGCTTTGTTAGTCCACAAAAAACTGTGCATGAAGAAATACGTAAACAATACTAGATGTTTTAGTGCAGACTCCTCCACTGATTGTTGGATATAGAAAGTTCCATACAGATTAGATGCTTTTGAGTTCTGAGTGTAGGAAGTTCTGAGTATTGTTTCACTTGATGATATTGATTATCATCTCAACTGTTCAGAGGTTGGAGTTCTACGGATAATTTCTTGCAGAGATCTCTAACGCACACCCCAATTTCTAATTAGCCTGACTGAAGTCTATCTTATTCAGTGATAAAGTTTTTCACTGTGGTGTGATAAATCTATAAATAAGTCTGCACTGTCAATAACTCCAGGTCATGCTTTCAAAGACTGGAAAATTGTTTGGAAGTTCTGAGGATGAGAGGTTCTCTGCCCATATTGCAAGCAGTTATTTACACTAGAGTAAAAGGTCTGGCACATTTCGTCTATTGGCTGGCTGACAGAACTTTTCAGTATATTATTGCTACCATACAGTACTCATTCAAATGATAGAGATCTGCATAGGCAACCTAAAAAGCCTACTGGGCGGAAGCAGATGTGTATCAGGACAACAGTATGTTGAACCATGGAAATATGTGAAGGGGTGATAAGGGACAAAAATTATTTTTCGATGAATAGCACCATGCTTTGTGCCAAAAGCAAAGCTCCATCCTTGGCTCTCTTCCTGAGCTACCAGTGTGACACCGGACAAGAAGGAATAATCTGTATACAAAGGGACAAGGCTGCAGAAACAATCCTGAAACTGGTATTTCATATTTCTGTACTTCAGTTGTATCTTCTGCATTCTTCTAATATATCATTAAGCCTGTTTAAGTGACTTGAGATGAAAGACTAGACTTCCATATTTATTAACAATGGAAGATCTCACTTAGGAAAGGTGATACCTTGTTATTAAATTGTAAACAAAACAATGTGATTGAGTGGTCTATATCCCCTATCCTCTCCTTCTGTGTTACTGAAAATTTAGAGGTTCATTTAAAAACAAAGCCAGCAGGAGCCAGACTGAGTTTATGTGGGCTTTAAATTACAGCAAGCAAGCGTAAATAGAACAAAACAGAAAAAAGATTTGGAAAAAGAATAAAGTCTCTCCAGAGGCAGTGATGGTATCTATAATTAGTAATATTGGTGATGGCACTTTTTCTCAGGGAAGGGCACATGCTGCTTGTATCTCCTTTCAGCATAATAAAAGATAGGAAACCTGGAGTTTTATTAGTCACTTATTTGTTGTTGTTCAAAATGATATAGGGACACTATCCATTTGAGGAGTGGAGGAGTATCAATAGAAGGAAGAGCTATCAGCATGTAGCTGGCATGGAACATCCTACTCTTAGACGTCTTTGTAAAGAACTATACACATAGATGAAAAATGTGTGCAAGCAGCAGAAGAATCCACTCAAAAGTTCCCAGCAAAGAAGGGTTAGGCAATTTCTTAAAAATGCTTTCTATACATTCTCCTCCATGCCTCATAATTATCTGAGGTTTCCGATGCGATCTGGCTTTCAAAAGTAGGCACGTTTGTTTCCTCAGACTGTTTCACTATGTTTGGGCACAAGATGGCTGAATTCAGGCTGCACAGAGCACCTTACTTCTGCATTTACCTGCCTTCTCTACACTAAATTTAAAAACCTTTGAAGTCCCAGTGTATTGTTGTACATTAGTTCGTCTACAGAAAACAAACAAGCAAAAGAATACTCAAAATCCTAAGCAATCAGTAATTTCTTTCAGAGATTTAAGCTGGTTCACATTTAGAGTCACCAAAGGACTCGGACCATCAGATGTACAAAATAAGATTTCCTTCCTGCATTCATCAGTCTAGGCTGTTACGTAGACTGACCTCTGAATAGATCAGCTTTCAGGTAGTCAAGAGGGAAATTAGCAAATAGTTTTTGCAGTTTAGGATTGCAGGCTTTATGGATTTCTGCAAGAAAATATACACTGTTGATTATATATGCAGTTTCTTGCTTTTTTCCCTGACTCTTTACCTAATCTTTTGCTATCCAAACCTCTGCCTACCCCCTTCCTTCATCTTTATTCTGTACTACTGCATTTAAATTTCTTACTGGAGTTCTTCATCCACATCTGGTGCATCACAACACTGAGAGTACTGAAAAAAATCCACAGCGTCAGCAGGCTGACATCTAAGTCATTACTTAGATATTTAATGGACTTAAATGTAAACAGTGCCTGGAAAGGTTTTCCTGTGTAGCTTCACAGACAGACAGGAGGTGCTACTGCTGAAATATCACAAAATTGGCTTTTATTATTAGCTTTTTTGCTGATCAAATTTACACTACGACCTCTGTATTGCTAAATATTGCCCAGTCGTGTAATAAAACCGATTTGCCCCAGAAGGTTTATTCTCTACGGTATGTATTAGTCAGCTTTTCAGACTTCAGAGCTTTGAAGATAATTAAAGAAAACATTCCAAATCTAGTATATCTAAATAATGTACTGAACTTTTTGACTTTGAACCTCACAAATGTGCAAATAGATGACCTGTAATATTGTGCTGCTTTCCTATGTTGAGTTATATAGTTTATTGATCTTTTTAAATACCTTTCCTTCTGCTAAAGCCATGGCAACATTATATTTTTGCCTGGGTCACTAGCAGTAGGCATAGCCTTTCATTTCTAAAACCAAAAATCGGAAGTGTTTCTGAGCTTTCCATCACAAAAGGGAACGAATCCCCGTACCACATGGGTTTGAGTCTGCTTACCTGTACTCCCTATGGCTTTACTGCTTTTCCTGTCACGTATTTTCCAAATGAAACTACCTTTTTTCATGCTTTCATTTACAACCTCATTTTACAACCTCAATTCACACTCACAGTATTTCCTGTTCCTGCTGCCATCTATTCCAACGAAAGCATGTTCATATATTTCCAGTGAGAAGAATGTGACGCAATTTTTTTTTTTATGAAGGGAAATGCTGTACTGATTGAAGTAAGAGGCACAGGTTGATGTGCGCTTCAAACTTACTCAGAATAAATTCCAATATACAGAGTTTTTACATTGAATAAAATATTTTGTTCTTCCCCAGCGAATGCTGCCTTCCAAATTCATAATTGCCATTTAGTCAACAACCAAAGCAAACTGTAATATTACTCTATGGTTCTTTGTTTAGCTAACTTGTTAACAAATAATTAACTCTCACAGATTTGAAAGACAAGTTGGAAGAAGAGTGTTACACTTCTTAGCGTTTGATAGTCTGTTTGAACTACTGAATAATGAATAACAAAGCCCTGTAAAAATACAAACATTGAAAAAGAAAAGAGTCATCTTCTTTGTCTTTTGCTTGATCTCTCTTTCCTGCTCCTGTTAACAAGCAGATAATCATCCTGACAATAGATCAACATGCTCTGTGTAGATTTTCCTGTCGGAGCTACAGCAGGGTCACGTCCAATATCCCTGTTGTTGACATGCATATATTTTGAATTTTTCTTCTTTACTATTGCTTATGTTGGCATAATTTAGTTCGGTGTTGTTATGTTTACTTGAGTTTCATTTTGGTTTGATCTGGTTTGGTTTAATCTGGGGCTTGCTTTCACTACAAGAAGAACAAATACATAGCCAGTTTCAGATGAATACCTCTCTTGACAGATAATATGATTAAGCAGACAGTGGAAAAAGGGACTGATTAGAAAGGGAAAAAGGAAATGAAGTCCATGTTTAGAGCTCAGTAATGAACAAAGTAGGAACTGTCAGAAGTCAAGTTTGCAGAGGAATTAAAATGAAAAGCACAATTTCTCCAGCTATATGCATAAAATAAGAAAAAAATGAAAGAAGTAGTGGGACTGCTATGTAATGGGAATTAGGCAGAAATTAAAGAAAACCCTTGTTTGCCTTTCAGTAAAGACAATAACGGAGAGCATGGAACCAAAACAAAGCTTCCTGTAAGGCAGAGAGTAGAAAGGCAAAAATAGAGACTTAAGGCAAATCCAAAAACAGATAAATGAGTTCAAGGTGGTGGGAGGTGGATGGATCATAAAAAAAATCAGTTCTGAAGGAGGAGAGGCTGAGGGACCAGGGCTTCTTCAGCCTGGAGAATAAATGGCTTGAAGGGGACCTAAAAGTAACCTGCCTGTACCTGTGGGGGGTTACTGGGGAGACAGAGAAAGGCTCTTTATGGGAGTGCACAGCCAGAGGACAAGAAGCAATGGTCATAGAATGAAACAAAAGAGATTCTGACTTTTAATAAGGGAAAAAAAATGCCACTGTGGGGACATAACTCATGGAAGAGGCTGCCCAGAAAGGCTATGCCATCTCTGTCTTTGGAGACTTTTCAAGACCTCACCAGCTAAAGCCCTGAGCAACCCGATCACCTTGAGCAACCTGGTCTGACCTCACGCCTGACCCTCCTCTGAGCAGCAGGTTAGACCAAAGACCTCCTGAGCTCCCTTCCAGCCTGAATGGATCTGCAAAATGGTGAACAACAGGGAATATATTGCCCCAAAAGGAAAGAAGGCCTGGGAGAACACAGTCGCTGTCTCTGCTTGTATCATGTGATGGGAGTGAATAGAAGGAAAAAATATAAAAAGCATGACTGGCCCAACAACAAATGAAGAGATATATACAGACTATGAGTAAGTTCAGCCTGGAATTAGAAGATTTCTAACTCTTAGAGTCATGAAAATTTTGGAACCACCTTCTAAATGGCAGTAGTGAGGCCCAAGACTAAACTAGTTTTGTCTTGGAACTTGATTACTATATGGATGATTATAGCATGCGTCTGCCTGCTGTAGCATGTCATTCCAGTTCTGCAGCTAGGCAGCTCTTCACAAGACACATTTGGATCCTAAGAAAATTCCTTTGTTATGACCTAATATTTTCTTCCCAGAGGCTTCTACAGTTAGTCTGCAAAAAGTTGACTCCACAGGCTTGTAACATCCTCTCTCTCTAGTCAGTCAGTTGCAGATGTTATTAAGAGGTAAGCAGACAAAATCTGTATGAATAGCAAACAGAAAGGAAAACCTTGTTTCTGATGGTCATCCTCAGTTCATTCTCATCATGCTCAGTGAAGTAGTACTTTGCGATATAGGCTGCAGAGGCTACTGCTTCATTGTAGTTAGTGTTCAAAGTTTCATTCTTATTTGGTTGATATTAAACAGATTTATTTGAATGTCCTTCCCTTATAATTGAAAGTGAATGTAGTAATTTGCAGCATTTTGAGAGTTCTTTAATAAAATTCTGCCGTGTTTTCTTCCTACTGGTAATCTGTTTTCCAGGCTCTCAAACTCAGCTCTGCAAAAAAAAGTTGTATTTAAACACTTCTAAAGAATCAAGTTCTAGATCCTTTAAAGCAAGTCATTTCAAAACTTGAGATAAATGCAATCAAAATATAAGTAGAGAGTGAGCAAATTTGAGTTTTTATGCAGAATTATTCTTTTCAAATTTCTGTGCTGTACTTACATGTGGAGTAATTTTTTAAAGAACAAACCTAAACCATCTGGTAGCATAATACTTGGTAAGTGCTTCATGTCTATGTACTGGGTACACAGAAAAGCTTTGATTTACACAATGTCTTTCTGAAGTGAATGAGATACACAATGCATAATTCATGATAGTATGTTTTGGCAAAGGATGGCAGTCTCATTTCTGATGTTAGAACCATTCTGCTTTTTCAAAAGATTGTGACTCTGCAGGAGTGTGATTACAGTTAAGTGCACAGATGAGTGTCGGATACAATGAGAGGTTGTATCTCTGTCTTACATCTCTGTTCTGAGTATGTTGTCTTAGAGCAGCCATAAGCTGCAGGCCCTCATGCCAGATAATGAAGCATGGATGACTGACATTACCAGTGTGACTGGAGAAAAACAATGAAGTTTGAGAGGAGTTTGTTCTGATGCTTGGGACATTTTTCTTAAAAAAAAAAAAAATAGAGTTAAAAAAATCGTAGCTCTAGAAACTTTAAAGGTTCATGGTTTTTGAGTGTGAGCCATATTACTTCATAAGTGGGTTATAAAAAAAATTGAGTTAAAAAAATCATAGCTCTAGAAACTTTAGAAGTTCATGGTTTTTGAGTGTGAGCCATATTACTTCATAAATGGGTTATGCACCTGGTTCATGCCACTTACACTTACATTCCCTTTAGTCTTAAGAGCATATGTGGGACTTAGAATGGTTGGAGAGATGCATTTTAGTGCAAGTGTGCTTTGCACTTGAACAACCTCTTGACTGGCAGACCAATACAGGGAATGATCCTAAGACTAACTTCAGTGATTGAGGACATAAGTATAACACTGAAGTGACACTTGTGAGTGTTGTCCCATCTGTTCAAGAAGGGTGATACCTTTCACTGTGGAGGGAAGGGAATGCTTTCCCCACGCACATTTCTAGGACTACGTATTTTCTCAGTGAATCTCACTGTATCTCTTCTCTTGATCCCTCTCCACTCTATGTTCTTTTTCGTAATGTGTCTGTTCACTCCAGTGATGGGAACACCTCCTATAACAAATGTGCTGTTTATGCCTTCTCTTGAGTTATTAACGGAGTTGGTACATAAAATAAATCCAACCTCTGAAAAATGCAGTAGTCTAGAAGATAAATATCCAGACTCAATGTAATGCAATGGCCTTCAGTATCTTTTGTCATCAGCTTCAATGACATGGTCTTCATTACTTCCCAATTGTTCATAACATTTCCCCATATTTTTCTTATTAAAGATAGCTTTAAAAAGCAGCCCAATAGCTGAGATAGCCCAGAATCATCAGTAATGTAACCTTCTTCTTCATGAAGGGTTGCACAATGACAACCCTGTAAATCCTTCGTTTAAATTAAGGGAATTATGACACAAGGAGCAGTGAACAGGTTTGTTCACAGCCCCTCCCAGATATAAACAACCTTGAGGGGCAATTCTCCTGGCCTGTTTAGTCTTTGGCTTCTCTTATGAAATTGCTTACAAGACTGCAAATTAGCAGACAGCCTGTACATGAATTCATGAAAACCTTTCCCACTGGCTAATAAAAACCTTTGAAGTCATCAAAGTTAGTTAATACAGGTAACCTTGTGCTTCAAACACTAACATTTTTGTATTGGCTATCTTCATTTTAATGCTTTACTCAAATACTGTTATGTATCCTGCTTATTTTCACTTTTTATTTGTGTATATCTTTGGGACATGGCTGTTTCCTATTTCTACAGCTTCTAGAAAAATGATTCTCAGGACATTGACCGGGATTTCTCTTATAGTACAATAACATAGATTTCATAGCATCCAACCTGTAAGGTAATTACTTTCCTAAGATGCATTAAAAAAAATAATCTTACATTATATGGCAAATACGAAAGAATAATCCCAAAAGGGACCATTTCTTTCATCCCCTTGTCCCAGCTCTTCCTGACAGTTTTTTCAAATCCTGGTAAATACCTCCAATGATGGAAATTTTACAGCCTCAATCTAATTTAGTGCTTAACTGTCTTTACAGTTAAAGGTTTTACTAATGTCTAATCAAACTTAAGACTTCAATTTAAGCCTCTTACTTCATGTTCTATCCCCAGTAGACATTAAGAACAATTTATTCACTCTTTGTGTGCAACACCTATGTAAATGTAGAAGGCAGTGAATCTTGCTCTTATTGTAAGTCGTCCAAAGTGCCCTTTCTCTTAATGTATTGCTTTGTCGCTTTCCCCTCAAAAGTTTATACATTTTGGACTCTGAAGACATGGTCTCCTAAATTCTCCATATATGGCATTTCTAAATTTGACCACTGAATTAATTTCTTATTTCCAAATTCTTAAATTTTTGTATAAATTTCTAAATCCTGAATTTATCAATAATGTTTAGTAAAGCTTAAATGTTCTTCCTTCTTGCACCTTTCAAATTATGATTGCTTCCAATGAGATGAATTTGTCTTGAGAGGAGATTCTAGTTGTACAATTCTAAAAGTCAAGCACCCTGAAATTAATTGGATTAGCATATTGATGTATTAGCTATACTTGTGTGCATCCCATCCCACTAGTAGATTTATCTTTGCTAAACTCAGATGAGAATCTGGAATACAATTTCTCAAAAACTATTTTTTTTACTTCTATTAATGTAAGTCAGCCATTATAATATGAAGTGGGTATTTGCCAATAAATCTAAATTCAGTGCAGTATGCTATTAAACATATTAAACATATTAAACATATCAGAGGAGAGAAGATCAGACTTTCTATAAGAGAGGGGGGAAATCACCCTGAAGACACTCCAGCAGCAGAGCACATTTCCCAGAGATGTTGCTCAGTCTCTGGCCTTGGAGGTTTTCAAGACATGACTGGATAAATCTCTGGGCAACCTGATCTGACCCCATATCTAACTCTGCTCTGACATCCCTTCCAGCTTGAATCGTTCTGTGAATACTAACTATGGAAAATTTAGTCACCATAATTTTTTAACTTCTTGGAAAATATTATGGAAAGGCAGTAGCTTAGTTTCTTCTGCTTGCTTTGTGCACTTATGTTAAGTTTAAATATTCTCATTATTGGAATATTTTTTATTTTGCAATTAATTTCACAGCCTTCTTTAGAGCTTAGTCAGGTTCATGGAACAGGTTAAGGAGTTTATTTTGGCACTTCGGTATATTTGTGTGAGATGGCGAAAGATGAATTGTTAAGGACCTACAGGCTATCATCAACAATTGTATTTTCTCTGTCTCAGTCACTGATTTCTTGTCTGATTTGGAACAACCCAGTTGAATGCGACTTTTAACAACTGGGTGTCATTCATTTGTGAATGCATCAAATGAGTGATTTGCAGAAGTCATGACACAGAACACCTGAAGGTAACCAGAGCTGTGTTTTAAACCTTTACAGTTATTATGAGAAGTGTTCTGAAAAATCATGCAGTTGATGATACTTACTAAATACCTCTGACAATCTTGTCCTTATTTTCACAGTTGTAAAATGAAACTCTATTTCCATGTCACATTACAGAAATGTTGATATCGGTGTTTCATTATCTTGTGAAACTTTGAAGAAATAGTAAGAAAAAGACAGACATGGAGTCAGTCATTGGATGAAACAGGGACTTTTTGGAAAACAAGTGTATGTGACAATGCCATAGTGTGTGCAAAGTAGGAAATAATAAATGGAACAGTTCAGCTCTTAATATTTCTTAATTTTGCAGTCTTAGTATCATTTTGAAGTAAGCTAGAATTATTCATTATCTTAAAAAATTATTTGAGGTTATATTTCACGGTTTTGATTAAAGAATCCATTCTTTGATCAAATAATGATAAAACGTTATGCCAGTTTAAGAAACTGGTACCTGGATTGTGCAAGAGAGGCTTGCTTCATTGTCTCAGCATTGAAAGAAAATTTCTTAATAACCACATTCAAACCTCCTTTTTCCTTTCCTTTCCTTTCTATTTTGGTTTCAATTACACAAGGGGAGATTCAGGTGCTCGCACCTCGTTCATATCCGCATCACTACTTCGCAAGTCAATTCACTCTATTATCTTTCACTTCAATGCACATCTCATGTTTTTCTCCAGCAGAATACACAACTCTCTCCCAAGAAGAAGAGCATATCAAAGAGAAAACAAACACAAACAACAGAGGCCATCACTAGCCACACATCATAGGTCATTATTATCGGTGCTTTGCTATCACCTTTTTTTTTCTCTGTCTTGTCTCTCCTCCTGGGTGGGGAGAGTACATCTGGCTATAAAAACAGGAGGTTTTGTTTACTGAGAAAAACATTTCTATATTAGAGAGTCTTGTGACTTTTCCCCCACTTTCATCAATCAATCACCATCTGTCCAACAGTGGTGTAAGGGATGCTTGAAACAGTATTCTGGAGGACACATAATTTGCAGAAAGTTTCTTCTAGAAATGACAAGCTAAGTAAGAGATACTAAAATGTATATGCATAATCTTCCACTCCCCCATTCTCTCATATCTAAATAAATTTTTTTTAAATTATTAATATGATTGAGCTATCCCTTGTTGCTTTGTTATTCTGGTCAAATGAGTTTTAATACTGGAAATGAAGGCTTTCAAATTCTGCAGCAAAATAACGGAATATTTCTGTAAGTATGTTGTTTATTTAAGCAAATAGAAATCAACCCACTGTCTCTAAGCCTTGAAGTTCATATTAGTAAATACTTATTGAGACTGTGATACTAGATAAGCATAGTGATACCTTAATTTCAAAGGAGTGTTGCCACCTTATTAGCAGTCAAATCTTGTTTTCTATCAGAAACTTGCTTTCCCTACATTTCCAAAATCTGTCTCTAGCTTTAAACCGACCAGAAACAGTATGCACTTAGTCCATTTACATTACGTCACCTTGAATCTTTTCTTCCTGACAATTTAATGTAATTTGCTTTTCAGTTTCACGTGGAAAGGAGTGCCATACAAAAATCTATCACTCCGTGACAGGTTTCACTGTAATGTTTACACAGTAGTAACGTTCTCTCCAAAGTGCTATGCTAGTTTAACCTCTTTCCATTACTGAATTCACCAATTACCTAGGAAGCAATTCAGGGCTAACAGAAGGTATTAGCTCTAATCTTGTTAATTTGAGTTTATGTAGATATGAGTCAGGGACCTGACCCTACATCGATATTGAGAAAAAACTACAGAAGCGTCAGACAAATCGCAGCTCATTTGTTTTCCTAGGCTGTGAAATTATTCCTTCTCAGTAGTTTTTTGGGAACTACTACTCCCAAGGACGGTGAGTAGAGGTGGAATTGCTACCCTTGTTCCTCCCTGTGCTGGACTGAAGAAAAAGCTGATGCATGATGTGGAAACATTCACGTGCCATCACCAGAAGAAAGAAAAACACCCCCCACCCCCCAAACCAACATGGTATAGCAGTCTCTGAGAAAGAGATGGGTTTTTCTAAGGCACATGCTCTTCTGAGGTTACTTTTCAGATGAGTCAAGAGAAGATGTCAGCTCATACTCTGACATATTTCAATTTTCATGCCATCTTTCCAATACTATATCCATAAAAGCTATTCAGTAGTTGGTAGCATGCAGCTGAAAGTAATTTGTTACAGAGATCATGGAACAGAAAGATATAAACCAGCATACAATATATTCTTGAACTGCTTTTGTTAAACATTTTTTTTTAAAAGGTAAAATTGAAAAATATATTTCAACATATTCAATGCTGTAGGACAATGTCCAGTAAAGAATTGAAGGACAGAGGACTTCATTTGTTTGTGATACATTTATATTGTCCTTCAGGACTTCTCCTCGGTTGTGTGCAACATCAGTGAGACAATTCTAGTGCTTTCCTGTTCAATCAAGATCCAATTAGAGTCTCCTTCTTTGTTTCTGAAACACATTACAAACTGGTAAAAACCTTTTTCTGCTTCTCTTCATTCTTCTGCACTATCTATCTCACTCCTGTTACTGAAAGACCTTTTATAATAAAGTATATTATTTCATAAGAATGGAATATTCCACAATGTTAGAAAATTATTTGTTTTATTCTTTCATTAGTTTTCTATTTTCTTTCAAATGTTGCTTGAAATTATATCCTTTTACTTATACATCTTCATTTCTATGTGATCTTATTTCTGCTAAACTAGTAATTATTTTTAAAAATTTAGAACTTTGTATAAATATTATCATCTATATCGAAGCCTTCTTAATCACACTGAAGAGAAATCACTATTATGATCAGTGAGGCTAGTACTATGCATAGAAGGTTCACAGTTTGTTCTTACAGGAACAACCACCTCATATTTACTCATGTTAAACATGCATATACATATATATTTATCAATTAGGGTATCAGAGATCACTGTGATGGGAATATCTAGAAGGCTGATATGATGGGATAATTTTAAACCTTAAAAATAAATTTTACTAAGTTCTTTCATTAACAGCAGATTTGCTAATGGTTAATTCATACTCATTTTTAATCATCACTACAGATAGAGTACTATTAACACTTCATATAATACATTAGCTGTAAGCATTTAATAGTTTGAGCTGATGCAGTGTAGTGAGCATTGATGTCTGTGGTCCTTGGTGTCTCTTTGTCACAGAAGTCCAGGTGGTCACGCATGAGAGTGCATCAGATGTTTTCATGCAATTGCCCTGTTCCCAAAAAGGGAAACAGGAAAGTCTCCTGCTCCTGATTCTGCTCATCTTGTTTTCTTTTGTTTTGCCACCTTTCTGGTGTACTCAGGAGGATGTCGTGCCTATTTGTAGTTTCTTGTGCTTACCTTGTCCTTTCTGGAAAATTTGTGTTACTTGGACGTCTCCTATGAGCAACTACACCCATCTGTGCCCCTTTTGTTGTCACATTGCATCTGAAATTACTGTGTATGGTATGTATTGCATACATCGGATGTTTCTTCTTTGCTCCTTCTGTTAGCTCTAAAGCTGGTTTTGCCCAACTCCCAAGGTTGCATTCTGATTATGATTCCTCATTGAGGAGCTGTTCATAGCTTCTGGTTTTATCCTGTGCTCACACTTGCAAGGCTTCTGCTATCATTGTATGCCTCTACTCCACTATATCATTATTCTAATGTGACAGTTCATTCTACACAGAGTAATTGCACACTATCAATATTTATTGCCTACCAAAATATATAAAAATTGTTACAACAAGAATAACATGCAGTTGTTCAAAGCTAAGCAAAACTGAAATAAATTAGGCAAAAATCATCTGATTGCTCAGATTGCTAATACAGCAAAATAAGTTAAAACAAAGATCCTGGGAAACCTGAGGAAGCCCAGACAAACCAAGACAGACAGGCCCTGGTCCTGCGGCCTTGCAGAGCTTTTCTAGCACTAGTACATTGTTACTAGTGATGGCAATATTTTATTTACTGAGATACAGGGCTTTCTTAAAAGGTGGAATTAATATCGTGCTTATAGCAGCTGAACCACATAATCAACAATAAAAAAGAGTTTAAACAATATATTTAATTCTAAATATACTGTTTAACTGCAGTGTCCTGCACCTGGGTTGGGGCAAACCCCAGTATCAATAGAGGCTGGAGGATGACGGGATTGAGAGCAGCCCTGCTGAGAAGGACTTGGGGCTACTGGTGGATGAAAACCTGGGCATGAGCTACCAATGTGTGCTCGCAGCTCAGAAGGCCAACCATATCCTGGGCTGCGTCAAAAAAGCGTGGCCAGCAGGTCAACAGAGGGGATTCTGCCCCTCTGCTCCACTCTGGTGAGACCCCACCTGGAGTACTGCATCCAGCTCTGGAGCCCTCAGCACAGGAAAGACATGGACTTGTTGGAGCAGGTCCAGAGGAGGGTCACAAAAATGGTCAGCGGGATGGAGCACACCTCCTGTGAGAAAAGATTGAGAGAGCTGGGGCTATTCAACCTGGAGAAGAGAAGGCCCTAGGGAGACCTTATGGCAGCCTTCCAGTACTTAAAGGGGGCTTATTAGAAATACTGGGACAGACTCTTCAGTAGGTCCTGTAGCAACAGGACAAGGGATAATGGCTTTAAACTAAAAGAGGGTAGATTCAGACTGAATATAAGGGAGAATTTTTTTAGAATGATGATGGTGAAACACTGGAACAGGTTGCCCAGAGAGGTGGTAGATGCTCCATGCCTGGAAACATTCAAGGCCAGGTTGGACTGGACTCTGAGCAACCTGGTCTAGTTGAAGATGTCCCTGCTTACTGCAGGGGGGTTGGGTTAGACGGCCTCTAAAGGACCCTTCCAATGCAAAGTGTTCTATGATTCTATGAATCTAAATATTTGTACATAACAGCAGAGATATTAATGAAAATAGCACACTTTTTTTATAAAGGAGAAAGAAAAGAGATGTCAGATATTAAAAACATTGACTTTTCTTGCTGTTTTTATTGAAGTATACAATATAAAAACTACAACTTGATTTTACTTACAGAGTTCAGTTAAGAGGCTGGGTCCATCTCTATGAGCAAACAGAACTCTGGCAAAGAAATCTGTTTTTCTTGTGTGATCCCAGACTTACAACGAACCCTACTCCAAGGAATGCTAGTAAGAAGGCAACTGAGAAGGAAGGAAAGCAACAAAACTGGAAGTGGTGGAAACTGAGCTTTTTGTTCATCTCTATCTAAATAACGGAAAGCCACATACTGGCATTCTTCTCAGGAAATTCTTGAATCTTTCAGCTACTAGTCTCTACCAAGGCACTTTAACTTTCCGTTTTTCAGTAAATTGTATTTATGTATTTTCTTAGTTCACCTGGTTAAAAACTAATAAATTTAATTTCTTGTACTATATAGTCATATAATAGCTAAGAACTCACTGGTTGAGACGCACGTCTGGCAAGTCTCTGTATATGGAAGTATAAGACACTTCCATATATAGAAAGTGTCATTTGGCTAGCAAAGATGATTTATGGTGATAGAGATTAGAAGATTTATGTGTTATTGTAACCGTGTTTTGTGGTCTTACAAGATGATTGAGTTGGTACATTATGTTTGAATTTCAACAGTAAAATTATTCAGGTTTCTAAGAAATGTGAGCAAGTTAAAAAGATTCTAACAAAATAGCTTAAAAATAAAATCCAGCATTTGTACCAAAAACTGAATCTGTTTTTAGAGAGCCAAGAACTGTATCTATCTTTAGATCTTTGAGAGTAAAACTGTAGCTTTCATAGAATCTAAAGTACGGGAACCAAGCTTTAAGGTAAGAAAGGTTGTCTCAGCAAAGAAAATATAACTGTTTGCTAATGGTGATGGTTATCTGTCCCTCAGATCCCATAAACAATTCTCCCCAGTGAAGTATTTATATATTAAAACTTACTGACTGTGTTACAATCGGTGACACTCAAAGGCTATGAGGTTTGGGGCTGATAATTTTACAGATGGGTTTTGTAACAATTAAGACTTTCCACAAATGCTTCATTGTCTCTGCACTGTCTCTGTGATTTGGTGCAGCTATCTAATCAAAGATTTTAATTTATAACAATACTCAGCCTTAACAGAACTTGGAGTTTTCTGCCAGTGCAATTGCTCAGGTACTGAAATGATCCAAATTACTTGTTTGTATGGTTGAACTGCCTAGAGTTGCCCCCCAAAATTGCCACTCTTCTCTTGCTTGAGAGGAGGGTTTGAGAAAACAAGAAAAGGCAATTTTATCTAATATTTTAAAACAGGCTCACTTGGAAAATTTGAGAAACCTTCAGCAACACTGTATGGCAGCTGTGGGCCAGACTGGAGGCTGAGGTGTGGGACTGGGTGTGAAGGAATAAGTGAAAAAGGGAATTGGAGAGAGGGGCAGGTAGCTCAGCAGGTCTGGGCTCCCCACTGCCCCGGGACTGGGCAGGGGCTCCCCTGGCACCTAGGCAGGAGCAGAAAAAGAAAACAAGAAAATAATGCAGAGAGTTATTCCTCAGAGAAGTCAGTTGGAGCTTTCATCAAATTAAGACTGAGATTTTGTTTGTTGCAGTGGTGTCTGGTCTGATGGACTGACATCTTATCCATCTCATTGTGGCAAAATCAGTCTATAAGGAAATGTGCTTAAATGACGTTCAGAAAATCTTTCTGCAGACTAGAAGTAAGAATGGAAAGAAACATGTATATTTTAAAAAGAATCTGAAAACATTTCTGTTCAGACACATTTTCAGTTTTCTGTAGCATTGTCTGAAATTAATATTTTTATACTTCTGCTGTCTTCCAACAGATGGAAGCTAGAACACTGGAAGGGAGCCCCACTTCACCTTTCCTTCTCATTCTTCTTTGTCTGCTCTCTCAAAAAAAAGAAATAGACCAAAAATGAAGAGAACTGGAAAATAAGATAATAATCCAAAATTACAATCTGAAATATCTGCATTTCCTAAGATGAAAATGATATTAGTTCAAGTAAAATGCAACTTTTCATTTTAATTCAGAGTAAAAAATAATAATTTTAAGATTATTAAAGGTAGTAACTGATGTAATCAATGTATTTGAAGTTTTGAAATTATTTTTCTTTTTTTCTCAGAAAAAAAAGAATTCAGAAAGTTCTATTACAATCAGACATATGGAAATAAAAATGAAAATAATATCTTCAAAAACTTGTGGTTGGAGGTGACCATCACTTTTTTTTCTCCTATATTTTATCCATGGGATCTAACTATAGTTGGTTCACTTCATAATATAGTGTTATAAAAATTTGTATTCTGAAACATGAAGAATTTACCAGGAAAAAGGGTGGTCCAATGGGCTCAAAACATCAATGTTCTAATTCTGTTTCACTTAGATTTTAACCTCTTACTGATCTTGGTCTTCAGCTTCATGTTTATATCCATAAAGGAAGAAGAAATACTAATTTCTTTTACCCATACTGCTCAGTTTCCTTCTTACATTGTTCAGGAAATGGCAATTCAGTGAAGTAGTACCACAGGCTTTGATTTTTGTCTAGTGAACATTGGAATGTTGGGATTTTTTTCCATTTGTTTGTTCTTGCAATTTGTTCCATGTACAAATGAAATGCATGAATGGAGGAAGTTCCCTTATTTACTTCAGTTTATTGCCTCTCTCACACCTTACCAGATTACATTTGTGTTAACCAAAGTCACTGTTTACACTTATTTAATAGTATTGTCTGAAGTAACACTGAATCTCTTCCAGTGAGGGCTGATTTAGCTACAAATCACTGTTCCAGCACCAAGATCATTAATCAGCCTCAGGCTACATCCATTATGGAGATATTCCGCATAGAAGAAATATTAACAGCTCCACAGAAGAAACGTTACCATCAGATTAGCTCTGACTCCCTGCTGGAGCAGCAAATTACTCTGAAGTAATAATTATAATACATTAGTAGAGGTTTAATTTCCAATAACTGCTGTCTGTTTAAGGGATGGCAATCTCACCATAGCTTAGAGAACAATAGATCATGTTATCAGCAAGAACAAACCTACATGGAATTAAAAAAAAGATAATAAAAAATTCATTACAGTCTCCAAATTGAAACAAGAAGTCCCCAGAAGTTTTCTAGCTAGAGTTTTGTGGAAAAAAATCCTGTTTATCCTGTCTGCTAAACCTTTCCCTTAATGAGTTAGCAAGGAAAATTATTTTACCTGTAAATAAGTCTGATTATGCAAACTCCAGCCTTCTTTTCAACAGTCATTTCTGGAACACACTCATGTCTGGTTTAGGGTATATATAAAGCAAGAGGAAAGGAAGGAATGCTGTGCCTGAATTATTTAGTTTGAGTAAGGACAGCGCATTGTTTTTGCTGGAGTTAAACCAGTTTAGCGTAGCTGAGGGTCTGGACTTCTATGTATGTCCTTAAATCTGGGTTTGATTAGTCTGCACAGAGCCACTACACACCACAACTTGGAGTCTTCTTTGAGAATCAGCTACAGCTAAAAAAATATTTGTGGGTTTTTTTCTTTTCATTCTTGTACCTCTGTGCTGACATTCATCAGTTTAAAGCTTTTCAAGTCAGAAAGTCTATTCTCAAAAACTTTTGAAGTCCTCATGATGGCATTCTGAGGAAGTAATATGAACTTTCTACACCGTATGGTGGCTTTGAAATATTCAGTACAGCTCCGATCAATGCTATAGTTTGAAACAAGTTACTAGAAACTCTTGAAAAACTCAGTATCTGGTAGCTGCAGAAGTGTTCCAGGAATAATCCAGTGTATTGTATTAATTTTGTCCTGTCTGTGCTTATTTGCTTGTGAGGTTTGGGGGAGAAAGAAGTAAGGGGAGAAACAGAGATGTTAGGAAGGAGAGAGGGGCAAAAAAAAGTTTCTTTAAAGTGAAGATTAAAATATTTAGCTGCCATATAGTTGCTACTGTAACTTCAGTTGCAAGTGTTATATTATGTCTTGCCATTTTAATCATCAGTTCAGCTCCTTCTCACAGCTGGGAAAAAATGATGAAGTTCCTGGGACCTGGGGCTGAGGAAAGCTGATAAGAGTACATATTACGGAATCAAGTTAAATAACCTCAACCAGCCACCACATGGCTGCCATTTTTGCCTCTGAAGAGACCAGAAATGGCAATAGAGACAGTGTGTCTCCTCTTCCTCTGAAGAACAGCTTGGTAACTAGAATCAGATTTGCTGCCTCAGCAGATGCAGCCATCTACTTCCCTGCACGTGAAGAGACTGGCAAAAACTGTGGCCTGAAATGTGTTACCAGACAGAAATCCAAGGTAGGTCAGCATGGAAAAAGCCATTGTAAATTAGTTTCCATACTTTCATTCTAGAACAAGACCGACCGTTCCAATTTATCTCACTCTACTTTGGAATGAGAAAATAAAAAAAAACCCAAAAAATCATTAGTTGTTCTGTAGCAACAATATCTGTAAGGATACGTGTTCAATAATACATAATCTATTTTAAATTCAAATCCTATTTTACTCAGGCGTGATTTTTCCTATAGACAAGCTGAGTTGAAGGTAAATTAGATACATTCAAGGTTAGGGAGTTCAAAAGGTGCTTCTTCTCTTTCTGCCTATCATATTGACATTTAAACTTTTTTTTTTTCATTATTACCGATATCCCATTATGTATTCTGAGAGTTGTTCTCTAGTTTCACTCAAACTTTGACTTCTGGAATTTTTGTGGTTCCATTATAACAGCGTGGTTCCATTATAACAGTAAAGAGATTAATATCTTTTAATCCTGTAGATTTCTGATTTGATTTATATCTCTCAAGAATGTGTACACTTGAAGGTTTTTCTGATTTTTTATTTTGAAAAAAATTAAAACCATATTGTCCAATACAGAATAAACAAAAGCTGTGAAGTCTGGATTTAAGCTTTTATGGAAAATTTATAAATACTGTGTTAAGAGCAATTTGGGTGCAAATCACTAAACTTTGCAGAGTTTACATTACAGAATTGAATTCATTTAGTTCAAAAATGAGTAGGCTTCTCTGTTCCACTGAAACTGAGCTTTCCGACGTACAAAAGAAGTTGAGCATTTTCATTTCTTTTGTGTACTGTCAAAGTTTCAAACTAGGCTATGAACTGGAAGAAACTATCACAACACTTAAAGAAATACTGCTTTCTTTGTATATGTGGTCAAATCAGAATTATTCTTTGGACAGTTTATGCTCATATTAGTTCTTGTGTAGTTTAATAGCCCCATTATGTTAGGAGAAATCCTTCAGCTTTAAAATGTTTATGTGAGAGTCCAGTCTGGAGAGGTTGGCTTAAATTATCAAAACTAAATTCACATTTCCATCTATCATACTGTCCCATCCAGGAGCAAGAATACTTGCACATAAATAGAGTTTCCGTGAATAGCTGAAATAATAGAATAAACACAACAGACTATGAGCTGAAAGGAGCGATAGAAAACCCTAGAAAATATTTGTTAAAATCCAGTACCTATGTAGCAATTTGACATATTTCTGCACCTATGTTGTCCAGCATGAATTCATCACTGCTGGTTTTCTATGTAGATATGAATTTGACATTCATTAGATCAAAATAAATACACATTTACAGGTTCGTTTTCATTAGATTAAAAAGAGATCACACAAAATTAAAATAAGCTCTACATCCCCTCCTCCAATAGCGGATAGCAATCAAATTCTGGATAACATATCATGCACTTCAAATACTTGTACAGAGAATTCTGTTTAACTCCTTGTAAGTCTCACCATATTTTAACACAAAATAATACACCTGTAAAATCATAGAAATGCATATTATCACAAATATGGTAGCAGATAACTACATTTCAGAAATGCATAATGTATGGCATCTATTATTTTAGCAAAATCATAGTTATTGCCGAGTGTGAAACTTGAAATTCATGAAAAAATTCTTCATCCACATCTTCTGAAATAGTGATTTATTCTTCATCTACTGAAAACTAAAGGATGGCAGATTTTTTATTACTACTTTTTTACTTTAAAATATTGAGGATGATTTTTAAATTTGCAGTATTTTTTTTCCTAGAAATTTTCATTCTCTCAAAAGCAACCTTTTTGCTGTACAAAAAAAATTACAGAAAGTCTTCAGACGGCTCTAATGAAATTTGCTTATGAAACAGGTATAGGCATGAACATAGGTCACAAAATAACAAAAGATCTGACTTCAGCTGACCACCTCCAGTTCCATGATCGGGAGCTCTAATTTCATATTTTAGAACAGTCCTACATTACTATCACAAGCACAATATTTCAAAAGATGTTGAGAAAACACTTCAGAACAATCAAAATATTTAGAAGAATACAAAATTAACATTTAAAACTTTCAAAACAAAAAAGTTTCAAGAAGTTTGCTATTATTAAAATAACAGAGTTCATGCATATATTGATTTAGTCAACTTATAGACAGAGAAATTGTAATCCATTCTCATTTTTACTAGTCCTTAGGTTAGGACTTGTCTCTCTCTGTCCTCAGGTGAAAACCTTCATCATATTTCAGCATTTGTTATTTTTTTAAAGCTTTAGAAAGACACCAAAGACTCTGATTCCTCTTCAGGGTGTCACTCTGAGGGTGACGGAGCACTGGAACAGGTTGCCCAGAGAGGCTGTCGATTCTCCTTCTGTGGAGATATTCAAGACCCGCCTGGACAAGGTCCTGTGCAGCCTGCAGTAGGTGACCCTGCTTTGGCAGGGGGTGTTGGACTAGATGACCCACAGATGTCCCTTCCAACCCCGACCATTCTGTGATTCTGTGATGTGAGAACAGACTTGCTGCCTGAACTGTTTCAGCCACTGCGAATTGTCATTCACTTCATTATTTTCTCCACCAAACAGGGAAAACAAGTACTTCTGGGCAACAAGAGAGAGACAGGCATGGGTTTAGCTCACGAAGACCTGAATGCTCCTCTAGAAGTATCTTTCTGTGTCCACTGACTACAGACAGGATCTGCAGTGATTACAATCCTATATTAGATATCTTAATCATGAACTCGAAGTTAATCTCATTCAGTGCCTTGTGCAGTACTGACCACATATTTCATGTTTCATAAACAGCCAAAAAAAAAAAGAAAATAGAAGAGGAAATAAAACCATTGTGAGCTGACATTAGAGATGTGTATTTATATGTCACAAGCCTCAAGCATGTGGATGATCTTCTACATTAACCCAAGCCAATTTAACTGCTGGCTGAAGCACTCATGCCTTTACTAGTGACTCTACCTTCCAACCCCATTGCTCACCAGACATTGAATTAAGCCTTTTCAGGAAAATCAACAGAATTCTCCATCCCTCTCCCCTCCCAAGGGCACACAAAACTGACAGAAAGAATTTAGTATTTTTTATATACTAGCCCTACTGTAGCTGCAGCCTTAGTTGTCACAAAAGGAATCATAAGAGGTTTGTGTATTTTTTTCTATATGCTTTCTCTTTTTTCTTTCATTTATCTTAGGTGATGAGTGTATGTTTTCTTTAACTTATCAGTGATCACAAAAACTGAGCAACTCAGCATCACTTGATGACTACACTTGGCAGCTCAGCCACTTCCCATACATATTTTGGTTTTAGTTGGTTTTAGCATACTGGCTCAACTATTGCCAGGAGCCAATCCGAACTGCGCTGTGTGGTCGTGTACTGAAGACTAAGCTTCAAACCTCTGAATCTGGCAGAGTTATGAAATCCTCCCTTGATCTATTGCTCTCAGTAGCCAGCAGGGTTCCTGCCTTTCAAGGTGGATGAGTTATGCTGGTGATCAGTCTATAAAAATGTGCCTGTCAAGGTGAATATTCCTCTGTAAAGGTGATGGCTGGTTTTGTTACGTGCTCTAAGATTTAAATAACTTTCTCTGAAATTTGTGCTCCTTCTCTCAAAAGACAGACTTGAAAGATTTTTTCTGTCTCACTATTTAGTTAGTGTCCCTTTGCATTTTGGCAGATGTAGCACATTTCTCCTGTTAAGGTGGACTCTAGTGGGGATTTTTAATTCCATTCTGTGCCATGACCCATCCCCCAGTCCTCCCTGAATCTGCTGCAAACAACACTCCCATTTCAGAGCTCTGTGAAGGATGGACTTGGTGTGGAATCTCTGAGGACCTCTGAGAATTGTTTTTCCTCAATAAATAAAAGTGTTAATAAGGCTCATTTTCTGGTGCCATTTTGAAATTGTATTTTTCAGTGATTTTGGTACTTACAATACATTCTCTTGGAAAATACTACCAAACACAAGCAAGATGTAAAATAGGAAATAAAAACATATTAATCACAGAATCACAGAATCACAGAATAGTAGGGGTTGGAAGGGACCTCTGTGGGCCATCTAGTCCAACCCCCCTGCCGAAGCAGGGTCACCTACAGCAGGCTGCACAGGACCTTGTCCAG
>Ga0065711_1002992_pt1 | contig 43753 bp, 23 predicted proteins | sample Hoacrofraction12_FD_59098 | JGI IMG/M metagenome (GOLD analysis project Ga0065711, IMG submission 59098) | Hoatzin crop microbial communities from Cojedes, Venezuela - Epithelial fraction 12 v2 (version 2) | ecosystem: Host-associated > Birds > Digestive system > Esophagus > Crop | place... | reverse complement strand
AACACTGGAACGGGTTGCCCAGAGAGGTAGTGGAGGCCCCATCCCTGGAAACATTCAAGACCAGGTTGGACAGGGCTCTGAGCAACCTGATCTAGTTAGTGGTGTCCCTGCTCGCTGTGGGGAGGGGGAGGTCGGACTAGATGACCTCTAGGGGTCCCTTCCAACCCAAACTTTCTATGATTCTATGATTCTCTGTTTCATTAGAACACTTAAAGCATATTTTCACATCCAAAAAGTTCTGCTGCTAATGTCCAACTTTAAAAGTGTGCTGGAATACATCATATCTTGTACTTGAAATATAAATATAATCTAATTCTCAGATGCTTTTAACAAAATGGTATTTTTTATTATGACAAATTAAAGGAAAAGTCATAACTTAGAATCACTCGTAAATTCACAGGAGTTTAGCTCAGGAGCGATCCCTGAGCCAGAGTTGTGACAGAGTGCTTTTTTCTCCAGAACAGGCTTCTCAAGATGGAGATGACATGCACCAAGCTTAGTATTATCCTTGTTTGTACTGACTTTTATTTTGCAGTTAAAGAAACCGATCGCTTTCCGTCATGCATATATGATAGAGGCAAATATACCTTTTTTCTTACTCTCCCCAAATTGCCTATTTCAATTGACAGAAGTCTTTTTTATTTAAAAAATAGACCTGTAAATAGTATATATATTTGCTATGCAAGTTTAAGAATTTTTGTAGCAATGGGAATAATTCCAGTATAATTTGCATTTAGATCATTGAAATAAATTAAAAATTCTTGTATTTTTGCACGAATCTTCTGCTATTTTTAACACCTTCATCATCTTTATTCCACCTTTACATGCAAGATTCAAAGTGTCTTTTCAAATGAACTGCTTTGGTAAATAAATTCAATTTGTAGTTAAACCTACTGTTCGAGATACATTCTCACTGTGTGATTTTCTGCGAGGAGCTGAAACTGTGGGTAAGCATGCTAACATACTAGCTATTGCTGCTGTTTTTACTAGGTTTTGCTATACTTGTTAACCTAGATTGATTCTGTTAAATACATTGCACTTACCTATGGGCTGTCTTTTCAGACACTATATTTTTTGAAAGTGGTAAAGATCAATCCTGAAGGGAGAAAACTCATAAAATTAAAAAAAATAAATAAGTGTTGCTGTTAAGCTAAAAATCTAGCAAACACACGAAGATTTCTCTAGGGTGTAATACAGCATGCATTTAATTTTTACAAAGCTACCCTTTTATGCGTAGGAAGAGGCAATGCAGTACTGCAAGATTACCCATGAATCTTCTGATGCTGAATACTGATGTCTGGTTAATAATTACTTCTTGTTCCGAGATGATCTCAACGCAGTTGTTTTTTTATTAAGAAACTCTGGAACCCTGATACTGTCTCATGAGATGTACATTTTCCATACAAGTGCATGTTTATAAATACTAACAAATTAGGTCTTGCAGAACTTGAGCGATGTAGGGAACATCTTCACTGTATAGATGAATAAACATAAAAGCCTGAGAGGTTAGCACTGGGCAAAGTACAGAGAAAAATGCAAAGAGGCCGGTGCTTTTTTCCTGAGCTGAGGCTCATGTGGTGACCAAGCGGAGTCATCTCATGCCACCCTCAGCACCACTTTCTCAGCCTTTATGGACCCAGAACAAAAGATTGTCTTGTAAAGATCCCACATCTCCTGCTTGCTGAACAGTGCTTGTGTGACTGCTATTTTTAAGCACTAGTCACTTACCATTTGAGACCCATATACGAGATATTGCTATCTAGCCATCATCAGAACAAATGAGTCCTGTAAGTTACATCTGGAATAAATGAGGCAGTGTTCCAAGCTCCCCAGGAAAGCCTGCAAGGGCTTCGCGTGGCTGTTTGGTCGATCACCGTCTTGGAGTCTTTTCCCCTTCCTCTGTTGATTGATGCAGAGGCACTCTGCCCCTGCATACCTCCACACAGAAATACAAATGTTCAGCCCTGATTTTACAGTTCGTCACAGATCAGTTATTAATTTGCATTCATTTGTCAAGTGCTGGAGGCCAAAAATCTTCTCTCAGACCCTTTTTTTTCATTGTTGGCTAGTACAAAGGGGACAGGACAGTTGAGTAGTCTGGGCAGGATATTCTTCATGCAGCCTGTTTTATGTACTAAAGCATGCCCATGCTATTACTCTTTTCAAAGCTGATACTGCTTGATCTTGCTGAAATGCCTCTGTTTGCTACTAACGCTGCAGCTGTTAGACAACATGGAGAATTTGAAGGCGGTAGCTCTCCCCCAAACAGGTTTGTTTAACCCCCCAGAGTCCCACCAGCCGGAGTGGCGGACTGAGGGCAAGCTGGGGTTCCTCTGCTCTTTCAGGCATCACACTTGGAGTCGTGAAACCCTCTGTAGATGAAAGCGACGGTGCTCAACATGCTGGTCCCCTGGGGCTTGGAAAGCCCTCGGTGAAGCCTGTGCCAGGCTCCCAGTGCTGCGCGTGCAGCTCGCAGCCTCCAACAATTATAACAGAACTGACAGCTCTGGAACACAGTAACATTTACTTAAATGATGGACTTCCTTTACTTTAACTTTCCTGGACTTGAATCATGCAGGAATATTTGTCATCATTATTTCTGGATGAACTTGAAAATGTTCAGGCTATTTCACGGTTACCTTGCTCATTAATTTCCAAAGGACAGAATCCATGATGTGCAACTGCCTGTGACCATACACTTTATTCTGAACTCGTCCCGCTGTTCAGGAGCGTTATTGCATTGTCTCTGACTCATTGGAAAACAGTTAGCAGAAGCATCTCTTTTCCTAATTAGGTCAGGCACTATGGTGTCTCATTTCAAATTTTAGATCTAATTTTGCATTTACTTTAGCAATAAGGAACACACTGGTAAAAAAATGTAGAACTTCACTTTGAAAAAGCCAAAATAAATACAGATGTTGTTGCACGCTTGTGCATTTATTTTTATTTCGGAAAACTGTGGACATGTAAGATTCAAAATTCCATAAATGCATTGATCATTTATTTTCTGTGTGGAGCCTCCCTCCACAAAAGTCTTAAACATATAAGCTCTTCCTGCCTCTTTGAAAACAGACAATCACTCAGAAGAAAAGAAAAAAGAACCCCACAAAGATCTTTTTTTTATCCATGAAAGAAACAGCAGCATTAACAAACCTAGATTCCTATGGTGTTGTTTCTTATGACCCTTTACAGCCATAGTCTCAGCTCCTCTCCATTAATCCTTGCTGTAATGTCATTAGATTAACTCTGTGTCTCCTAAATCCTCCTACAGTACCATGCTCTCTCTCCTCTGTCTCCTGAACAAACATAGACTGCAGCCTTGCTTTTCTTAGAGTGTTAATTCAGGTTTCTTTTTCCTCTGTTTAGACACAGCTTTTCATGAACATTGGCTTGAAGTCGGCCAATGGGTTCAAAAGTGGTCCGGTAAGGTGGGGAGAGCCAGACAGACACCGCAGCTGCAGGAGCCCCAGATCCTTCAGAGATCAGGCTGAAAATCAGACTGCTGCACTCATCCGTGACTTGCACAAACTCGGTATTATTTGGTATCGCTTGTCAAACTGAAACATGATCTATATATCAATGCCTTCCTCTAAACATAGGCAGAAAATCAGCCCCTTTGATTTGACTCCTTTTTTTTCCCTGAAAGGCGGGAGAAAAAAGCCCTCTGCTTATTTTACCTTTTCCTGCTTTCTCTTGCTGGCCTATCTGTGGTTGTTTGGATAAGGCGCAGCATGGACCGCTGTCAGGGACCGGCGTTTAAAACAATCAGAATTTTGGTCTGCTCTTTTCTGCTGGCTTACTGTGTGATCTCGAGGCAGTCATTTAGTTCCTTGAGCTCTGCCTTCCCTTCTCCTTCAGACTGCGGCTCCTTTGCATGGGGGGCTGCGGCTCCGCAGAGGGGGTGAGCCTTCGGTGAGAGGCTGGCACTGCAGGAGGAGGAGGAGGGACAGTGGGGTGAAGGTGTTACCTTCTGGCAACAGCAGACTCTTAGACCAGCTCAGCTGCTCACCAGACCACACCGTTAAGGGTTTTAAAGAGTTGAACTGTTGATTTTAACTTTGGGGTAAACGTAGACTCCAGGCAGTGCTGGAGGAGGGCTGTTCTGTACAGCTCCTTTTAAAAATTCCCCTTAGTTAGTGTGTGTAAATTTTCAGATTCTGTGGGGAGAGTGATAATTCTGTTTAATTGAGCAAACTGGCTTCATGTCACCTAAATTATTATGACAGCTTTCAGGTTTTCCATGTAAAATGATCTCCAAATATCTCTCATGAATTTCACCAGAGGAAACTTTTCCAGATGAAATGCATCTTAACAACTAGATTTTAACATTGCTTTCAGAATGATACTGAGCTATAACACAGAAGAGATGGGCATTTTTTAGCAGTGATTGTTAGAAGAATCAGAGAAGGAAGATTAAAAAAATACAAAGAAGCTTCGAGATCTGAGAGATTGTCTTTTCTCAGCATCCCATTTCTAGGCGAGCTCTCTGAGAGAGGTCAGAGAGAACAATGGGAACAGAGAGATATGGCAACTGTGGATATTTTGAAGATTAATTTCTAAAAGTCTACGGTTATGAGTTATCTCTTTGTTACTAAGAGATGTGACAATGAGGCTCCAACAGAACTTTTGGTGACCCTGAGGTTGTAGTTGTTTTCTCTTGTTATTAATGTTTTAGCTTCTTTTCAGAATATCAAAAATAACTTTCCATTTGAGATGGATAAATATTTTTACTTTAATTGTTGCATTTGTTCGTGACTGCTGAATGAATACCTGTCTTTTGTGATTTGTCTGCCTCAATGGCTTTTATGAATTCCCGGTCTGTATCTTCTCTGAGGGTTTAACTGCAAAAAACTGATATTTTAAGCTGCAACTATTCTTCATAAAGCACAGCTTTACAATGTCTCTAGTACAAGAGAAAAACATGATTCAAACTCACAATTTTTCTGCTGTACAACTTTATTTTTAACTTCAGTGATAAGCTTTAGGTTCCAATATTCAGACACTTGAGTTATGCGACCTGTCCCCCAACCTGTAAGAGCCTTGGGCTGAAAAGCACAAACCGATTGCAGTGATGTATCTGAATACTGTTAATACAAATTTGAGATTGAAATAGTTCCTGAGATTGTCTCTACTTAGGGAATGACATCCTTTGTCTGTCAAACACAGTATCATGGACATGTGTATACACATACACATATTTATATCCATATTGTAATTTAGTGCAGGTTTTAGAATCCAGTGTCTGATATGACTGCTCAGAACCTTGAAATTTTGCCTCCAGCAAACCCTCTGAAGTATTGCACAATATCATGGTAGGTTGAAAATTGAAAAAAGAAAACTTGGGACCTTACCTAACTTCTACCTTCTTAAAGCAATGTACCTCAGCAAACCTAGTTCTACAGCATGCAATCTGGCAAAAAAGACAAGATGACAGCTATATAGCTCTTGTAGAGGGCCCATAAAAGTCTTCTCACATCATGGTTAACCTTAGAGCCTGGATGAGCAGTATAGATTAGATATCAAACTTCTTGATTGCTTTTAGGCCTTTGAGAACACAAGTTGAGTTTAGGAGTCCAAATAAATAGTTATGGAACCACATAAATGTGTGTATGTGCTCTCCTGCTGCACTCCTGCAGCCATTTCTGGGACAGGGCTGTTTGAAGCACCAGATAATGTTGTTCCAGTTTTCAGCTTGGTAAGGAAAGGAACCAAAATTCACACTCACAGGGACTTGGGCCTCTGAAAGTGCTGGGTATGCTGCCTGGGTCATTTTCACTCAGAATCCTTGTTCTGAAAAGTTCTTGAAATTGCAAGTGTTTCATAATGTCCATACCGTTCTCCTTCAGGCATGCATGGACTTTTGCAAATGTAATCGCTTCAGAAGCTGAATAAATCTGTTCTGGCAGTGCTCGTTGATGCAATACAAGGACATTTTAATTCTGTAAGAGCTTTCTTTTCCGTAATTACAAGTTTTACGGGAAAGGAAAAACCCTCTTCAGACTATTTTCTTTTTTCTTAGTCTTTTCACCTAGTAATATCTCAAAGGAAAATACAGTTATTCTTGAAACAAACAAACAAAAAACAAATTGCAGATAAATTACTGTATTTGGCAACGTCTTCATTGTTATATGTTCAGAGTTTGACTCCAGGTTTACTAAATGTTCTTTAAATATGTATTTATGCTCAAAAATATGAGTGAATGAAAACTACAGTAAAAGGAAGTGTCTTTGCCTTGGTATTTGTCTCTTCACAGTCTGCTAAAACTCTAGCTATAAATCCCTAACAGCAGTTTGCTGTTTCTGTTACTTTAAATTAGCCTTAATGAGGTAAATCGAGCCATTGGTGTCTAACTGGTCTTTAATGAATTGAATTCCTCAAGAAAAGATTTATGGAGAGTTTACCTGACACAAATAATTGCACAAGGGAAGCTCCTTCTCCTCCCCTCCCTCCTCCCCTGCAGCAAGGGAAAAACACAGGAGACACAAAGCAGCACAAAGCTGAAACTATTGCGTTGCTGTAGCTGAAAGTGTTTCCAAATCAGGCAGGAATCTCCAGCACAAGGAAGAAATACGTGCTTTTCCTTGCAGATGTTTCACTGCCATCCTGATTATCATCTTGTTTTGGCCAGTGAATAGAAGAGCGGTCAAAATGCAGCTACCTTGCAGTCAATTGGGATCAATCTGCTGAAAGAGTCGAGGTTGCTTCTCTAGCTCTTCCCCATGCAGGAAACCACAAACCATTCGAGATTAAGGTCACTGGGTCATTAGCGAATGTCCACAGGTTTGTCTGCAAAGTATCATCCTCTCCTAGAAAGAGGCCAGGATATAATAATGAAAACAGTTTAAAAATGCAAAAGGCATTGAGACTGTCAGGTCGAGGGAGGCTATTCTGCCCCTCTGCTCTGCTCTGGTGAGACCCCACCTGGAGTCCTGCGTCCAGCTCTGGAGCCCTCAGCACAGGAAAGACACGGACCTGTTGGAGCAGGTCCAGAGGAGGCCACAAAAACGACCAGAGGGCCGGAACAGCTCTGCTGTGAGAAAAGGGTGAGAGAGTTGGGGCTGTTCAGCCTGGAGAAGAGAAGGCACCAGTACCTGAAAGGGCCTACAAGAAAGCTGGAGAGGGACTTTGGACAAGGGCATGTAGTGACAGGACAAGGGGTAGTGGCTTCAAGCTGAAAGAGGGCAGATTTAGATTAGACATAAGAAAGAAATTCTTTACTGTGAGGGTGGTGAGGCACTGGCACAGGTTGCCCAGAGAAGCTGTGGATGCCCCCTCCCTGGCAGTGTTCAAGGCCAGGTTGGATGGGCAGCCTGTTTTAGTGTAAGGTGTCCCTGCCCTTGGTGGGGGGGAGGGTGTGGAACCAGATCATCTAGGAGGTCCCTTCCAACCCAAAACATTCAGTGATTCTATGGAAGAGTAAAGCTTTCTCTGCATTGAGCAGGGAGCCTGAAACCACCTCCAGCGGTTGCTGTGAGCGTGTAGCTAAGGGCATCCAGGAAGATGTGACTTGTTTGCATGCCTTGGTCCATCACCTGCTTTCCCAGGCCATGGCTCAGTGGGGAAGGATGTCTCCTGATTTCCTCTTGCTACCTGCACCTAGCTTCAAAAGGACACTTAGCCTGTAGACACATTTCAAAAACCCTTTACACCAATTTTAAATTCTTTGTTTATGCTCCAGGTAGGGCTTTATCTCCTTTGATATACAGATTACTTTATTGACAATTCTTATCCTCTAAATGTCTATGCCTGCATTGTAGGTAAAACCATCCATGCAAATACAAATCCACATGACTATAACACATATTTGCGTGTGTGCTGTTAGCTAGTGATATGAAATGTTGAGCTCATAAATTCTTTAATCAGAGCTTCAAATACAGACACTGTATTTCCTATCACCTAAAAGTAAATGAAGAATTTGTACTGGCAAAACTGTCCCTCTATCTGTCTTCTAAATGGTGAAGTATGTATTAATCTAATATGGGCTTTATGGAACACCACAGCCTGCTATGTATCCCCAAGGACATCTGATGTGCCATCAAGCATTCAAAAATCATGAGCCAGGCTTCAAATATAATTGGATTGCCATAGGATCAGGAGGCTTTCTAAATAACAAAGAAAAAAAAAAGCCAATATGTAACTTGTGGCTCTTTTAATTCACTTCTCTGGTTTTGAGCTTCCAGTTTCCAGCAAAATTAACTTTGCAAACACAAGGGTTAGAAAGTGTATCTGTGAGAGAAGGAGGCAGGGAAGGAGGGAGGAAGATAGAAATTAACCAGCACAGGAGTCCTGAGCTCCGCACTTTCAGAAAAACATAATATCATCATATTGGACCCTGCAGCAGTTTCAAGGCAAAAGGGGGATTTCCTGGTGCTGCAGCAAAGGGTGACTCCTCCTACAGTGGAACAATTTTGAAAAGCATGCAAAGAACCATGAGTTTTTCTGCCAAAAGGAAGACAATCAGACCTCCAGTAGCCTTTTTTGTTTGTTTGTTTGTTTGTTTTTTCTGCTCTGGCTCAGTGGCTCCAGGCCATAGAGAAAGTTTCTACTGTGAAAGTCTGGAATAAATCTAAATCCCTTTTGCTTCAGATAGCAGAACTCCCCAAACTGCTTAAAATTAAATACCTGGCATCAGACAGTGCAATTTGAACATGTCTCCAATCAAACTTTATTACTGTTAAGCGTGGAAGGCAAAATATCTTTTATACAAGCATTACTACTTAGAAGCTAGCTTGCTGCCAAGCTGCCTCAGACCTGCCTTTCATCTGGTTGGCTTTCCTGGGGTCTCAGCTTTCTTACACAGCCTCAAGCTGACATCCCCGCCAGCAACTGTGTGCCCTCGATGGCTGGTAATCCGGGAAGGATCGTACAGCTGGCTCGGAGCCCAGCCGTAATACCAAATCTGCCATAACTCAGCTGCCATGAATATGTCCCTCTGAATTCCTCCTCTGAAAATTAATGGTGTTTGCATGGCTCAGTACCTGCATATCTAATACACGTTGATATACTAGGGGCCAAAATACTGATATCATATTAATAATTACCACTGAGGGATCCTAGAGCCTTAGGAAGAGAAGAGAGAGAATAATATCAACTGAAAATAAAGGAAATTCTGGTAAATTGATAATGCATTTAATAAGTCTCTGACTGCTTCTGAATAAAATAGCGTTAATGAGAAAATATTTTATATGCACTGAAATAGTCTAGCTCATCTTCCCATGTTGTATTCTTCTAATAATCTGCTCAACGCATACAGATCTGCTGTTTTCCTGAATGTTAGAGGTCTCGTTCTTTCCAGTAAGAACCATTAAAGTAGCAATTCATTCTTCTGCATCAAACAAGCAACAATTGCTGATGGAGAAAATGATGGAAAAGGGCTATGATTTCTAGCTGAATTGTATTGTAGTCCCATATTTGCATTACATTGGAATACACCTTATTGCATTTTCTATGTAGATAAAGCTACGTACACTGTAATAAAAAAATTTAGCCATAACAAACAGCAGAAGAAATTAATGCTAACAATGAATGTAATCTGAGTGATTGCTACCATTGCAGAAAGAGTACTTTCTGGAAGAATATCACATTTAAAATGCGCAATCGTGGTTATATAGTAATTTTCTGTGTTTTCACCCATACTGTGTTGTATAACAGTGATATAATGGTGTCTATGCTGGTAAATATAGCAACTGCAGAAAATTCTCTTAAAGTTCTGAGGAATCCAGATTTCTCAACCTCACTTGCATATATAAACATTGCAAGCAGTCCTTCATCTGATGGGGATGAGCCTTTTCAGAAAAACCTTCACGCCTGTCTTGAGATTTTTAGTAGCGCATACAGGAAATGTTCATGCTCTACACACAAGAAAAGATCTTTATCTTGGTTTAAATCCTACCAAATTGCTGCTATCTCCTGATTGATACAAAATGTAAATACTATTTCAGCCTGGAATTTAGAAAGGAGTATTACCCAATGTATCATTTTTTTGACTATTGATAATATGTTTCCTCTAAAGTGATGTGTGGTTTCAGCATATGGGTACAGTTTTTTCTTTACTTCTGCTCCCGGGCCAATGAACCACAAAAAGCATCAGCCTCCTTCCTCCCAACTTGATGAAGTGCGCCCGTGTTGGAGTCCAAGAACATCTGATTCGCACATTTATCATGGTGTCTTCCATGGATTTATGGTTCCTTGTGCTGCCACCATGAACCTATACCAGGAAATGTTCAGAAACACAGTCCAAGGGTTAAGTGCATTTTTTACTGTATCAACCACTTCTGTAAATAGTGATTTTAAGGAAACATTAAATCCTACAGTGTGCGTAAATATTTTAACAAAGTTTTCACCCTGCTTTATTTATATGCTGCAACAGTTATATACCATGTTTTGAAGCACAGTTCTTCAAACCATTTCTTTTTGTACCATAAGTGCACTTAAGAAAAGACAGGGTACATTTTTTGCTCACTTAAATGTGCTAAGGGCATCAAGGGGTAATTTTTCAGACACTTCGTATTTTGTTGCTTCTACAGATGCAATTCATTACAGAAATCTTTTCAAACACTGAAATTCTAGTTCAGTTACAGTTATGAAAATGTATGGTGAGACTGCCTTAATGTTTTTGTTTAATTAATGGCTGCATTAAACTATCTGATTTCCTAACTTCCATCACATGCAATCTTTTGCATTGACATTTAGAGGAGTGTTGATGGAGGCTAATCTCTCTGCACTTCCTCTACAGGAACTGGAAAGAAAGGGGCTCCTTCAGAGGTATGATTTAGAGGCTCTGAAGTTAAGCTCCTGCTCTAAATCACCCCAAAAAACTCCCTACTGTTGACGCACCTTCCCATTGAAGTGAAGCTTTGTGAATTCCTCCTTTGTCACTGAAATACGAAATGCATGTACACTATACAGGAAAATGAATAGCCAGATAAAATGCTGCCACTGAAACTTCTCAAAAAGCGATGCTTTTATTCAGTCTCTGGAGGTTGTTAGGAGTCTATGGACAATGTTAGAGTCAAACACACCTTGTAATACCTGGATTTTTAGGTCTTTCTGATGGCAATTTGGGTCTAGCACAGTCTCTACAAATGTACTAGTGATCACCAGCTAATGATTTTCTTTTTAAAAGAGAGGACCAGGGCTGGGAACTGATGGTTTGCAGAAGCCCTGGTAAAGAAAGAGAAAGGCAAAGAGTATGGCCAAAGATGGCTTGAAGTACTTTTCACTTTTGAAATTTTAGGCTGCTTTAAAAGGTAATCAAACAAAGTAATCAAGCAGAAACTGGTGATGTTCTCCAGGGTCCCTACCGGGTCCAATACCGTTCAATATCTTCATTAATGATCTGGATGATGGGGCAGACTGCATCCTCAGCAGGTTTGTTGATGATACTAATTGGAAAGAGTGCAAACTGGAAAGAGTTATAGCCAAGAAATCCCTTAGGATTCAAAGTACCATTAAATGAGAACTAGGACAAGCGACTGACATCAGTCCAACTTTACATCTTGGGTTTGAGCTCTTTTGTAGCTGAGTTTTGGGTCAGGAGTTTAATCCACTGCTCCTCTGTGGTCTTCTTTAAGGTTGTTTTCTTGTAAGTGGCTTCTCAACAACTCTGAAAAACACAGAGCACTTCCCCAAGAAACAAAATGCATTCAATGAAGCCACCCAGCTTTAGAAACCCTCTGCTTGAAAACGAACGCAAACCAGGATGGTTAGTATTGGGCCTGTGTTTGCCAAGAGCAGCATCTTCTTGGTTTGGGAAAAGGTGGTGCGCAGTCTCAGGCAGAGAAATAATTGCTGAGAGTCGTTAACCAACACAGCCCTGGCAGAAAACAGCTCACAGCTGTGGGCACAACCCCGCTGTGTCCTGTCCCTGCATTCAGCAAGAGACTTGGAGGCTCAAGACATTTCCTCACTAGGGCTGTTCTCTTGCTCAAAATTAAAACTAGAGCTTGGTCTCCTGTTGAAAAAGTATTTAATATGGAGATCCACACTAGTTCGTTTAAATTCTTCACTGCATCTCCAGCCAAATTATCACAGAATTAACAATGCAAATACAAGTATCAAAATAATCCGTGTTCTTTACTAGTTTGAGGCCTATTTATAAGATTCTTGTGGTATTTTTCTTCTTAAATATGACCTCCTTGTAGCCCTTGTTAAATTTACTGTTAACTGAATTACAGTTCTAAATTTTTACCACAGTACAGGTAACTTTTGTGGGTAGCTGGAGAACACCAGTAGAGGTGCTTGGAGATTGGATGTTGGGGACAAGTGCAAATAGCTCAGAGTGCTGGATTTTGCCATACTTCATTTCAGAAGCTGGAAAATTGCCAGTTCATGAGAACACTCTAATTTTGGAATATAGCTATGAAAGCTGAGAGTCTGAGGCCTCTTATGGTCATAGTAAGAAGCTGGCAAAATGCTCTACTAAATGTCTTTAAATATGAAAGACAACCTCTTGAAGGGGGCTGGCAACAGATGGAGATTCATATCATAGCTGATAGCTTCTTTGATCTCTTTAGTGACCTCTTCTAAAAACACTAAAATATATATAGGGATGTGATAGGGATGAGTTCAGGTTTGTCAGAGTGGAAGATAACACACTTGTTTTCTTAAATAGCACCTCAAAGTGGCTCTTTTTCTTCTGAATATTCTTCCGGAACTCTGTCTTGTTACAATATGCTTTAAACTGTCTGTATTTGCTTACTGGTTATAATGAGAAGATTAAAATGTGCTAAAAAAGGCACTTGATTTGACTCCATTCCACTTACACATGAAATGGTTAAGAAGAAAAGAGCCAGAGCACACACTGATCCTGTAGCTAAAGCCAAGAATAATTTTGTCTGCGACCTTCAGGATCCAATTCAGAGAGGCATAAAAAAGGTGCCCCTGGAGAGCACAGGCATCCTATGGATTTGTAACTGCTTCAGGTTGAATTTAGCCTGTACCTACATTTTTTATTGTGCAAATTGAAGTAATCTCTTTTGAGAATAGGTCCATAACTTTCTGTGCTGCCCTGCTGTTGTGGGCTTTCCATGCATCTCTGCTCTCCCGTTTGCCCCCTCTCCCCCCCACCCTCACATCCTTCTTCTCCTATTCAATTTGCCACCCAGAGAAAGGGCAGCTCTTGACTGAAGGCCTTTCAGTTCCTTGCCTCTGGGAAGTCACAGAAATGCCTTCTGAATATCTTGTTTGACAACAGATCCTGTCCAAGAGGAAAGATTTGTTGAGCGGCTCGTCGCACAGAGCGCACCGAGCAGATGCCCGGTGTTGTCACATGCCATCGCTCCTTGGCATGGGCTGCTCCTGCCCCTGCTCCCACCCTACGGGAGCATCACGCCGCAGCACACAAAAACGCACGTGTTCTGGTGTGGTTCAAGAACCTCTGTCCTCGCCGTGCTGAACTGCCCCAGGGCAGCCTGCAAGGTTGCTCTGTATCTCTGTTACAGCTGGCCCCAAGGGTCTCGACAGCCACATCAGTGATTCTTTGAAGGGCAGTGGATGTACTGGGTCAGCAGCTGGGGGATTAGTTGAACTATTTAGGCTGCCTGAGTGTCCCATATTGCTGCGTACTTCAGAGTTGAAAACAACTAAGCCTTCCTGGAGTTTAGTCTACTGCAGAGAGTATAAACCATATATTCTAAAGTTGGGTTTGTGGGGGATTTTTTTCCTGTTTTATGTCTGGAGATCTACAGCAGGTAAGAAAAAAATCCTAGGCACAAGAAGCTCCTCTTTCAAAAACAAGGTCTCAGGAAACCCTCAGGTTTCCCCCTGTATTTTGTTTCTGTGTATAAACTCTCCCACATTTCTGCCTGGTTTTCTGACAACTGCTGCTCTTGGAGTACTTAGCAGCCTGGAAGGTGGATCCGATTTAAACCAGAATAAACCAGGTATATGAAAAGACAAGCAAAATCAGTTTATTGAAAGCCTTATGAGAAACTACTGGCAAATTACAGGGTGCAATTAATTCTTTCCATAAAATAAGGCACATAATCATAAATAAATATGTAGCTGGCTCTATTGTCATTGCATTTTTCTGATGAAAAGCTTGTCCAGAAAGAAGTGATAGGATTTTTCCTGGTGCCTGTAATAAAGTCAAGGGTAGAAAATTTGGGTCTTAGAAGTCTAAGCCTCGTGATTTATCCAATAGACGACACTGCCTCGACACATATGTTGAGAAGAGATTCTAACATTTTGTAACAGGCAGAAAGGGGAAAAAAGAGACTTACATGTGTTTGCGATAAGTAAGAAGTGTTTAATTCTGTATCCAGGCCTTTGCATTTTTATATAGGTGATTTAAAAATTTTGGCAGAGATCCTGTCTTCTCACTGCTCAAGAATCAAACACAATTGTTGAACAGTAACAAAAAAAGCATTCTCTATGAAACTTGGATCTGTAGAGACTTTACAAATGGTGAGTGTGTGGTAATGGAAAAATGGGCTGTAATTGCTGTGGACTTTCATTTTAGCATTAGTTACATAAAACAGAAGCGTATGCTTGTGTTGACCACAATGAAAACTTTTTCTGCCAAACCCTTTGGCTCTTTACTTTAAAACAAACTACAGCATGATAGATGCTTACTCTCTGTGCTTAGTGTGTTAAAGAGAAGCGAGAAAATGTTATGTTTAGAAAAAAAAGCCATAAAATTAAGAGCAAAGAAACATGATCCCAAGTAACTAGGCAGAGTTAAGTTTTGATCTTCAATACAGTTCAAGTTCCTTATTCAAACGAATCAAAGCTAGCATATCACCAACTCAAGCTGGATTGAGAGAAGTCAAGTTTAACATAGCTAAATGTAGGTACGCTTTTGGAGTTTGCACAATTGGCTGACTCGCTTTACAATATATTTTACCTGGCACTATCTTCTTATATAGGTGAGGCCAACGAAAGGAGAACATGAAGATTTAAGGACATGCTACAACCACATGTCTTAAGTCGCTAGTACTGACTATGATATGAATATCTGATGAGTTAGAATCATAGAATCATTTAGGTTGGAAAAGACCTCTAAGGTCATCAAGTCCAACTGTTAACCAAGCACTGCAAAGTCCACCACTAAACTATGTCCCTGAGTGCCACATCTACACGTCTTTTGAACACCTCCAGGGATGGTGACTCAACCACTTCCCTGGGCAGCCTGTTCCAATGCCTGACAACCCTTTCAGTGAAAGCCCTCTCAGTTCACACATCAATTGACATTATAGGAACTGGGTAAAACTAAAGGTCAGTCTAGCCTGGTGTCCTGCCTCTGACACCGGCCAAAAGCAGATTCCCAGGGAAGACTATGAGAGCTGAGCAAGGGCTGTCCCAGCCTGCAGCCATTGATCGCTCAGGGACTGTTGGAATCAAAAGTGACGTCTATGCAATCCCTGCAGTCTCCCTTTGATTTCCTATCAGTTTCCAGTTTTCAGAGTACTGTGAAAAAAAAGAGATTGATAGGCTACCTATGCATTAGATGGAGAAACTCCTCCTTTTTTTTGTAAACTTTGCCTGCTATTAGCTTTATTAGTCTGTAGTGCTTGCACTGAAGACAGTGAACAACTGGTTGCTATCCATGCACTTCATGCCTCTCATGATTTACTAGGTGCATATTTTATTTCAACTGTCATCTTTCAGACTGAGAAGACCTGGTTTGCTCAGCCATTCCTTAAGAAGACACTGGTCCATTCTTTTGTTCTTTTCCTTGTTCTTCCTTCCTCTCTCTGCACGTTTCCCAGTTCTACTTTAACCCTTTCAAGTGGAGGAGGGAGTGGCGTTAGAAAGATAACCTCATGCAATATTCAGCCTTTGTAGGAATACATGACAGAGACGGAAAACAGTTGTAAAGTTGTCACCTGATGATACCTTGGTAAAGTAAGAAAAAAACCACATAGAATGATTACACATTGCAAAGACGGCCATACTGGAACATCAAAACATTTGAGGCTAAGTCATGTTAAAGCGTTATTTTAGTAATAGGCTGCTACACTTGTACACTGAAAATGGGATTTTGATTAACCTTACAAATGCTAGTTTCTTAAACCAAACTAGAACAAGTCTAGATATATTGGCCTGTCAGCAAACCAAAACCAAAAATCCCCGAAACAATCCAAATCCCTTTGCTTAGGATTTTTAGTTTAATTTCAGTGAAGCAAATGTGATATTTATCAAACCTTAATATTTGCAACATAATTTTTAAAGCCTAAATGTTGTGGTATGTAATGACCTCAGAGGTGGTAGTATAGAATTTTAACCAAAGCAACTGAATAAATAAAAGCAAATGCTTAGTAACTTTCTAAGCAAGCTCTTTTAGAGGAAAAATATACAGGTAGCAAACCGACAAATCCGAATCAAATATTTCTGCTTTTCCCAATTGCATTACATCGTATTAGTCAATCTGCAAACTGCTAAGTAGATTTGGGAAAATAATTGCTGGAGCAGCTCTTTCTCAGGAAATAAACCTTGATTTTTTTTATTGTGGTCACTGTTAAATTACAAATGCAGATGCCTGCAAAGCATGGAACTGGATTCACATTTGCTGTATAGGCACGGCTCTCTCTCAAAGAACATTCAGTAAATAGTTTGGATATAACCCATAAACAGCACACACCCTCTGAGTATTTGACACTAGTTCTTGCTAGACAGACGTGTGTGCAAACCCTGTAGATGGATGGGTACGCATTTTGTCATCATTAGATTCTCCTTTTTTCCCCCAAATACAATCCTCAGCATATGTTCCTTTCACAATTCCACTACCAAAAAACTCAATCATGTGTAGCACAGGCTGAGTTCAGAGAAGCTTAACAACACTAGGATTTTGTTTCAGTAGTCAAACACAACAGGAATTAACCCTTCTTCTGCATTCTCAAGAGAGCAGTGATTTTAAATAGGAAACAATTCCATGAATGAGGAAGTGGCAGAACAGTAGCTTACCATTGCTGACCATATCACCTTTTAAATTTAGATTTTAAAATATCTTTGGTGGTTGTCCATTCTGTCAAAATCTGTGTTTTATTGTGACTCTGCTTATTTTCACAGCCTTTGTAATCCTAATGAATTAAATAAACACTTCTTGTCCAGCCAGTGAAAAAACTAACATGCCAAATGATTTGTAGCTTTCCACCTGAACTGTTCCTTGTGAAATTGGGATTATACGCCTGCAGGCCCGCACATGGTAACTGAGTCTTGTCTTGGATTGCCTACTGTGCTTCTAGTACTTCTACAGAAGCAGCTGAGGCTTCCAAGAGCGGCCTGAGTAACAAAAATGCCTGTGTGTTAACACCGTGAAGTGCAACTTAGTAGTTTAACTTTCACCTTTATAGAATGAAAATATAAAAATCACAAATGTTTTTCTGTCCATTTCTCTCTCCTTTCGCCCTGTGAAGTGGATGTGAACATCTCACTTCAGCTACCTACACAGATGCAACTTAATCAATTAGGTGTACCAAGATAAATAGCACAGTCCTGCTGCAGTTTCTGGCTGAGGTAAATGTGCAAGTAAACATGTAGCAAATGTTGAAAATTCCTCAAAAAGAGACAGGACTAAGACAAATTATCCTACCACGATACTGCCATACTGTATGGAAGTGGCCTGCTAGAAATCACCTAGATTGGACCGCAAATCAAGTCCAAGGAACTGCCTTGGAATCCAGATAAATACTTACATCTGTAAACCTGTAGCACAAGAAAACTGCAGTCTTAACTAGGCACTTCATAGGCGTTACTGTAAAATAATATTTGATGATTAAATTATACAGTTCTGAATGATGTTCACATGAAAAAGTAGGATTGACCCCAGTCTGGATCATCGATGGGGCCTTCTTCACAGAGCAAGCAAGCAACTCCTCCTCTCACCTCCCCCTCCAAGATTTTTATTGCATTTATTTAAAGTTGATGGTTTTAACTAACTTCAAACAAGTTCTTGGTGACCTCAGTTTTATTTCAAAGCTCCGAATTCCCCCAATTAGTTGCTGAATCACCAAGGATTCTTCTGTCTTGGAACAAGACTGTGAGTGGTGCAGCTGACACAACCGCTACATAGCACACAAGGGCAGCCACAAGGAACAGCTTCTGTAACGTGTTCAAAACACGGCATGTGCTGCCATTAGTATCTGCAGAAAGAAGAACTGCTGCATTCATTTCAGCTGCTGAGGGTCAAACTGGACAGGCACAAGCCACTGGTGTATGGAAAATAGCTGAGAAGCACTTTGTGCTGGCAGAGAAGAAAGGGGCTTTTAATAGCACAATTTTTTTTTCAGAGTAATAAGTGGCAGCAAATAAAATGGGTCTTTATATTGTCTAGTGTTCACAGCTGATACAAAATAGATATTGCCTTTGCAAGCACTGATTACGAGTCAGTGATGACTACTCTGGGGTGTGCTGCGGAGAGAGGAGTGAATCTGTCTTGCACGCTCTTGCTTAGGGAGAGCAGGATCCTCCTCCATTGCATTAACTCTTGCAAAAAGTACAGAAGCGAAGGACAATACACAGTCCTTTTCTAGTGCTGATGTAGGAAGCCAACAAAGGAAACACACTTGTTTGGGTCATAAAAAATTGTATGTGTTACTTTGAACTGTACAATTGGTTTAGATTTTACAATGCTGTTTGACTGTTCAGGATGCCGTTTCATCTTTTCCTGTTGGGTATGTGAGTCAGTTCACATTAAATTCTCCCTGTCTTTCTTACTGTGAAGTCATTGTAGAAGATTCACGGTATATTCTTAAGAAAAAAGCAACTCATTGCTGTAGTTATATTTGAAGTTTAAATTGAAGAAAACTTGAACTTGTCTCTGGTATGTTTCATACAGCTTTATCTGAAAATAGAAAGTTTCCATAGTTTCAGTACGCAAACAATGTTTAAGATCTGTACAAAATCTGGTTGCAAAAACATTAACATATGAATTATGCGATGTTGATATTTATTAATTTGGTACTTCAGTCTGTTTTTCTATATCTACTGGGAACGCCATACGAGACTGTAAGCCAAGACACCCGTTATGCTCATTCAGAGCTACTCCAGCATCAATCTGAGGCTCCTGGATCTCCACCCACCCCACAGCTCTTGGTTGTCTTTCACTTCACATCACATCCAGCCTCTCCGTTTCCTGCAGTTGCCAGCCATCTGCGTGAGGAGTGAAGCTGCCTCTTATCAGAGTTTGGTCTCCAGTTTTCCCTATGCAAGGCAGGTTGCCCTGTGAGCTTTGGAGCAGAGCTCACTGCTTCCACAGCACATCCCAGCCAGGGAACAATAATTCCACATCAGAAGTCCAGATGCTCTCCCAGATGATATTGCACTGTGGTACCACAAAGCCACGGGGCTGTTCAAAACACCCACTATCAGCCAACTCCATTCGCCTGCCAGAGATCAGAAAACAAGAACACGCTTGGCCTTCTCCGCTCGCTGCTTCCAGCAGTTCACCCGCCCAGCTATGCTGGGGTCTGTCCACATCTGTTTTGCAGCACTCCTTTCACTGGCTTAATTGTACATGCTTACTGATATCCTAGACAAACCACAAGGAACCACTTGTATAAAGCCAGCTAATGAAGAAAGGAGAAAAGAAAGACAAAGAAATGCCAGCATTTTAACAAAAATAAATGTGAAACCATCATTTCTGTGTCACAGAAATAAATAGTATAAATTCTCTCTCTGCAGACATTGCTAATTACACACAGCAGTTTAATTCTTTCTTTTTTTACTTAAAAAATCTGCAAACTTCACTCAAAATCTCTGACTTGCCCTTAGCAATGACATTTTTTTGAGAAAAGGAAGGATGTCAGCTTGTTTTGGTAAGACCCTGGACAAACATACTGACCCTTTAATAATCCATTAATTCTCTAATAACATCCTTTAGGGAGACTGGCTACTTCCACTGATTGTTTTAGCACTTATTCTGAACAATAGGCTTACTCATTTAAGAAATTAGGTTAAACTTTAGAAGTCCTCGCTTACAGGCCTTTGACTTGGTTGCTCATGTGAGATGTGGGACAACACTGCTCTGTGCTGGAAATGTCCAGTGTGGAGAAACACTTTCCCTCCAGCTCTTTCACATGCAGCGCTGCAGAGGTGCCCCAAGGACTCTCCAAAGCCTTCCTGACAGCAAGCCACCAGAGATAGTTGTTCGGATTCAGTCCATAGGTGCGCACAGCCAATAACAACAAATGTCCATAATGATCTTGGCTTTTCTGCAGGAGGTATGTTATGAAGATTTGACCACTCTTGGAATCACAGAATCATAGAATCATTTAGGTTGGAAAAGACCCTTAAGATCACTAAGTCCAACTGTTAACCTAACACTACCAAGTCCACCACTAAACCATGTCTCTATGTGCCACGTCTACACGTCTTTTGAACACCTCCAGGGATGGTGACTCCACCACTTCCCTGGACACCCTGTTCCACCACTGCTCTTCACTAGAGCAGCGTTGATCACTACTATTGGAAAAGTTCGGCCAGGAGATAACAGTTGTCAAAAGTATTAGAGGGAAGGGATAGGAAAACGGATACAGAAAAGACAGGCTCTTATTTCAGCTACTGGAAAAGGCAGGTTATAGCATAAAAAAACCCTCCATTTCCTTCTAAATTGTGTCATTTATAGAAGAGCAAAAGGCAGCTTAAAGTAAACGGAAGGTAAATAAATACAAACTAGAAAGAAACATTACTCTGCACAGCATGTCAGCAGCCCATGGGCTCCAGCATGGCACCAGGTCAGTCAGCTGCTGTAGCTTGCTTCTTAGAGAGGCCAACAATACTAAATGCATTGCCTGTCCTTGAACGTGGGAGGCTGGACGCATGTGGTGAAGGCAGCAACATCTGCAGTCCCCTCTGCCTGAGGTACGTAAGGATTGCTGCATGCAAGGGAGCACGCAATCTCTCCTACACGTCAGAATACAACTGTAAACACAGATCAAAGACTATTTTGGGATTATTTTAATCGGAACCGTGCACAACAGGAGTACAATCACTGAGACACACCACAATGTTGTCATTCAACCAACTCGATGTTTGTTGGTCTTATTTAAATTCCCGACTGCCCCAAATCACACAGGGTAGCTACATCCTACAGCCAGTGCCCTTCTCACCAGCAACACGGAGGTCAAAGAGGAAGGTTGGGTCACGGCCAATGTGAGCAGGGTCACCGCATCCCACCGCTACCCTCGTTTCTCACGAGGGTGCCAAATGCTGCCAAAGCACACGGGCTCTGCTGGGGGACCCCTCTCCCGGCGGTCCTTTGCAGCAGAGCCTGGAGCAAGCAGGGCTGCAGATGTTCACCCGTCTGACTGAGCCAGCCATTGTCTCGGGCCTCAGGTTCCTGCAGGCCAGCAGTTAAGGCAGAAATCTGGAAATCCACAGCACAGTTAGCAGCTTCTGGTCATGGTGGTGATTGGATTAGGGGAGAGAAGATTGTCTGGAAGGATACAGTACTGGCCACTCTGGGGATTTAAACTGATCCCCCAGCCAAAGAAAAATGAGTGTGGTGGCTGTGGTTTTCTTTCCGTTAACATTCTCTTACAGTGTATGTCCTAAAAAAATTGGCATAGCTGGCAAATCCTGGGAGCTCAGCCCAAAACTGATTTAGCATGAAGCCTGAACTTTCTCTCACCCTTTGAAGTCTGGGTCTTCCTACTCAGTGTCAAGGCAAAGCGACAGAGTAACGCAGTAATGTTTCTCTTCCTGTATTTTCTTCTTGTTTCATGTGAATGACAGAAAGCCTGGACCCTAGAGATTTTTTAACACATCTACTAATCTTCCCATCAGAATAATTATACATTTTAAACTCATCTCCAGAAAAGAGACTCTCATACCTTAGAAAGTCAGATACAGAATTTTTCTTCTCAGGATTTAATTAGACTGGTAAAATGAGTTGGATAGAAGTAATTTTTTTTTTTTTAAGGGTGAACCTTATGAGTTGAAAGCAATACTCTGGATTAGAGTCTTTTGTGTCAATGAAACATAAATGATACAAAGTTTAACATACATGCTATTGGACACGAAGATAGCAGAGAAGTTAAAGAAAAGCTGTCATTCTGTGATATAAATCAGATTTTCCCTTATTTTACTTTAGTGGATTTCAGTTTACTAAACAATTTATTTTATTAAACAATTAGCTAATAGACCTCCTTGCTCACATTTATATATAGTTGGAAGAATTATTCAGATGTCATTTGATACTGGATGTATCTAGCAGTGCTGAAACTGTATGCAATCTAATATGCACTGAGTTAACTGCACTCATTTTTTGACATGATTAATCCATTCAAATTTTTTCAGCAGACCAAATAGTCTAGGAATAATTAATTTGCAAATGTCTACTTGGTAAAGTGTAAGTTTTTTTAAAAAAATGTATCTTAACAATACAAGGAAAAATTTTCAAAAGCCACTAATATCCTATTCTCAAAAGCAAGTTGGATGCATTGCATAAATCACTCATCAAAAAAAAGAATTACAGTCTTTATATTGTTCAAAGGCATTTGAAACCATATTCCTAATTGCCACTTCAAAATCCTGTACTAACCAATCAAAGAAATTCAGAAACTTCAACCCATACCCTTTTAGTGCCATACGGTGTTTTGGAGCTTAGCAATTGGCTCTGTGCTTCAGAGGCTGCAAAAGACATATTCAATACTACACATTAAAAAGCAGCTCAGCATGAAGAATTAGCTATTGAATCAGAAGGATTCTGCCCCTGATTAACACTGAAGGAGCTTCACTGCGTGATGTGAGTTACTTACTAACACCTCCCAGACGCAGTGAAAGAGTTGTGACTACTCTCTTGAGCAAAGAGGTTGTGGGAGACGACTGGATTTCAGCCCAGGATGGATGGAAGAGTTTGGTTTATTAAAGTTGGGGCCACCAAGGTCTGTTCAGAGTTGCTACAGCCAGCTGACTACGCTTAACTGCAGCATTCGTAAGAGATTTTAGGCTGAAAAGTACATTTCAGAGAGGTGTAGCACTAGAATCTGGGCTGCAAAAAATGGTGAGCTACAATCCCTGCAGCTGGAGAGAGGCAACTTAACTTGGGGTGGGTGGACAGCTGTTGCTTGCGGATTCCCTTACCGTAGTCCTGGGTAGGCAGGGGATATTGGCTTGCAAAACCGAGTTCCTGCAGATCCTGGAACAGCTGTCAGGCTCTGCCTGAAGTAGTGCTTAACAGTGACACTAATCCACCGTCCTCTGAATATGGCAGAGTTTTAGGAAGACTTTCAGGTTAATGAAAGGATCAGGGTTGCCCAGTTGATTTCTTGCCGAGTCTACAAAAAGCTGCAGAGGACCAGGGCAATGTAGCTGTAAGTACTTCTGGACTTCATAGAAGTCATTGCTTTCATCTCAGGATTGGGGTCAGTACTGCTTTCAAATGTCAAATAAAATCCTAACAGGATCCATGAGCTAAACTGAAGAGTTTTAGAAATCACCTAACCATGCCTCCACTGGAAGGCTTGACAGAAACAGTCGTCTCTTCCTGAGCTTCAGCCTGTAAGGTTAATAAAATGGCTAGCTGTTAGGAGTAGCAACAAATCCTTTGCACACCGTTTGTAACCAGGAACGCTTTTCCTTATTTACATCTTCACGTGGCAGGGTTCTCCCGTGGAGCCCTGTCACTGAGCTGCCCTCAGATGAAATGGGCCAGAAAGCACGAGGTGACAGCTCGGTGGAGCAGGGCTCTCAGGTTTGTTACAGGGCTGAGGGTAAGGAAAGAGCCTTTTCTTACATTCGAGGCCAGTGTTCGCATCCTACCATCAAAAACAAATCTGACATCACTGGTCTGATCAGACCAAGAAGCTGCAGAGTCTTTCCTGCTCATGCCAGCCTGAACCCTAACATTAACACTAATCCTGAAATTAAAGCCACACCTAGATTAGCAACCCCTGTCAAACTCCCGATGATGTTAAAAACCATGTTGATAACAGCCTGATCGGGGCAGCAACACTGACTCAGTGATTCGTATCACCCAACCCTTCACCTTGCCCCTCACGAGGCCTTTCTGTATGTCAGCTCATTCTGCTTCAGCAGCAACCCCTGCCAAACTAAAAGCTAAGCATGGCTTACTAGCTCCCATTTAAAACACATTCAAAATCCTCTAATATTCCCTTTTAAACCCCACGGTAACGTGGACTCAACCATGAAGTCAGCTCAACTTCTAGCCCTTACAGCTGAAATGAAAACACTACCTACAGGAAGCCAACTGGCACCCAGTCCACCTCTAGCTCAAAAAGCTCTTTTCAAAGTCAAGACTAATGCCAATGTCATAGCCTTCCCTAGCCTGACACGGTAACCCAACCTGAAGTCTAACACTTGTCCTTCTTGAGATGCATCAAAGACTATCAGTTGCAATTTTTCATTTTTCAATCCTGATGTTACTGGGTGTAGCATACCACTACTGTAATAAAACTGGGTGTGTTGGCAAATTATTAACTCTGAGTCGCTATTTAGCATCAAATCATCAAACTACCCAAAATTTGTATTCTTAAAACCTGCAATTAACTTTGAAAAGGTACCTTTTGATGCAAAAGTATTAGTGTTAATCCATCCCCACCGTCTCAAAGGTACATGTTCAAGATGGAGCATATGCTTTACCCCGGCCAGCCTGAAAGAACACTGGACGTGATGGACAGATTTGGCCTGGAAGAAGATAGTGCAATGAAGATTAAAAAGACAGCTGCCCTTCCAAGTCTTTCAGAGAAATTATGACTGGACTTTAGAGAGAACGCTGTCATGTGGAAATACCATTAAAATGAGAACGACAGTAAGTGGATGGAAGCATCATTTTTTCTTTGATGAAAATTATACTTTGATAAAATGCCAGAAAGAACAATGTCTGCATCTCACTTTCTGAAGTTGCCTAGACTTATGATGAAAATGCTTAAATCCGAAAAAAGTGAATCTATCAAAAGATATCAAATAGTTTACAAAACCTACTTTGCATTACATACACGCATAGGAGCCCTAATTCCTGCAGTTGCATGGTATCAAGCATGCATAATTTTTGAAGGCAATGTAGTTAGATCTAGAGTTAGGACAAAGGCTTTTAGTCTGTGTCTGTAAGCTGAAGTTCGCAATAAACTTACTTGTTATGACTCACTACTTAATATATTCACATAAATGCTTTAAAAAGAAATCTTATTCTGTCCACATAGCAGCAAATTTTCAGGCTATGTATCTTGACTCAAGTTTACATATCTTGAGTTAGAGAGACTGGCAAAGTTCCTGAGTGAATTCACAAAATCCCCGAGATCCTCACAGGCTGCAGTAATTCATGTGATGAGGGGAGAAGCAGTGTATCTCACCAGAAACTGTTTTATTTGGTCTGTCATTGTGGAATGATGTCCGTTCTGCACTGCCTTTCAGATTCTTTGCATTTCTCAAGTGGAAAGCAGCCTTGTATATTCAACTTAAAAGTTTCCTAGGTTGACTGGAGTTCCCAGCTGACAGAGAACCAGTGCAACTGGTTCCCATTCAGCCACTTCTTAGGATATTTGACAATTTTGACAGGCTGATTTAGAATAGTGTTGTTATGAAATGAAATTTTCATAGATTAGAGTAGTGATACATGTATCAACAGATAAATCTCTTTAATTTTAAGCTTTCTTTTCCCCAAAGTGTCCAAGCTGCTGACAAGTCAGTCTGATACACTATAGTCATGGAGAAAAAAGACAACCTTTTATTGTATACACATAATGTTACTGTTGAAAAAGCAGAGGGGAGAAGAGGAATTACACATAAAGATGAAAAGATACTGGAAATCTCACTGTCTTCTTATATTTTCTTCATAATATAGAAGCATGGCACCATGGTCTAGTTAAAAGCAGCTGAGTGCCAAGACAGAGCATGTGTGTTCTTTCCCTATCAGTTTAACAAAATCAGTTTAACAAAAGTAGAGGATCAAAGAACTTCAGACGAGACAAAAAGAACCAAGCAACACTCACTGTCAGCCAAGTCATACAGATCCATTACACAGAACATGTAAGCAATCAAAAAAGAGAGAAAAAATGCTTGCATTATCCCAACAGCACTCAGTTCAGAAAGTCAATTAAGAAAGCATAATTGATTGGTTTATTATGGTTTGTAGTGCAAGTAATAATTCATATTAAAACTCTGGTAAAATTAAGTTTGAAACAACTGTATAAATCTTAAGTAGCTTTAAGAGTAAATTAATTTGTAGTAAAATAAATACAGGTTATTATCTTAATTTAATATTATCTTAATATTATCTTAATTTACCATACAATCGAAATTCCTATAAGGGCACACTGTAGATACAAATGTTTCCAGTTGTTGGACAGAGAAATACTGGCCCTCAACTTCTTGTTTAGCTTGTTGGAGACTACACCATAAAAATTAAAGTGTTTTATGTCACGCCATCATCAATCTCTTTTTCTCTTCACTAAAAAAAGGCTGCAGAGAATACAATCTAAATCAAGAGTTGAATCCTTGAGACAGAAGATTCATAAAATCTATTACAACAGTATCTCCTTGGATGTGATATCAGCTATCAATTCCAGTGAGTCCATGCAAAGCATCTGTGCAGGACATGAAATTCAGCCTGTGGTTTCAAGCAATTGAATTAAATGTGAGTTTGTCCCAAGTGCAAATTTTCTCAAAATCTATGTTCTCAAAATGGTATATATTTTTCTCTCTGGAAAAAAACTTCAAGCTTGTGCTCATCCCACCTTTCTAGAAATAAACTGAACAGAATGAACACTCATGCTGCATGAAGAAATCATACAACTATAATAACCTGTTATTCAAGACTATTCCTACACTAGGACCATGAAAGTGAATAATTAGAGAGATATTTCTGCTTCAGAAAGACTATCAGACTGAAGGGCCGATTACTTTGCCCTAGAATGTAACTTTGTTCACATAACTGGTAACAAATACAAATTAGGTGTCTTTACCTTGCAAGTATTCATAGAAACAAGATTGGTGAAAAGTCCAACCTGAATCAGTCTTCCTAGCTGTCTAGATCAAAATCACAGTTTATAAAGAACACTAAATAGCACCTCCTGCTGCAATATGACCCAATTTCCTCTCTAAAGTCACCTAACGTATTCTTGAAAATTTTATATTTAGATTTTTGGCCTCTATATCACATGGAGCATCAGGCAACTTATTTCTCACACTCTGTGGATGGATTTCCAAATTAGTCCATCTTCTTTAGCTACTAAAGTAAATGAAAAAAGAGAAATATAGGCAAGATTAAAAAATCAAAAAACTTGCCTAAGCATCTAAATCCACAGTCAGTTAAATTTTAAGTTAGTTCAATAATGGATTTCTATATACCCAACATTTTTTTTAGATAGTTTACATTGTTACTATGGAACAGCACAAAACACAAACTGCACCCTCTTTATTTACAAGAAACAAAAGCTGATTCTGAATGAATCTGACTAAGCAACATGTGTGGTAAGACTAGAGCTGAGATCAAGCATCAAGGCTTCTTTGGACAGAATACGCATTAACAGAACATCACTTGCAGATGTTCTTTATCCAGTTGGATTCCCTGGATTTTCACTGTCTCTGCTCACGTGAGCCATGGCCAAAACAAACAAGTTGTCCTTTCCTCAGCAAAGCGCATTTGATGGTGCCGCATGGATGGGAGGCCTCCAAATCAAAGGCTCTCAGCATTCCAGCTGATCAGCTCTTCTAATTGGCTCTGTCTCCTCCCATCCCAGGATCTTCTCACAACAAATCTAGTTAGGAAAAGCTGCATAAAATGCAGTATCAAGGAAGTACCAGGGACATGGTCTGAAAGTAACATTGCTTTTCAAGCTACATTCCTAGCATAAAAGACCAAGAGTTTATTTCCTCTTGGCAGATGTAGAATGTAAACAATCTTTCTTGGTCATTTTGCTGCTTGATCATCTGTTTTTATATGTTTTATATCCTGTCTCATCATTAGCAAGTACTAGGATGGAAAGCACGAGAAGAAGTAAAAAAGTTGGGCTGTGCTGGTGCTCCTCAAAGTATTAAAACCTCTCAAGGACAGCGAGTTTCACCTTGTTCACATGCCCACTTAAATAAGTCACATGAATTAGCATCAGAAAGAGAAGTCCTGTTGGGAATTTTTTGCCTGTAGCATGTATACATACACTATATATATACTTCTAAAGATCATGCAGAAACTATTGATCAAAGATTGTGTTACCACATTTGCAATGTTTCATCTTTCTTCCTATGGTAGTTTATAACACCCAGCCTGTTTTACAGGCTTTTGTAGAGTGTGTGGTGGTAAAAGGTGCAGACGGTCTCTAGATCCTTTTAGATTAACCATCTATTGCATAGTTATCTACAATCACTAAGACATGGAGCTGTTGACCAATGCAACAGCTTCTTTTAGAGGGCTGCAGCTAGAAGAAAAAGTCAATGCTTTAGACAAACTGCAGAGTGTCCAGCATTCGGTGTGAAATTATCTGAGATTATTACAAGGTGGCCAAAGTGTAGGATAATGTTTAATATAGCTCTGGAACCCTGATCCACAACAGATGCCTCCTAGATTAAAGCTTCTTTAGATATCTGAGGTTTCTTGCCTTTTTCAATGAGATATAAAAGCCTTTCACTTCAGAATGGGCTCAGTTAAAGCAAACATACTTGTCCGATACAGTAGAAGAAAAGGAAATTACTATTAACCAACTGTGAGAAGGCTGAGCCAATTTATTTGATTCTCTAAAGTCCTTCATGCAAAATAAATGCATGTTCTCAATATAAGTTTGCAGCCAGGAAAGCTCAATTTCAAATAAGAACTGTAATGAATTACAGTAAGTATTTATACATGAAATATCATAAATCACACATTTTTGAACTGGAGAAAATCAAGATACACGTTAGATGCAATATTACACAAGTCATACAGGGGGTTCCTGTGAAACCTGGAACAAACTTGCCTATAGGAATCTCCAAAGAGCAGTACTGGCAGAGATGAAATTTCCATGTTTCTTCCTCTTTAAACCAATTCCCCCCTTAAAGGGGGAACTGGTCACCTGTATGACTTCCAACGTCATTCACCTGTGAACGTAGCTGTCAATTACAGCAAAACTATTAAAACTACTGTTTATTTTGGACAGCAGTTATTTCACAGAACTATGTCTTTGTTACACACATTACTCACAAGGCATAATGATTGCGTACGACCTCGGTATAAGGAGTTAAGAGTTTACATTTTTAATTTCCTGTACCCCTCTTGCGTTTTTCACTTGGTTATTTGGAAAGCTGATACACATACATATTGAATGACTTGTCACGAAAAGTGAATCAAGTTCAGTAATATCTAACTTTCAGAAAGACTGAACAGACTCATGGATTTTTTAAAAAATTACTTCTATGTAGGGTATTCGAAATATGTTTGCAGTTCTGTTTAAATAAGAAAAATGCAACGACTAGTCTAAAAAATTACTTCCCCAATTCATTCATTTGTTTTTAATTTTCCTGATTTTCAGCATGCAGGCAAGCAGCAAGGATTAAGGAAGGGCTGAAAAAAATCTTCATGAAGCAGAAACAGATATTTCGACACTTAAGTGTCAGACCAAAGTCACAGAGCTGTTTGCCATAATTAAGCATTCAGTTCATGCAGCTTGGTAACTATGAAGTGAGTACTTCACAAAAAAAAGGAAAAAAAAAAAAGATAAATCCTCTCTCTACTTGAGTTTCCAGGCTTGGGAGTTGGCATGACAACTGTAAGCAAGTAGACAAGTCAGGCACCAACTGAGAGTAAGAAGCTGAAAGAAATCAACAGAAATATATAAAAACCAGGAATACAGAGAATTGCTAAGAAAAGAAATTATAAAGTGTGGACACCACAAAGCTTTAGAGGTGTGGGCACAAACAGTGAGTAACTATGTCCCTGCATAGCAGTAGGCAGAGTATCATATAGCTGAGGTGGTGACTAGCTGTTTCTCCAGCGAATAAAAAGATTGTGCTACTCTAGGCAAAACTCCAGCTCTGTTGTGTGCCAACAGAAATAGCTGATCAGGCTGCACAAGTGCGGTTTCATAGTGAGCTGCAAGTAGTGATACATAAAAAGCTTATCAATCTTCCTTTACCATTGAAGCAAGTTTAATTTCCAGAAAATAGATATTTGTATCTAAATCAAAGGCAAGAATTAAGAAGGGTATAAAAAATCAGAATATCTGACATTTTTATGGATAACTCTAAATCATGTAAAGACAGAAAAAGGAAAAAAAAAGAAAGAGAAAATGAGAAAGAAAAAGAAAAAAAAAACAAAAAAGAAAAAGGAAAAGAAAAAGAAAAAGAAAAAAAAGAAAAAGGAAAAGAAAAAGAAAAAGAAAAAAAGAAAAAGAAAAAGAAAAAGAAAAAGAAAAAGAAAAAGAAAAAGAAAAAGAAAAAAGAAAAAGAAAAAGAGAAAAAAAGAAAAAAAGAAAAAAAAAAGAAAAAAGAGAGGTAGGTTTGTGAATAAGAGGAGACATTCATGGGTATAGTAGGATAGGTTATTCCACACCTTTCTCTGCAATGTTTTTAGTTTGTTATTGTTACCTCGGCGTTGTGACACAATAAATTCTCTTCTGTCTCCAACTGCCAGGCAAGCTGGAGAGTAGAGCAACAACCTTACTCCACCACTCTGTGCACATGGCCTTGGCTTGGCCTCAGAAACCATTTTCTCCCTATACACTGACATCACTGTCACGTGTGAGGACAATAAGGCCAGATTAGCCCACAGCAGAAGTCTTCAATCCTGTATTTCCTTACCCAGGTACAGTTTTTAAAGTGTTGGAATTTTAATAACCTATTTCAACTGAAATTATGACCTAAAGTCGTTTGTGTACAATTACAATCTTATTCCTTGCATGTCTTCTTTCAGTAACTTGGTCATTATTGTCATGTTTGTCAAATGACTAAAGTCTGCGTATTTTTATTCCATTTTTTAAAACACATGTATTTTAAACACAAACATAGCAGTGGGCTTAATGTGTATTTTATTCTCTAGCCTGCCAAGGCTGCCAGAAGCATGCCTTCAAAATAGAAGCAAGACCAGAGACTCTCTCTCACTTAGATTAAGCCAGAGAGGGTGGACTGACCCCATTGCCGCCGGCATTTCCTACTCAAGAGTCCTAAAGCTGAAAGAAGAGAGTCCCACCTGTACTCCAAGCTTCCTTCCAAGAATCCCATTTTGTGTTTATGCTGCTGGTGGACTTGACAACTCTGAAATGGGAAAAAAATCAATTTTCATTGAGATGAGGAAGCTTGAAAGCTTCTCATATGATAAGACAAAGAAGATTACAGCCTTCATGCCCAAGTGGCAACTGATCAGAATTCTTCCACTCCTTCTGCTTCAGATACTTATTTCCTGACCTGTTTATACAATTATTCTGAGAACTGATATTTGAGCTTTCTAATTTAAACTTGCAAATTTCTAAATCTATGGTATTCACAATTAATGATGGCATAATATAAAATCTCATTGTTTGTTACTAGCAGCAAAAGAGAAGGATCATATCCCAAAGGTGTAACAGTTCTTCAACACACAAATCATATTTCCTGTGATGTTTCAAGAATGAAAATAACAAGCAGCAGTCCATGGAGGAAGGTTTTACTTATTTCAGGTAAAGTTGTCTGAAGGAGGAAGGCTGGAGAGGACAAAGCTGTTCTTAATGCAGGCACCACTGGAGAAGGGGGGAGGAACTTCTCTGCTTACAACGTTGAAGTAAGCGAGCAATGAGAAAAGGTTTTTTACCTCACTGCTTAAATCTTTTATTAGAAACTTTAATAACATGTTTAAACAATTCTATCACTATATGCTCTGTATGTGTGTATATATTCTATCACTATAATTCACACTGAATGTTAAACCCTGTTATTATACAGGGTGAAGTCCTCAGTGAATGACCTGCTTCAGATTCACCTTTGTTCTACATCATGAACAAAATGGATGTTATAACTGAAAAGTTGCAACTATCCTTTCTTCACCTTTCTTATTATATTTCAGCTTCTGAAGACAGTAATATTATCACTAGAAAAAAAAAAAGACTTATTTTGTTGGACACATTTAATTTTTATGGTAATTTGGCCTCATACATAAATCAGTCTCTCCAGGTTATAGAAGATTTTACAGTGTTTACAGGAAAAGTACGTGTATGTTATACCACAGACACAAGTATATTGTTTCATTAGAGATTCCAGCTAAATTGACTATTTTTTTACAGACCAGTTTCCATTACTTTCAGGCTGGATAGCACTGGCTTGTGTTATGCAAGTATCCTGGCGACATTAGCATTTACTTTCTTTTCTCACGTGGACTGTACAATTAACAGTAGGTCAGCTATAACTACTCACTGTAATATAAAATTATTTATGAAAGAATAAGGATAATCAAAAGCCATTTACAGTAATAAACATCAGATCAGAAAGACTGAATTCCTTTGTAAGTAACCTGAAAATAATAAAAAATAGAAATCAACAAGATTCTTCCCTCATGTCTGTAGTTCTCCCTTCTGTTCCTATTCCCTTCCTCTGTCTCTGAAACTAACTTTCTGAACATATTTTGATTAAGATACCTGTAACATGATACATTCGCACTGATCCTACATATTGCTGTTAACAAGCAGTCCATCACAAATGTGGCTTCTATTACGTTTTATTACTTTCAGGATGTTAAATTTGGTACAGACTTATTTTTCCAATTTTGTGCAAAAACACTACCCATCATATTAAACAAACAGAGGTGGGAAGGTGGAAAAAAGTAAGAGTGAGTTAAAACAATGCTGACAGAACAATGCTGATGTAGATATCTAAACACCCAGCATTAATGTGAAATAGTTCCTTTTTGACACTTAATTTTACAGTGGCTAATTGAACAAGACTAGGCACAAGCCCTCTCAAGACCCTACGACATGTGATTCTAGTCACATTATACAAGGCTACAGAAATAAAAACCATATTATGTATGACTATAGAAATCTACATTCTAAATCTGGTGTGCTATATGCGAAATACATAAGAGCTCTTAATCAAAGAAAACACTCAGTTTAGAACGTAACTCAGCATCCACTGTCCAGGTAACCTCAGACTTCCCAGAAGACAGTGACTTTCAAGCAGGACCATCAGTTATCATGGTGATACCTGGGAGCAGGTGAGGATTGTTCTTCACAGTCTGATATGGAAAAGTAGTCAATATTTAGATATTTTCTTTTATAACGTATGAAGAAAAATATAGTACCACCATAGTTCACAGGAGTATTAGAGTACTTAAAATGTTAAGAACTTTAGTTAAAAATATGTAAAAATCACATTAAAATATACTATGATTCTAGAAGTTAAACATTTAGCTATTAAGAAATTCTATAATTTAGGTTGCCATCAAACCTTGTCAGCATGTATATACACATATATTAAAATACATTCTGATATTAAGTATTGCATAATTCTTTATGAATGAGCAGGGATCTTGGGGTAGTGGCATGGAAACTCAAAGGCTCAAGGAAGTTGTTCTCAGCAGGACACGAGACTGAAATTGTACACAAGACAAGAACAGGAAGGGTTAAGGAGAAAAACATTTCTTTAGCCCAGATACTTAACGGCTGCCACAGGGAAGTAGATTCTATCTTTGTCTCTATCGCAGATCAACCGACAGCCCCCATAACTTTAGAGTCATTTATTTCATGACTTGTGTAATTTGAAACATCTGGGAAGTCTGATTTTCAAAAGAAGTGACCTCTAAATTAAAGGTGCAAGTTTAGTTAGCAGAAGCTCTATACTAAATATTTAAATACTACACACATTTTAATGTGTATAAAACAGGTGATGAGCCTCTCAAATTAGACACTCAAAAATTACTGAGCTCTGTTCCTCAGTTAACCACCCCAAAAATAAAAGTAACACTTCCTTGTCTCACCAGCATGTTTTTACTGTAAGACTTCTTACTTATAGTGGCGAAAACAACAGACATGCACATTCCACCAGCCTATATATCCTCTCCTACTATCAAAGCCACTTGTGGCACTCCTCATCCTTGCTGCCTTCCCTGTCTACATTCTCCCCTTCACCATATCCTTTTTTTGAGATAATGAATTACTATTTTCCTCAGACCATTTAATTGTCAAGTTAATTTTGAACTCTGACCCTACTCTCCCTCTCCTTCTGCAGCTCCTCCTCAGTGTAGCATTGCCTGCAAATCAAATGAGCATACTCTACTCCATCATCCAGATTTTTAATGACAGATAATAATGCACAGCAGACACAGGATAAATCCTTGCAGAACCAAAGCTGATAAACCTAACAAGTTTTAGAGTAATTACAAACCCAGATCAGGTTTAAATTTTCCTGCCACTTTTAGCCCCACCTTACACTATTATCATCTAGTCTACACTTAGACCCCGAGAATATCAGAGTAACTTCTTATTTATGTTAGGTCTTCTTCTAACTCTTTCCTCACCAGCTCTATATGTTACACTATAGCAAGCCTCTCTTTTGTCCACAATGCCGGACAATACCACGTACTCTTCTTTGGAGCTAACTGCTATATTCAGCTACAGCAATTTGTAACCCATTATTACAAAATATAATGGAATCCTACCAATAAATCAGCCATTTTAAACAAGTCTCAGCTACAGCATGAGCAACAGCTTTGATCCAATATCACGTTTCATCATGTGGTATGAAGTACAGTGCAATCAAAATGCAAATATTTATAAAAATAAAAGAATGCAAAGGCTACAATGCTTTTGCTTCTACTTTTTTCTAGGTCCTCTCATTTTAACTACTAAATATTTTGAAAAACTCTACAAACACTTTATCAAGGTACTTATACAAATGAAGTGGCTGCACAGAGCAATCCCTAATACAAGATTAAAAACATGTATTTCTCTGCTTCAAAGGCTCACTATCTGCAGCGTTAAGGGAAAGACAGAATGTTTATGTCTGTCCCCCTAAATACACATACATCCACAGGTCAATTTATACAGAAATGCTCAGTGCTTAAGACTGAAGGAGTACATAACACTGCCTTACTGCCGATTTTCACTAAAAAATACGACTCTTCGTATCACATATTGCCACATATAGCAAAAACTTGTTATTAAGAAGCAGTGATAAAATTTTACAGATTTTTCAATCAAATCTAGAGGTGTCACTGTTGACATACGACCAGAAATGTACAAGTTAGCGAAGCGGGTTGAATGAAATGGCCTTAAGTGATTTCAAACTGAGTACAATTTTAAGCATATGAAACTCTCTTCAGGCACTAAAGAGATTTTATCTGTAGATTTCTATCTCTCATATCCATGAAAGAGTAATTAAAACAGAGATGAGACACACTGGCAGCTACAGGGGAATCAAGAGTCTATCTGCCTATGGCAGCTTAAACCAGTTTGGATTGTTTATCACAGCAAAACAGCCTGAAGGGATAGGACTGGGCTCTCCGTAAATATCAGAACAGTAAATGCCAAAAGATAAGCAGAGTTTTTTACATTAAATGATAATTTAGACCCCCGAGAAGAAATGCATACTAACCAGAAAGAAGTTATGTCAGAAATTATAAAGCTGCCTACTACAGCCAGAATGTTCTCAAAGATGCTTCCAGTGGCAGCAAAAAGAGAAAAAAAAAACCCTGAAATAACTTCTCAAAAGGATGTGAATGGATTCATATGACATTCGCTGATAGCAGATGACTAAACCTGATGATCCAGTCAGTCTTTCTAATCAAAACATAAGTCATGTGCTTAAACGGTTTCTTAAAAACCCTCTAGGACTTGAGGCCAGATCTTTGGCTGAAAGCACATGAGCATATGGCTCTATTAACATCAAAGGTACGCTGAGGCATTCGAGTTTACAGTTCAGCATGCTGTTTTCAATTGTTAAAGACTCACGCATACCAATTATGAAACAGTAGTTGGGAGCACATGTTGATGAATTGTGTTGATGACAATTTTTTGATACAGGGGACTGGCTAGCTAAGTAGGTGCTCTGGTGAACCTGCTTCCATGAAATATCAAGAACCAGCTGGGGTTGTGAAAGTTGAAGGGAACCTTAGCTGCAATGAGCGTAACATTGTGGAGTTTAAAATCCTGAGTCAAGTGAGCAACATAAATTATAAAAATCACAGTCCTGGCCTTGAAGAAAACAGACCTTGCATTGTTCAGGGATCTGCTTTGCACGAGCCATGGGATACTGCCATGAAGGACAACAGGGCCCAGAAGAGCTGTCTGATTTTCAAGGACAACCTTATCAAAGCACAAGACTGGTCCTTTCTGACACTCAGGAAAACAAGCAAGTATGGCACAAGACCACAGAAGATGGACACAGAAACAGACTACTTGAAGAAAGGGAGATATTGCCTGAGCATGCAGGGTTGCAGACACAAGAGCCAAAGCCCAGCTGAACCCAAAACTAGCTAGAGATGTGAAAAGGAAAAATGAGGAAGGCTTCAATACCAGCAGCAAAAAAATGACTACAGGTGAGACCTCTGCTTAATAGGGCAGGGGACCCAATGATAAAGTAAGTGGGAAAGTCTGAGGTATTAAACACCTTTGTGTCCCTGTTTTTATTTGTAGGGGTTTTTTTCAGATGTCCCAGCTCCTTCATCTTAGTAGCAGAGTCTGTGGGAGTGAAGCATCACCCACAACAATGATCAAATCAGGAACCACTAAAACTAATTGGATATACACAAGTCCATGGGCCCAGATAGGCTCCATCTGAGTTGGCTCCTTTCATTGCAAGGCTGCTCTCTACTGTCTTCAAAAGATCATGGGAATTGTGTGAGGTCCCCAACGACTGGAAAAAGACCATCTTCAAGGACAGCAATGAGGATCCAGACCACACAGCCTTGCCTCTGGTCCCAGGAGGGTTATGGAGTAAGTCCTCCAAGATGTGATTTCTGAGCACATAAAGTACAAAGCAGTGACTGAAAACACCGAGTGTGGATTCATCAGGGACAAACTGCATCTAACCAACCTAAATGCCTTTGGTGATAACATGACTGGCTCAGCAGACAAAGTGAGAGCAAAATACAATGTTTACTTTGATATTAGCAAAGCCTTCAACAGTGTCCTGTAATACCACAATAGCAAAATCAGTGAGACACAGGCTAAGTAAGTGGATAAAGGGGATGGAAACTCAGTTGGACTCTCAGACACACTGGGTTCTGATCATTAATACTAAGTCCAGCTGGCAGCCAGTTACTATGGGCATCCCACAAGAACCAAAAGTGGATCTTTACCCACTCTTTAACATCGTTTAATACTCTTTAACACCCTTCTTAACAAGCGGCACAATGGGACAGAGTGCACATGCTGCAGCTTCATAGATGATAACACATGGGGAAGCACCTGATATGCTGGAGGGCAAGACTGATCTTCAGAAGGACCTCAACCAGCTGGAGAAAAGAGACAATTGAAACCTCTTTAAATGGATCAAAGGCAAATGCAAAGTCCTGCACAGAGGACAGTATAAGCACAATGCAACAGTACGATCTAAGATGGCTAAGAAGCAGCTTTGCTGTAAATGACATGGGAGACCTCACAGACAACAAAATGAACATGAGTTCGCAGTGTGCCCTTCCAGCAAACGTGGCCAACAGCACACTGGGCTGGATTAGCAAGGGTGTAGTCAGTAAGTCAAAGCGATTACTCCCCTTTATTAAGCACTTGTGAGCACATGGAAGCACTGTGCCCAGCTTTAGAATCGCAGAATGGTTGAGGTTGGAAGGGACCTCGGGAGGTCATCCGGTCCAATCTGCCTGCTCAAGCAGGGTCACCTAGAGTAGGCTGCCCAGGACCATGTCCAGATGGCTTCTGAATATCTGCAAGGACGGAGACCCCACAACCTCCCTGGGCAACCTGTGCCAGTGTGTGGTCACCCTCACAGTGAAAAAGTATTTGCTGATGTTCAGACAGAGCCTCCTGTGTTTCAGTTTGTGCCCTCTGCTTCTTGTCTCACCACTGGGCACCACTGAAAAGAGCCTGGCTATGTCCTCTTTGCACCCTCCCCTCGGGTATTTATACGCTTTGATGAGAGCTCCCTAGCCTTCTCTAGGCTAAACTGTCCCAGTCCCCTCAGCCATTCCTCATATATCAGATGCTCCAGTCCCTTAATCATCTTAGTGGCCCTGGGGTTTTAGCTATCGGGTTTTGGTTGTCCCAGCACAAGAACAGTATTGACATATTGAAGCAAGTCCCGTGGAGGGCCACAGATGAGGCTTCATGAGGCTGAAGTACATCGGTGCATGAGGAGGGACTGAAAGAAAAGGATTTGTTTAGCCATAAGACACCTTTGGTGTCTTCAGCTAACTAATGGGATGCACTGTGATACCTCCATCCTCGGAGAGTTGACAGAGCCCTGAGCTGTCAGATCTAGTTGGGAGGCTGGACTAAATGATGCTGAGCGATCCCTTCTAACATGATACAGGTCAATAGCATCAAACAGTGAGTGTTTTCTATTTATCAGAACATGTTTTACCAATTAGTAATAGAAGTCCTGGTCCAAGTGGTATTTTGTTTAATCTTTTCCTACTACAGACTCTCCAAATTACGGGATGATAGGAATAGAAAAGAGCATCTATCACACTAAAAACATGGCAAGAGTCTATTACGGCAATCTCTTTCGTAATGGGTAAGTACACATATCCTTTTATGGAGAAAGAGAAGAAGAAAATGTTTTCAAGAACACTTGCCTGATTTGTTACCCCATTATGGAAAAACTGGTCTAACAATACTGCAAAGATCAGTATATAAACAGATAATCATGCGAAAGAATTGCAGACACTGCAACAGCTAATTGGCCCTGCATAAACGACATAAGCATTTGTTTTACATAATTACACCACTGTTATCCTGACACAAGTAGGGTTCTCTCTTACCATCACAGATGCTGAACTACACAAAAAGTATGTACTTCCATTAAAGAGTTTCCCCCTCAGGAAGTAAGTCTTGGGTAAAGCAAAATACATCAGCTAAATAGTCTGTTAGACTTTTGCAAGTACGATTCAGTCAATCTAACTGACGAAAGCCAATTTTTAAGTGATCCATACAGGCAGAGATCACTACACAAAAGAACACAGATACCTAACTCTCCATTTATTGCTATGAAATACTAATATTATAGCAACAACATCCATTACTTGATTTGCATTTAATTGTATAGACTGAGCTGGCTGATTTTTCACTTGCAGACAGAACACGTGAAAACAGTTACTTGTGGATGCAGCTACAATTAGTTTCCCGCAGTCTACAGAGGGAAACCCCAAAAAAACAGCTTTGAAATTGCTTGGGCAGTAAACTAATATGCACCAAGGAACCAACTGCTGTAATCCACATGAAGTCCTGGAACCGCCTGCCCAGAGGAAGTCTGAGAGGCACAGCCTACACTAAGTGAAATTCAGTGGGTTTTGACTGTTTGACAGAGCATGTACACAATGGTAAAAGCATGTCTAGACTAGCATCATATGTCAAAAAATCACAAATACTTTACTCAGATGTTTAATTCTGAAAAGATTTAAAGATACGTGCAATCAGCAGAGCCTTGTAGGCCGCAGACCTCTATGGATGATGGGACCAGGTACCTACTAAACGTCTGGTAGCTTTCGTTCCACAGAGCAGAACAGGCACATGCGATATTAACTGCTGGCCTGGGAGTCATGCTTTATTTCTGAAGAACTGGATATGGCAAACAACATTTCATTACAAATGAACACAAACCATCGTATTGGGAAGAAGTTTTACTTCAAATGTTAATTACTACAGTAAATGCAATCAATGCACATTACACAACATAGGTGAACTGTTGGTGCAATTTCAAAGCAAAAAAAAAATAGTACTTTTGGCACTAGAATTCTCATATTTTCCTACACTATGGTATTTGCATTACTGGCACTGACATACAGAATAGCACCAAAACTGGTGACCACTTAGAAGCTGCTTTAATCCATGAGCTGCAGGAGCTGCTACCAAAGACTCTGATGGTGTACGAACTGTTTTGTTAATACTCCGCCGTGCTCCACAACATTTTTATCTCTTCAAAAAGCAAAGATACCTACAAAGGTATAAATTCATACAGTGACACTTTATCAGCTAGAAAATAGGAATGGTGTAGTATCTTTCTGTTTTCCTTTATGCTTACTTGGCAGGAACTTAGCATGACTCATGGAGTCATCATGTACAGCACAACTTCCAATGACAGTGTAAGTCAAATAACTTCAAGTTAAGTTTTTATATTCTAACAACTAAACACGTTGATATATCAACTTAGAGAAGCTTTTTGTCTTGTTTTAAAAGGGAATTCTGACACTAAAGTTGAATGGTTTAAAGTTTCTATGAAGCCAGACAGCTCAGTGAGAAATAAAAGTTTAAAGCTAACACTTCTAGAAATATCTTGTACAAATCCAGATGAAAACACCTGTGATGTGCAGTGGGCAGAAGAACTGTACAGACCAATGAAAAATTCTGCTTTTGAGATAAAGCTCCAGCTCCACATAACTAGTTACCATTCCCAGTAACTACATCAAGCTATGAGATATCAGCCCCTAAACTTACCAGTTCAGCATCTGTTCTCTTATTCTGGAATCAAGAAAGAGTAATTTTGTTTAATGGAAGTTTGTCATGGGGATGTTGCCACAGTCCCAGTACACGCTGGGATAGGCTCCACTGACCACTTTGCTTCTTTCACTCCATTTTGCATTCTGCCTACTAATATGTGTTCAACACTTTCAACCCCCAGTTCTCTGATAAGTGCCTAGATAACATCTCTCGAAAAAACAAAAAAAAAAAAAGAGAATCACAGAGGTATTTGGTCTTTGGTATCACAAACATATGGATACTATTTAGTCATGAAACAGTACCTTACTTAAGCTCAATTCTCTCATAATCATCACAGGAATAGATACATATCAGCAGAGGGATGGTATTTCTGGTTTTGCTCTTTGTTCTTGGTCCTTAAAAGTCCTCATGCTTCAAATCTTAACCATGAAGGTGTATTTTAAGATAACCTTTACAGCTTTTAAGAATAGGCTACTTTTTAATCCCCCCCTCCTCAATTTTTCATAGTCGGATTTACGATTTTTTGGTTTGGGGTAAGAAAGATTATTATTTTTCAGTTATGCATTAAAAATTTCACTGTGTTCTTGGATAAGGAAACAATAGCTACTGCAGCTGGAAAGTTCCTATTCCAAAGTAGCAAAACAACCGTGGCATCTTTCATCTGAGCAGGTGTGTTCCTAATGTCTTTTGAATAATAACATCCTACTTTAATTTAAAAAAAAAAAAAGAGCAAAAACACCATTGTATTTGTTTCTGGTATAAAATATTTCCAGTGTGAGAACAAGTGTGTGATGAATTCTCTTCTTAAGATTCACTAGTAAAATTTTTAATTGAATTTCTGTCACTTACAATTCCCCAAACCTAGTGAAAATAATGTTGGCTAAGTGTCAGAATGCATAACTCAAAAGCAATACATAAGGCACAATCTGACTTAAACCTTTAGTATTTGCAATGACACATGACTAGAAAAAGATCTATGGTGCTTCTACAGGAAGGACAGTTCATAAATTGCCCTTATAAGCTTGAGCATATTTCAAAACAAAAACCCAAAGGAACAGAAAGTAAGCATACCATTATACAGAATGGTTTTCCAAAATTTCAGTATTTAAAGTATACCACAGTGAAGGAAATTTGTTGGGGGGAAAAGTCACTAGCCAGTTAGGCTTTGCTCAGAAGTAAAGAAAACGTTGAGAACCAGGATGTCTTCCCTCGCACTGCAGTGGCTTTGGGAATGAGCAAAGAAACACAGTCTTTGTAGGGTGAAAAAAATCCCTCTACTTTGTTCCGAATATTAGACATGATGTGATAGACACTGAAAAGAAAAAACTGGCAAGTGAAAACATATTAAGGAAGAGACCGAGCTGAAAGGTCTGGATTCTTAACCCATGGACATTCAAATCATGAACAAATGCTGGACAGGCTTCTTCAGTAATTTGCGAAAAGAAGAAAAAAGGCAAGCAGTAAGTTCCTCCCGTGAAACTTACTCATTTATTTCCAGAAAAAAATGCCTTACTAATCAAGCACGTACTGCTCGAAGTAAAGCAGTTAGAAATAATCAAAACAGAAACTCTCCACTTCATTCAAGAAGTGGACAAACTTCTGTCTGTCCTCAGAAAACAATACAGTGACAATTTAGGACACAATTTTATATCAAGTTAATCTAAGAACACGCTTGTTTGATGACAAGACAGTGCATGTCTGCAGAAGTCAGCAGGTTCTGGAATCGGACAACTTTGATTTCCACCATTTTTGCTTCCAAATTTTTGACGCAATATACTATAGTGCCTTCCTGTGTGCAGATTTTTAAGTACCTCATCTTTCAGTTACTCTTCTAGCTTACCAAGACTGCCTACGCAACTGCCATTTCTCACCAAAAAAACTCTCTAGCTTTAAATTTCGTGATGCCCTTCAACCAGCTCACCTTGCCAAAACCATATTCCAGCACATTATTGTTCACATTGGGTTTTCCCAATGAGCAAGTTATATAATTCTGAGCTGCTGCTAACTTCATTTTAGAAGATACTTGCAAAATTCACCCAGATTATTTAAAATATCCCTCTCCTGCCCCAAATATGACTTCCAACACCAGCATAATGCAGCTACCACTACAAGAAGATTCTTCTTCATAAGGCCCAGCCTCAGCTAACTACAAAAGCTAAGAATGAGAACTCTCATAGAGATGTTCCTTTGACCGAGCCAAGCCTCATCCCTTCTCTTCAAGGTTTCTTCAGACTGCCAGTGTGCTTTTGAAGCGAATCTGTTGATGACATCCATGCAGAACACTGTGCTTCATGCTCCAGAGCAGGCTTGGACACTTCATATTCTCTAACTTCTAAAAAGCGGGACCAAATCAGAGCTAGCTCAAAGTAACAACAAAGCAGACAACAGGGGCTCAGCACAAACTACCATATCATGCCACCTGCTCATGTTGGCACAACGATGAAAAACAAAGCTTCCACATAGAGCTATCTAAATTCTGCCTTCTGGTGAGAGAAAGGAGCATGGCTTGTACACAGCTTTAGTCCAGAAGCGTATGCAAAGTGTGTGCAGTTGGATAAGACATCACACGGTAACACAGTTTCCAATGTATTTATTAAATTTGCAACACGATCTATTGGGCATTATCTTCTTTCTTTCATCATCCTTGACAGCCTTATATACACTTCTAGGCATTTTCTCCTGCCCATAGACACCTTCTTTACACCACTGGCGACATCTTAGGAAAACAAAAATGCCAACAGGAAAGAAAGGCAAGTCACTGAACGGATGGGTACGCTGTCTATTTTGATTTCAGCAAGCTTTCCAACACTGTCCTTTCACTCTGAATTTGCACGCTGTTGAGACAGAAGATTCTTTAAAACGGGAAATCTTTTTAAAGAGCACCTTCATCACCCCGACGAGCCCCTCGTGCAGCTGGAGCTATGTTCAACTTCACTGGTAGTTTTCTCAGGAACCGACTGGGCAGGATGGTACGGAGAAAGAACGAGAATTAATTCTTTGCTGTACTTACAGGTAGCTTAGTCCCCTGATTGTTTCGTTTTAAGCAATGGGCAAAGTCCTTAATCCGTGGTAAACCGTAACTATTGCTTTTGGCAGGTTTCTAAATGCAGGCAGGAAAAAAGGGGGGGAGCGGCGGTCGACAGCTAGTTTCCTCCTGTTCCCTCCCCCCTCCCCGATGAGCAGTCTATCTGCGGCCCACGGGGCGGGGAGGCAGCCGCAGCCGGTTCCAATTCCTACTTTCCCACTTTGTGCCCCTGCTCGCTGCCGGGGCCAAGCCGAGACAGGACCGGCTTGGCCTTCCCCACCCC
>Ga0065711_1001397_pt1 | contig 43754 bp, 23 predicted proteins | sample Hoacrofraction12_FD_59098 | JGI IMG/M metagenome (GOLD analysis project Ga0065711, IMG submission 59098) | Hoatzin crop microbial communities from Cojedes, Venezuela - Epithelial fraction 12 v2 (version 2) | ecosystem: Host-associated > Birds > Digestive system > Esophagus > Crop | place... | reverse complement strand
ACCTCCCTGGGCAGCCTGTTCCAGTGCTCCGTCACCCTCAGAGGGAAGAAGTTCTTCCTCATGTTCAGACGGAACTTCCTATGCTTTAGTTTGTGCCCATTGCCCCTTGTCCTGTCACTGGGCACCACTGAAAAGAGTTTGGCCCCGTCCTCCTGACACCCACCCTTCAGATATTTATAAGCATTTCTAAGGTCCCCTCTCAGCCTTCTCTTCTTCAGGCTGAACAAGCTCAGCTCCCTCAGCCTTTCCTCATAGGAGAGATGCTCCAGTGCCCTCATCATCCTCGTAGCCCTCCGCTGGACTCTCTCCAGTAGCTCCTCATCTTTCTTGAACTGGGGACCCAGAACTGGACACAGTACTCCAGATGGGGCCTCACTAGGGCAGAGTAGAGGGGGAGGAGAACCTCCCTCAACCTTGACCAGATAGATGAGGCCAAGCTACCGGATGAAGGCTGTAGCTCTGTCCCTTTTCTCTGATAGCGCGGGTCCTTAGGCCATGAGTTACGAGTGTTCCCTCTCCCAGCCCTTGAGTGCAAGCTCACTGAGAGATAAATGCTGATGGATCTCAGCAGGGTGCGGGAGGGTGAGTCTCTAGCACCGTCCCCAGGGCCGAGCTGTCCCCTCCAGGAAAGTCTCCCTTGTGATAGGGGCCCTTCCCCATCCCGGCACAGCAGTGGGGCTCTGTGTGGGGGGTTCACCCCACCACTCGCTGTCCTGCTTCTCCGGCGCAGGCTGTGAGAGCCTTTCCCATGCCGAGACTGGCGCCTCAGAGAAATGCCGCATTCATGTCAAGAAGCGCAGAGAAAGAAAACAAAAGAAGTGCAGCACTGTTGGAAGCTTCTGGTCTATTGATTTCACCCCTTTCCCACAGCCCCAGGATTTTGACAGCCTCACACGAACTTTGCTGAGAAAGACCTACATAGCCCACTGCAAGGCTGTGATTCATTTGTAGTCCGGGAGTTCACAAAGCTGTCAGCTGGGTCAGATGCCGTCTCTGGAAGCAACAGGGATGTCGATGCAGGCACACACACCTGCTAGGGCGTTTGGATAAAAGTCTGGTAGCCGGAGTGTGCAACCACACAGCTATAAATACTTAAACTAGCTGCTCTGAGTGCGTGTTCTCGAGCTGCAGTGATGCCGGAGTGCTAAGCAGAGCTGGAGCAATGCCAAATCAATAGGCATGGGCTTTTAAACAGTGCATGTATCTCTGTGGACACTTCTGGTGCTGTGAAGTGCTACTAAAAGCAGAAGATAATGGTGTCTTTTCATCATCAGAAGAAAGACATACCAAAAAAATACAGCCTCTCTCTTGCATGGGAATAGGGCAGATTATTATGAGAAGAGGCTGAGAGAACTGGGCTTGTGTAGCTTGAAGAAGTGACTGCTGTGTGCAGTTAACAGGAGCGTGTAAAGAAAATGGAGCCAACCTCTTCTTGGAAGTGCGTGGTGGCAGGACAAGAGGCAACAGGCACAAGCTGGAACATGGGAAATTCCAACACAGTATTAAGAAAAATTTTTACACTGTGAAGAGGGTCAAGCACTGGAACGGGGTCCCAGAGAGGTTGTGGAGTCTCCAGCCTCGGAGCTATTCAAGCTTGAGAGGACAAGGCTCTGAGAAATCTGGTCTAATTGGGCCTCCTTTGAGCAGGAGGTTGGACTAGGTGACCTCCATGTCTCAGTCCAGCGTGCAGATTTTCAAAAATGTCAACCACAGTTTAAAAATCAGAGATACATAATGGTCTTTCTTAACTATTATTGCTCAACATACCCAAATGTTTCTTGTAGCTGTGGCTATTCTTTATGTGAAGGAGGCAAAAGCACACACTTGGTCTCTGTCTAACAAGTGCCCCATCCAGTTGTTTGCAGGCATCTTCTACTCTAAGCTGAAGCACAGATTTCACACTCTAGCCTAGCCAAAACCAACTCAAGCTCTTAGGATGCTGAGGAATGGGGAGAACAAGAGTTTCACGAACTGAAGAGTTGCATTGCCAACAGGATGAATCCTCTGCAAAATTCTTGAATCCCCAAACTTACTCTTCATCTGAACTTCTAGGGCAATATGCTCATGGCTTAAACATTTTGTTGTCTCTAGTAGGCCAAGTGGGTAAGGGCCTCGTGTCAGGTGCTGGGCAGGACCAGAGTAATAAACAGTGCCTGAGTCTGCATTCACATTTGGATCCCTCTGGCCTGCTCTGTAAAAGACCTTCAGGGGCAAGACTATCAGTACAATCTAAGTCTGCTGCAAGACCTCAACATGAGAAAAAAATTGGAATCAAGCCAAATAGTTTGGTGCCCTTTGGCATAACTCAGATTATTCTTCCCAAACAGAACCTCAGTGCTGAGAAAACCCCACTGCTCCTCCTCTATCTTAGGCACAATTGTGAGATTAAGAATAAAAAGAGACCAGACAAGCACTGGACGTACCAAGATTTTGAAATGTAGCTGTCATGTAACTAGCAGAGAATTTAAAATAAATTCTGCAGAAATATGAAAATAAATGCCTTTTATTTGTTCAGATAAATAAGACATAGCACGTTTCTAAATAATGTATCTCTATTGTTAGAAGCTTGAATATAATTGCTTTTTCTCCCCAAAGAAGTAGTGTATGTGGCAGATACAAAAGGTTGTTGGTTTGGGTTTAGGTTTTTTTTTGAAGCACTATGCCAAGTTGCTGTTTTCAAATGCATGTCGATGCTGGAAAGAAATGGGCATGTATCCATCTTGCCTTCAGGCCAAACTATTTAACCAGAACTGGGAATACTGACAAACTTTCTCAACCTCTCTCTCTCTCCAGTGCAATTGTATAAAGCAGCCCTTTGCAGATCTCTCTATGAAAATGACCAGTAAAAATATCATGCTGTGTGCTCCCGTTTATGAAGTGGAAAATTATTTTTAATGTACTCCTGAAGAAAGGTAACAGGTAAGTAGCAAACGTTGTCATGGTCATTACAAAGGGGTATGTGTCAGTCTATAAATCAATAGCTGGCTCGATGCCATTCGCTTCTGAATGGAAACCGACTATTTTTGCAGAGTTCTGCTCACAGCAGCTGAGCATCAATGCTAAGTAGTGTGTAGCTATTAGGGAAAAGCTGAGCATGACAACACAAATCACGGAGCCCCTGATGAACATCTCTGCACATGGCTGCTTCTTTTAATCACCAGCAGAATTTAATGAGACACCTGCAGTTTATAGATGCTCTTGTTCAAACATAAATTGTCCTGAGACCACAAAGTCTTCTTTTAAAAAGTATTCTTCAGTAAATCATAAACTACAAAGAGTTCATTGTCACTAATAACATACTCCTCATTAATTTATAATTGTATGAAACCATATTCTCCCATACATGACCTACAACAGATCTGAAGATTAAGTCAAAGGTTGTTAGGATCTGCACAGTTTTCAACCATTTTAGTTTTCATTAACAAAAAAGTGCTGGAGACCTAGAAACTAACCTCTTGCAATGCTGCAAAAATAGTAATTTTTTGTAAAAGCTGACCCAGGTGAAGGAGACAGCTGAATGTGTCCCATGGGTCTCTAGGTGGGAACAAGCTCAGGCAGGTTGGGGTTTCTTCTCTTCTTGAAGCTGCAATGGCATCCAGCTGACTGCAGCTGTGGACGCTCCTGCCTCACCTTCCACTTCCATGGCAGTGAGGGGGCAGCTTGGACTGCCAAAAGCCACAGAGGCAGTTCGTTAGAATGCCAGAAGGGACAAAGGTAATGTGAACCTTGTCATACCATATCACATTTTAAGGGAGGAGGCAATAAAAACCTTTATTTTGTAATCAGCAATGTGTTCTTCACTGCATGGCAGACGAAACAGAGGATGGCATCTGCTAAAAAGAAAACAAACCCGGCTCCTCCGGATCAGTGAGCCTAAAGAGGGAGAACAGGCTTGTTGCTGAGAGTTAGGGGTGTTGTCATCCACCAAGTAAGCCGCTGGAAATCACTGGCGTGAATTGCTGCATCTATGGTGCACCCTGGGGCTTTGCTGTCTTGACCAGAACATGGTGTGGTTGCAGCAGAGAAGCCTATCAAACTCTCTTCAGCAGGTGCACAGGCTTCCCAGGAATTTGGCTACGAGCTGTTATCACTGACAACAGTATTTTGACTTTTTAACATCTGGGATGAATACTTGAGGCTCTTTGGTCTAATTTTGTCATGACCCGCAAATATCTGAGAGGTACCTTAAGACTTTCCTTAGAAGGGTCCTCAGAATTTGTTAGCACATTATGAATTGTGATCTGTGCTAACACAAGCCTGCTGCTTGTAGGAGGAAAAAGAAGATTTGTGGCATTAGTTAGTGGAAGACCATTTAATAGCAGCCCTGAAAAAAGTAATGGAGATTTCATTCTGCTCCGCTTTTGTTGTCAGATATAATCTGTTTGTCAGTGGCTGCCCCTCCGACATTCTGTATCCTCTTCCCTCCACGGACAATAGCTGCGCTTCACACTGCGCCCGTTGGTGTAAATGGACACATCTTGAGTCAAGTTAATGGAGCCAGGTCTTTTTACACAGTCTGAGGATCTGGCACTGAACATTTTGAGCTGGCTGTGCAGGCTCATCAGGTATGAAATGGGACGTGTCAGAGAGCCATGCCAAGTCAGACAAAATAGATGTCTAACAGCCCTGCCATCAGGAAAGGCACAAATGCTCTCACAAAAACAGTTCTGGTGGAGCTGGTGAGTGTCTTTTACAATATATTCCTTATGGAAAAAAAAAGGCAGCACATTTTTATTCCTCTCACATTATTCAGAGATTTTCTCATCGTCAGACCAAGAAAATGTCAGAACAAGTTCATATGAAAAATGATTTTTTAATAAAGCAAATGGAACCTTCTCAGCTAACAGTAGTGAAAGGGAACAATAATGGAATTTTCATTAAAGAAAACTTCTTTTCAAAATAGTACAGACCGTTGGGAGAGGAAAATTAGCAGTCAGATCCTCACTGGCTGCAATCTGGCAGTGTTCTAGTGACAGACTAACATCTCGCCTAGCATTGCAAGTGAAATTACACAGTCAAGTTGGACTCCAACATGTGCATTTGTTATACACTACCTCATATTTGTTACTTGTTACCTCAGGACAGAGAGGTAAATTTATTTTTAATAATGAGAAGTTAACAGGTGACATCTAACAGCAGGCTTCTTGAGGGTTTGGCCTGCCTTGAAAAACAAAAACATAATAGGCTACAAAAAGTACACATTTCAGGCTTTAATCAAGCCTCAGTGGTTCAAAACCTCACTCCTACGTTCTAGGGGAGTTTTTACATGCTCAGTTTTTACTAAGCACAAGGTGATCTCTGCATCTCCTACACCCCGGGGGCCAGCGCATCAGGTCCCCTTCACCACCAGAGCTGGGTCGATCGCTGTGCAAAGGGCTAGCTGTGTTACAGGCTGGGCTATCCTAGTAAACAAGGTCACAGCCAACTTCTAAGAGATGTGAAAAATATTCTACCTCCTAATTACATGAAGGTAACCTACTGATGTGGATGTTTTTCTACGTTTTAGTATTTTCCGGTGCTTGAATTGCCAGTTGCCTCCATCACTGTTACAGCCCCCGGGACGCAGAGGCTGGGAACCCCACGAACATGAATTTATTTATCCTTGAGCAAGACCTCCTCAAAGCAGGGCTTTGCTACTGTTGTGCGTATCTCAAGCAGCTCTCATTTGTAATGGTCTTTAGAGAGAAAAAGGAGTAGCTAGACTGTTGTTTGGATTACTGACAGCCACGGGGAGCTAGGTACATTGCAGGTAGATGCTCCAGCCAAGTACTGCCACGGGCTGCCTGGCACAACTATCTTTTAAGCCTGACCTGCACTAACACACTGAAGGACACAAGAGGCTTGGAGGAAAGGTAACAGTGAAACCCTGCACTTTGGGCGAGCGTTTTCAGCCCAAAGCCTCCAGCCCCCATGCATGCCTTGCGTCACCACCCCGGGCTGGCATCCCGCCCGCCCAGCAATGCTCCCCAAAGCCCAAGCCAGTGCTGGGGCTGGCAGCTCTAGAGCAGCAACCACCCTGGTCTGCGGCACTGCGAGAAAGCCAGGCACCGGGATCTTCGTGGAGACCTCCGTGCCTCTCCCCCGAGCCCTTTCAGCAGGGAGGAGAGGAGCTGCAGCAGTGCCATCAGGACAGCTGCAGAGGCCGGAGGTGAGGGAGATGGGTCAGCTCAGACCCTGCAGCCGGACTCCCCGGGGTCAAGAGCAAGTGTAGCGCAAGTTCATTTCTCTCCCTTTGCAGGCTGTAAAGGCGAGGTGGCTTTTGGCGGGGTTTCAGAAGAAAGCGGGTGATGGAATGTGTGGAGACCTATACGCAGGGAGCACGAGCGGAGAATCAGGTGAATAAACACCAAATACAGAGCCCAGGGAACAGAAACTTGTTTTCCTGTTGGTCAGATTGCAGCCAAAGGGTGCAAACTCATTCCATTAGGAAACCCATAATACATGAGAGGCACAGGAAAAATCTGAAACTTCTCAGGAAATCTGTTCACGGTGAAGCCACTGAGCAAGCTGGCAAGAGAAATTAACTCTAAGGCATGGAGCAGAGCCAGGGAAAACACACAATAATTGACCAGAGATTAGAGAAGATTCTGGGTATAAATTGCTCTAGAGAAGCGCAGTGCTTCTTAGGGTTGAATTCAAGGGTACGTAAGTAGCATTTCTTGTGTAAAGAAAGCCTCCACAGCCAGCTGCTTGGGAATTTTTTTTAGCAACTTTTAAAAGACTGAGAAATACCAATCAAAGAAAATATTTTGAAAAAAAAAAAATGTATCCACTGTGAGAAACATCCACAGGAACACAAAAATGGCACTGAACTAGTGTATTTTTTTTGCCAGGCTACCTACTAGGCTTAATGCCTAGGATATGTTGTTCTGTGTCTTCTTGGTGATAGGGGTGGTCCTGCAGATGCCAAAATGTTCATACCTAGGAGTAGCCCTAATTTGTGAGCTGCCTCAAAGCATATGACCGCACTGTTTCCAGAACCCTTTTGCAAAACCGGCATCGTAGAAGCCCCGACTCAGCTGACGATTTTCAGAGAACAGACTCACCTTTTGGGAACTGGAGACTCTGAGCAAAAGGGGACTGTAAGGTACAGAACTCCCCATGACATCTGGGATGCCTCTGTTGCTGTGAATGATGCTCACTATGCTGCATAAAACAAACTCCCAATTTTAGTGTCACTCTTTACAGTATTTACAAATATGGGCATGCCCATATGAATATGAGCATCCATTAACAGACAGTTTAATAGTTTTGAAGTATTTTTTTAATAAACAACTTCTTCACATTTTTCAGTGCTGAGATCAAAGCAGAAGTAATTCTTATAAACATTTTATCTGAACCACCATTAGAAATCAATTTGGCATTTGTTGTATCATTTGACCCATTCTTATGTAAAAGCATCCTATTCTGATTTGTGTATAATTTTATTTCAATTACTGTAATTTCGGTTGCAACTAATCACACACGTTAAAAATCAGCTAGCCTGGAATACATCTTTATAAAAAGCTGAACACTCTGTGCTGCTCATTCTTGGTAATTGATGCATTAATGCACACCTGATTTAAAATGCATAGTACAAATACAAAGTGCAAATTACAGCGAACTAAACTGCAATCAAGGTTTTCATGGCTCTGCAGACTGTGGTGGGGTATTCACCAGCTGTAGCCCAGGGGCCAGTAGGCTACATTTAAGCCCTTGTTTTTAATTAATTCCCAGCAACCAGCTTCCCTAGGAGCGGGGCAGAAGGCTTAGTGTGTTCACTGGGAGCAAACGGCACTACAAAATCATACAAACTCAAAAAGACCCAAATCTTGAGGTCTAGTTTCTCACCAACCTGATTCCCAAACAGCCCCTCAGGACAGGTACATCTTTCCCTCCAAAAACTCATCAGGCCATTTTATTGTTGAATGATGCTAAATTTTGCTAAAATTGGGACAGTAACTTTTTTCTTTTACAGTTAGAATTAGATATGGGCCATATTTGCAGATGTGGAGCCTTTTTATCTCTCCGAGATGCTTGATCCCCAGCATATTACGGAAGTGCGCTGCAGGCTTTGAATCCAGCCTGCGATTCCCCACCGCAGCCGGCACGGCTCTGTGAGCCTACGCTCAGAAGCAATTGCTAGATCAGATCCTTAATTTGTACTTGACAATGTTCAACTCATATGCGCAGTAGGTGGGTGGGGGAATTTGATGGCTTTCAGATTGTGGGGGAAAGGAAAAAATAGCCTTTGTTCTGTATTGGCTTGAAAATGATTTATCTCTTTTATATTCTTTTAAGTTAGAACATGGATGTGCAGCGAGAGAGACTTAGATTTTAATCTTTTCACTGAAGTAAAATAATTAAAAGGGTTTCACACTCATTTATTTCCACATGAAATATTCTATTTCAGGCATGTTTGAAAAAGTGTTTCAGAAGTTGGCGACTTAAAGCAAGCAGCTGCATACTGATAACAGGGGAAATATCTCACTGCAGCTTTAGATCACAGGAATCCACTAAGCACAGGAACCAATTTTTCTTTCTAATTTTGAAAAAAAAAAAACCCCACTGGTTAGAGTGCTAGCCTGAAATTAAAACATGTGCCTGCTTATTTTGCAAGAGAGACATAAAAGTGGGTTGAAAGAGCTGCAACTTTTTGAATATCTCACAAACAATAATTTACTGCAAAGGCAAAAGCTACTGAATTCTTCCTCCTCTAATTACTATTCATTTGTTATGTATGGAGAGAAGATGTGCCACTGTTTGTATGGGTGTTTTAAATAGCGACTGATTATGAACTCCGTGCTTGCTAGCAAAGTTATTGCCACGGAAGGGCGATGGCAGTGGGTTACACATGCTCCCAGCGCTCACTGCAGCACACCCCGAGCAGTCCCAAGAAGCGTCCGTCTGCTGGTCTCAGCGCGGGGACTCTGTCACCACAAACATCTAATGCAATACGTGCTTGTAATGATTTGCTTTCTATGTGATAGCCTGCTCTTGTACCTTAACCCCTGACAGCTCAGTTTTATCAAATGGTAAAATGTTTTATCGCATGACTCAATGGTTGGATGGAAATGTGTTTTGGGAGAACCGGTGATGACTTACAAGTCGATTTGCTCAATCCGTTTTTCCGTCCTTGGGCTTGTCAAGCATGAAGACAATCAAATCCTGGCAGCCTTTGCATTTGATGTCCATCTAGAATAACTTACCAGGTCAAAGAAGTATCTGGGTCTCACACTTGGGGTCACCAAGGTGTTTTCTGGGGCAAAGAGTGCCAGCAGCGGGCAGACCATCTCTAGCGAGGCTCCTTGATGGCCCGTCAGGATAAAGCCAGCTTCTCTCTGCTGGGAGAAGCTTTCACCTACAAATGCCTCCTGTGACATGTGGGCCCGTGATTTTCTTGGCAACTTTGCAAAACTGGGCTTTTAAACAATGATTTCCATATTCTCTCCATAGTTGGATGTTCGGAGTTTGGCAGACTTGGAGAAAAAGATCTGCAAGGGAATTCAGGGTTCAGAAAGTCATACTCGTGTTATCAGTATTTTAATTTGCCCTGAACTCAGACTTAAGCCCAGAAGGAATCATTAAATATTGTAATCTGCTGTAGATCACAGGCCATTGACTTTCACACACTTATTCTTTGTTGAAGCCCTGAAAATATTTGTTTGATTACTCATTTTTTCCATGTGAGATTTGATTGTTGATTTGAAGACATCCAGTCATGGAAAGCCCTCCACTTGTCTTCGTAGTTTGTTCCGATGTCTAATCACTCTCACTTGTTCTCAATTAAATCTGTCTGATGCTGGCTTCCAGCCACCTATTCTCACAATGTCTTTCTCATGAACTAAGACAGCTTTGGGTAAGTCAGGGTCAGGCATTGGCAAGCTACGTCCGCTCGAGCAAAATGCTCTGCAAGAATGGATGTTAGCATTTTTAGTTATAAACTCTTTACATATTTTTTTACATTAAATGAAATTAAAAAAATACAGTGACTTAGTGTTTTCTACAGCATTTTAAAAGGCATTGGGCATTATGTGAGCATATGGTTTCATTTTAATATTTCTCTAGGCAGGTATTACTGAGAATTGGAAAAATACAAAAAAATACGTATTTGTTCTTCTGCTTTGTGTAACGAACATCTGCATTCTTGTCTATCATCTCAAGTGTCTGTTTATGAAGTTAGAGAAATCCACTGTGTAAGGAGTAGGCCAAGAACAGTACTGGAAACTCTAAAGAAACACCAGCCGACAGTCTGGCTGACTAAAGAGAATGAAATAATACTCAAAGCTTCACTTGTCTCTAATGAAACTCATAGGGAAAAATCTTAAAGACCCAACTGTGGCATTCAATAGCTGTATTTGCATTTGAAAGCCGTTTCTTCTCTGCCAACTCTACTCTGAAATCAGAGAAACTGAGGCCTCACATGCCCAGAAGAAAAAGGAATGGCTCAAAAATGCAGAAAACACAGTAGAGAGGAGAAGAAAAAATCTGGGTCTGCATCCATTGAAACCTCTGGAAGCTTTGCTGTCCACGCTATCGCATGCTCTACTGCTTTGACTGAAATATTTCCTCTACACAGTCCCCTCAGACTCAAGAACTGTTCATGGCACTCCCCATGTCAACGTCACTGCGCTGGGCTGGGTACGCCAGCCGTCGGTTTACAGACTGGGTTCGGAAGGATGGGACCATAAGGACAGACTGAAAACCTGAGACAAGCACAAGAATGCTTTGTAAACCCACCAGCCTCAAAGCCCACGGAGATGTAAAATCAGGCACACAGCCCAGGGGCAAGGGCAGGAAAAGCAAAAATATTTAAAAACCCGCAAACTAACTGCAAAGTACTACTCTGAGAAAGTTACTGTCATCTTTCTAACGAGATTTTCAAAGACCCCTACAAAACAAAGTAGCCAAGATTTATTTTAGTAGTTGAGATAATGGTCTAAGTTCTTCTTGTTGTTCTCCACCACAGAAGAACAACACTGCATTTAACTAATCATTGTGAATGAATGGATTACACAATTACCATTAGCGCAGTTATCCGATTACGCCCTTTCACACAGCTAAAGGAAATCAAAGACAATCCAGGTACATTAATGTGCTGCACCTTTTCTGCAGAGTATTCTGGCATTGCATTAAGTGCTATTTCTAGAGACTGCCTGCAGCAGATTTAAATTCTGCTTGGGTTGAATAAAGGAAAGATAATGTTACTTCAATCTCTTCGAGTCATCTGGGTTTTGTTTTGATCATATTTCAGGAATATTCACATGCTTTCCATACATACTGTAAGAGTATTTTTGTAACATAAGGTTTTCCTTACTAAGGTCATTTGTTTTAGTTTCAACACAGCTATGCTGATAAACAGGAGATGAAGGGGCATGAGAACTTACTTCCCCATTTAATCACAAACCCCAGGCAATAAAATGTACTAAGCAAACCAAGTACTAAGCATAGTTCTGGTCTGGGCCAAATCTTACATATGGAAACTCCCATGACTTTTAATTAGCAGAGTCAAGAACTACAGGATTCATCTCTGTGGCTGCCTCTGTACCCCTTGATTAGGTTAATCCTGAGGCTAGCCGAGGCTGAAGCACTCCTCGACCCAAAGCGCAGCCCTTTAGGGCATCCTGGCAGATCCTGAGCATGTGGTCTACCCTCAAGCCCTTGCAGCTCCCTCCCAGCTTGTTTACATGACACACATCCAGGGCCTTACCTATCTGGCCTCACATAAACGGCTCTGCTTGCCTCATATTCCTCTTTACCACTGCCACTTAACACAAAGAGGGAAGAGGCAACCCAGTCCTGAGGTCCCTACGCTAGCCACCGGCAGCCAGAAGCTGGCACTGAATGGAGCACTCAGCACTTGCACCCTCGGCTTTCCCTGAGCACCTACACAGACGTAGACTTTATTCCATTGCAAAGGTCAGGGTCTGTAGGTATTGCCTCAGTTAAAAATGCCTTTTCTGTGCCCATTCCCATGCTCTGCTCAGACCTATGCAACAGGGCTACAAAGCAGTGCACTCCGATGCCTCGATGCCCGGTGAATCCAGTGTGGGATGTCCTTGAAGACGCCGTGGAGCCAGGCCTGCCATGAAGGCTGTGATAAGACTTGCCAGGGCAGAAGAAGCACAAACAAGGCTATCTGCTTTTCTAAAGAAAACCAAAAGAAACCATTCTGAGCCCAAGGGAACCCACTTCAGGACATTTTGTGGTGGGGGGCATCACAAAGACTAAGTGTGAAGGATGACCCCTTTAAGCAGGCAAGGAGGGAAGGGGTAAAAGCTTGAGGACAGAGAAACTGGCTGCTTGTAGAGCTGTGCAGGGCTACTGCTCAGTGTCAGTCACGGATCCACCTCCTGGGTGTTTACTTGGCCTTCATGTCCTCCCTACATCAATTGACTGGGTAGTTCTGGTAGTGCCTAATGGGAACCAAGCTGTGCAGCAGGCACAGCCACCATGAACTTTCTGGTTAGATGGCTTCTGCATCAACACTAGCCCTGGCAGGGATGGGGCGGTTTTGCCAGTATATCCATCACCCCGTCTTGGGATGCCACAGGATCACTTTCCAGGTATCCATGTACACAACTGGAGGAATACACGGCTTGGCAGTAATCACTAATCGCTGAGCACAAAGGATGTAGGAGCTAGAAGAAAGATGGTGGTGCAGCCAGGGAAAGAACATCATCCGTCTCAAATCAGCAGCACGTTCCCTCGCCCTCGCGCCCTGGAAAAGACGCTGCTCTAAAGGACAAGTCTCAAGGTCCTTCTCTCAAAGGTCCCTTCATAGCAAATCTTGGAAGAGCAGACAACTGCCAGTCTTCTCAGTCCTCCTCCGATCTTTGCTTGCGCTGATACAAGTGTGGAAGCCAAGGCAGGGGTAAGAAAACACTGACTAGTGACAGAGATTTCTGGCTGGGAAGCTGGGAAACCATCGGCCCGGGGTAAGGCTGTGGGAGAGGGCAAGCCTGGTGGGAGAGGCTGGCGCTGCCCAACTGTGGGGCACGGCAGGCTGCTCGGAAACAGATTGCCAGCATGTACTCACAGACAGAATTAGCTGGTGCCCGGCCCAGGAGGGAATCAGCTCCATGGGAGTCCAGTCTTGCCATCAACCAACTGGGTAAACACTGCAAGGCTGGGATGGGGAAATGGAGGGGTGGGTGTCAGGGCATCAGGGGAGGCAGCCGGCTGGCCAGGGCCTGGGTACCAAGCAGGACCAGCACCTTGGAGCAAAGAGTTTGAATGCAAACAAAGACCATTCCTGTTAAGATCTTTTCTGACGTTGTATAAAGTGACTGTGGGAAGCACTGGCTTGCCCAAAAATGACACAGGGGCTGAGTCTGAGGGCGGGAGCATGGCAGGCACCTTCTGCAGCTGCGGGCACGGGAGCATGAGGCACCAACAAGCGACATCATTGCCCTGCCACCCGCTTCTCCTGCTGGCGCTGGTTCAGCGGCCATCTGAGCACCGCTGCAGGACCGGGATTTGAGGCTGAGGGACAGGAGACGGTGTCCTGCTGTCCGACCAGAGCTGTGGCCATCTCGTCGTGCCTGGGAGCCCTGCCACCACGGGGACACCTCCTCGCAGGCAAAGCTGGTTCTGGCACCGCTCAGTGGGGCTGGCACTCCTGGCCAGGGAGAAGCTGGCAGGGACACAGAGAGACACCCTGGGGCAGGGACAGACTGACACCCTGGGGCAGGGACAGACAGACATCCTGGGGCGGGGGCACCCCAAGCGACTGCGGCCGTGGGTGACCCACTCGGGGTTGGAACAGGAGGAAAAGCGGTGATCGGCAAAGAGCAGCAAAGCGCCGCCCTGAACGGAAGCGTGTAGCTTTGTGAGACAGCACGCAGCAAGCACAAGCAAGAAGCAGTGGAAGCTGATGCAGAAAGGACAAGGATAAAAAAGACATGAGCAAATATATGAGCAGAATACCTATGCTCGCGGTTTTACTTTAAGTCAAACTATTTCCCCCCCCCAAGAACAAAAGTTAGAAGGAAAAGGTAAAAGAAACCTAATGTATATGGCTATGAATTAAATACCTCATTCTCAAAAGACCAAGAAGGGAAAAAAAAAAAAAAGAGCTTATTTCAATTCTCTTCAGGTTTCCTTTTCAAAAGACACTTGGCTCTGACACTCTGAATGCATTTAATCATATCTGCCCTGTTAAGCAACAGCGAACAGCCTACACTTTATGAAAATTGTTGCTGGCCCAAACATGACTCACTAGGAATGAAAGCCATCCCCATTAATTATTTCTGTAGAGCATTCCCAGAAGTCCGTTAATCACACTGAAGTTCTAAGCACGCTGTGGTTCATGAGGCAGAGGTGGGAAGACCCTCATTTGGATACAGGCAGAGAGCTACACCTCTGGACTGAGCATGCGTAAACTTGTGGGAGAGGGGAGTGACAAAAATGACACAGAATTCAATATGATATGATATGATATGATGTTATTTTAGCAGACTTTCAGTACCTGAAGGGGGCCTACAGGAAGGATGGAGAAGGACTTTTTACAAGGGCATGTAGTGACAGGACAAGGGGTAATAGTTTTAAACTGAAAGAGGGTAGGTTTAGATTACATATTAGGAAGAAATTGTTTGCTATGGGGGTGGTGAGGCACTGGCACAGGTTTCCCAGAGAAGCTGTGGCTGCCCTCTCCCTGGCAGTGTTCAAGGCCAGGTTGGACGGGGCTTTGAGCAACCTGGTCTAGTGGAAGGTGTCCCTGCCCATGGCAAGGGGGTTGGAACTGGATGATCTGTAAGGTCCCTTCCAACCCAAACCATTCGATGATTGATTAATTAGCTTTAATAGAAGTGCCACCATAATCATAAACGGAGACAGGATTAAATGTACCAAGAACTCAGCTGGAATCAGGTGACCAAGAGTCAGTTATAAATTCTGATACTTACCAGCTCGCAGTTCCTACGCGTAGCCTGTGCCTCCCAGCTCGTGCCTTTCCTGTCTGAGTATAAGCTCATCAGAACAGTGAGTCTCATACCCAGTGATGCTATGTGACTTCCAAAGTTTTACAGACCTTCTGAGCTTGTGTGACTGTTACATTTAAAAGTATAATAAAACATATCCTATCTTAAAGAAATAGTGAATTACTGCAAAAATATTTTATCCTACGTTCACAAAAATATAAAAAATCACTCAGTGCATTCTATGCTAAATTTTTTTTGTGATGAAGATGTTAAAAGGCTGCTGTGTAATTATTCTGAACAATTCTGAAAATACTCGCCTTGATTATACAGTAGTAGGCATGTGCAGTTGATTTGAAGGAGCTAAACTTTGCATCAAATTTCCCCTGGGTATCGTGTGAAACTGCACAGTAAGTCAGTGTTGCTGTAACTTAAACAGATATTGACTCTTCAGAGACATGAAAATAAAAATGTTGTGGTGTTAAAATGTAGCCCCGACAGGTCTATCACACTCTTCACGAAGTCTGACGGTTTTCTTCTAACAGTAGCTGTCCTAAAAATTAATGATGCATACTTTCAGTGTTATCTCATTACTGATGCACAACTCATTATGTTCAGATGAGATTCCAGCTAGACAGGTATGCCCTCGATGCACAGGGGCATGGGCTCGGTTCACCTAAAAGCTTTCCTTCTGTGTATCTTTATTCTTCTACTTCACCTACAGATACTTTCTGTCAGATCTTGCGCTCTGTGTTCTCCTTTCCAGTTGCCAGTAAAACTACTTTAGAGCTCCATCTTGGGTTACAAATTCCGTATGATAGCATAAAACCAGGGTTTTTTTGACTGAAGTTTGGGAAAAACCTCAAATATTTTAAGCTGTGAAGCAGAAAAACACCTTCTTCTACAGCACCTTTTAAACCTTCCAGTAATATTTGAAAAGATCCAAGCAGATGAGAATTTTCTTCCATAAAGATGTATACAGCATTCAGAGTATTGAAACTCCCAGCATAATCGGTACGATAAATTCCCGCTGGCTGATTATCACCAACTAACAATGCAGAAAGTAAGTAGCTTTTAGCCTTTTAATTTGGACTCATTTAAAATTAATTAATCTCTGTAACCTTATGTCAAACAGGCAAAACAGCTTTCTAAAGAAGTGTCTCTGCGATTTAGCATCACTTCTTTCTCACTCCCACCCATTTGGCTTCCTCCAGCCCAGAAAAAGCCTGGGAAAGTAGGTAAAATTGGCATTCTGACCCAAAGGCCGGCAGATTTGGCTCTGCCAGGGGAGTGCAGGACGTGAGGGAGGTCAGCTCAGCACCCCTCACCCAGCTGGGGCCTCAGATTTCCGTGGATGCACGCGTGCCAATTGCTGATGGATATACGCACATCCAGTATTCCCAGCAAGTGCAAAGTCCCGAGACTGATGCTGTTGTTTCCTTTACCTCCGAATGGTGGTTCACACTACTTGAGCTTACACTGCTAACATCAATCAATTCACCTGTAAATGAGAATTAATGAAGATGTATGCTTAACACCAAGCTGGGCTGGCCGGGTGCCCAGGTATTGTGAGCTATGTGTTTTCCATTACTGGAATGCATTTACTGTCACCGATGTGCAGAATTTGGATTTTATTGATATTCTTTCTGAATTCAAAAACCTTCAGAGGCAGAATATCCAATTAGTACTATAAGACTGGAAAATAATAATGCAAGTTTGGTCAGTAGGTCGAAGTGCTCGCTTTGTCTGGATGGCATTTTAGTGAGGGCATTCCTAACGAAGCTGTGGGATTTGATACGAAATGAAATGCTTTCATCAGCCTTCAAAGCATCTGATCTCTCAGGAAATAAAACCTTATGGAGCTGAGTCTTACTTAAGTCTTTCTTTCAATAGAAAGAGCGCTACGGAAATTTCCTGGTTAACAAATGTTTGAACTTACGCAAATTTCAGTTCTTTACAATGCCAGTCACGGATGTTAAAAGATGCACTGTAAGCTGCAGAATGATACCTGCTTTACAGAGAGCCTGTTTTTCTCTTTTCCATATTATTTTCCATTATTTGAATGGTAGAAAAAGGAATTAAGTTAATTTTCTGATAATTTTTTCTTTTGAAGACTGAAAACTACACATTACTATTTTGAATTGTGACTTATCTTTTTTTCCCCTTTTCAGCAGAGGTTGAATTTTGTTTCATCTTCTTTGAAATATCCCAGAGCCACACAGCTCCAGTTGCAATAAAAACATTTCTAGTGCATAATATAATCAAATACGTAACATAAAAAGTTAAATAGGCATCTGCATCTCTTTTGGCTGCGTAGGAATAGGTATCTTTTGCTAGCACCTCCCAGTAGAATAACCCTTTTTCTTTTCATTCTGGCAAGCGCTTTGGCAGCAAGTGGTCTTAGCTGATTTCCCCGGTACTATTCACGGGCTGAACCAAGACAGGTGGCCGCTGCTCCGTAAGGCAAATGTTTTTTCTTGCTGAAATCTGTGCTGCCAGATCATGCATAGTTAAGGGAAAGGCCTTTTACTGGTCTGTGGAAGCTGGAAAGCACATAATCACGTGCTTGACATTTATTTATGTTAAGGTTCAACTTTGGACCACCTACCCAGGTGAACACTTCAACTCCCAAGTGCGCAGACCGATGCGTCGGAACAGGTAGATCCTGGCGTGGAGCAAAAAGCCGAAGTTTTACCTCCATTACGGAGCTGGCATCGCCCAGGATTTCATACCACAGCCATGCTGCATGCTGCAACTATCGGCGCACTTGACTAACTGTTGATTTATTTGCATAGCAGTTGATGGTTTAACAGCATTTAATTAAGCTCATATACTGACAGAGACAGCACGGTTAAAACCAGGGAAGCTTTGGCAGCCTGTTCCCTTCGATGTAAATGGAGTTTTGTGCTGTGCGTTCTGACAAGGGACCCAGGACGACAAAATGAAAGTTATCCCTCACACGTCCCCCGTGGCACCTGGCAACAGGCGACTACCAAACGCTGCTGCCCAGTCTGAACTGTCCGTACCAGAGCAAAATTTTTCACATTACACATACTCTACATATTTTTTAAACATGTGTGACGAAGCATAGCTTTATGTATGTGTGTGTGTATATGCACACACACGCCCTAACACACATACATATGTGTATATATACACATATATCTACACACATATTGGGCTGCTTTCACACTGGAACAAAACTGTATCTGTTCCCAAAAGTGACTATTTGATCCCAGGCAAGGAGCTTCATCCTGCAAGAAGATCAGATGTATCAGCTTCCAATGTTTTTGAACTTCCCTGGCTAGAGCAAGCTTGAATCCCTTTTACATATTAGGTATAATAAGAAATTTGCTGTCACTCTTTTGAACAATAAAAAAAAAAAATCATTGCAAGAAGCTATGTGTGTTCCTGATGGAATTGTAAGCTCTTTGGGAACAATTTTCACATATTTTCCAGCAAAGTTAGACTGCTTTGTCCCAGATTCTAACGCTACCCTGGGGGGATTAAGCTATTCGGAGGTTGCATCAAGTTCTGCACAGATCCCAGGGAAAACATACTTGCTCACCCTGGCTGCAAATTTTTAGGCGAGAAGTTGAGCCGCTGCTCTGCGCTGTCTGCGGGCCAGCAGAACTACGGTTTTGTGAAGAGACAGAACAGTGTGTCTTTTCCAGGGCTGGGACAAATAATTTTCCTGAACTAGTAAAAGAGAGGTCACGGAGCCCATCAGTTCATGGTTCTCCATGAAGCTAGGTCGAGCATGTTGATGCAAATCAGCACGCAGCCCCAAGCGCTTAAATTGCTGTATTTACTAAATTACTTTGTGACACAATACTTTCAGAGATCTTAATCTGACTATTTTTAAACCAACTATTAACCACAAGCTGGTATGACACTGGCACCAAAAGAACTAACCAGCAAGCCTCCCTGCTGTTATAAGCACCTATAAAATAATTTGTAAACTTCTAAGTTCAGATTTGACAGAGCGCTTGAGCATACGCCAATTTAAAGTATGTAAGAAGTCCCTTCGGCTTACATCTGTGAAGACGAGGGAGGAAAAGAACACTGTCAATTTATGGGAATATTTGAGAAAAATCACTCTCTGGAAGTGCATATTTACTAAGTAACATGAACTCCTTACGAATACTTCAGCTCAATGAATACTTTCTGAATCTTCTAATACAGTGGCCAAAGAAAACTTTTGCAAATGCAAATCTGAATTGGCTTAGACATAGAATCAGACCATTTCAAAACTGACGAAAAAGATCTAAAACACTACAAAACCCAGCAGGTGTCAAAAGGCAGGTGATGTCTTCTGCCAGCTGACCTCTCACCAGATTCTCTTTTATCTTTCCACTTGTTCCTGATGTACATTCATATACGCCAGGGCAGATGGAGGGCTCCTTTAGCCTTGAGAAATCAAGCCTGCAGACATCACACGTGGAGGGGCCAAGGTGATCCTGGATGTCGAGGGCTCCTGTGCTTTGACAGCTTCCTGTACCTGCCAGAAGCAAGGGGTACTCTGCCCAGTTAGTAAGAACTGATTAAAAGGAGAAAGTGAGGCAGGCTCTTACAACCCCTCCATACCAACACTCGTGGGTAGGGCAGCAGCAAAGGTCGCTTCAGCACCACCAAATCCTCCGAAGGCAGCCACAGCACTAATCCTCCCTCCCTGTTAGCGGCGTTTCCACCACTGCTCCTCCACCCAGTACGCTCCCACTCAGTATCAACACCTTACTATATGTTTACAAGCAGTGGGTGCATGGGGTAGAATAACAGGGTCCTCTCCCACAGCACAGACTAGGAAGTATTCAGCAGCTTAGCACGAATGAATAATTCAATAGTTTATTTTAAATGGAAAAAAATTAACATATGCAATAATTACATTTTCTGTATTTTGAGTATTGTAATAGATAACACTTCTGTTATAATACAAGGCAAATGTTGGCAACCAGCAGCATTTAAAAAGCAACAATAGGAGACAGATGAGATGAAGTACTAATTTATATAACATAGCAGAAAGACAACGGCTCTGCAGGCTTTTTCATGTTGTAAGACAAGGAAAAGATCAGTTACACATATAGTCAAACCTATGAAAGAATAACTAATCCACGGCATTTGAAAAGTAGCTTTGTGTACCAATTTCCAGATAAAATGTAAATATAATTTGATTTCTTCCTGAGCATATTCCTCTAATTTTTAAAATATTTGTGTTGGTTTGTATTTTTTGTATTATGTACGAGAAAATCACATGTTGTTGAAGTGCCCACTTCCTTTTAAACACTGTCACCATTAAATTAGAGCCATGTTAACAGTCACCATTTCAGAAAAAAATAAACCAAAACAGCAGTTGTCATTGTGGTAGGACAAAATCCTGCTCTGAAAAATGAGGTAAATAAAAGTACACCTACGGCAATATAAACCTGAAAAGGTTTCCATAAAGCGCATAAAGTTCCATTGTACCAATTCCTTTAGGAAAAAAAGTTTTGCAAATCTATATCTAAAGCAAGTGTTAAACTACAGTTCTGTTTCGTTTGAGTTGAGGAGCTAGTGTTGTATCATTTGATTCTTATTTTCCAGGTAACACATTAATATTCACTTCAAAACAGCGATTATGGGGCAACAATCATATATACAGACATATTTGTAATTACACCTTCAAGTAGGTCATTGAAGATACATTTATGCTGCTAAAACTAGTCAAAGGGCAGCTATACACATTCTGCATGAACTGCTGAAGAATGGCGTTATCAATGAGACAAATATTTTGAAGAGCAGTTTCATTTCTGAAAATGCAAATTCATTAAAAATTATAACAAGAATTAAAGAAGCTTGAATCTAAACCAGCCTTCAGATTATTCCCCTAAGAAAAAATGTACCGTTTATTTTGTAGCCATGTGACTTGACAAGGAAAAGTTATTTAGGAATGCTTTACTGATGAAACAGAGGCCCAGACATTGTAGCAACAAATTAAATACAATTCTATCATAAAAAGACAGAGTTGAAACTTCAAAATAACTTAGAAGAATTATTAAGTGTGTAAGCAAGTACCAGGACAGACATAATGTGGTTCAAAAAGTAAGCAATTAGCTAAAGTCTCAAATTCACTAGAGGCTTATTAACCTAAACTGTCTGGAGAAGATGTTGATACATGGATTCACTTCACTATACATGTTTAACCCTTAGTTTTTGACCCAGAAACAGGTACCAATGATGTGAAATAAACAGAGCAAAATTCACAAAGCTGAGAGATCCTCAGGTATGTTAATGCCCTCTTGGGAACCTGAATGGAGGAAAACAGAAAAAGTTTAGATTACAAAAGAAACCGAAAGACAACCCAGAACTATATGGTTAGTACGCAAACAAAAGTTGTTGTATTTCCACATTTGTATTTGCATCCTGTTTACAAAGTTTGGGTTTACGGCATTCAATTTAAATGTTTGCATTTTTATACAGAACAAGAAAAAAAATCCTCTCCTAGATAAGTCTGTGGTACTATGCTCAGCTTTATCCTTCCTCTTCGGTCTGAGCTCATAAATTTAAAGCCCTCAAAATACTGCAATCAGCTGTGGTGTTGGAGGGAGGAACTTTGATTGCAGANGTGTATTTACACCGTCTTAACCAGCTGAGATCAGGTAACGAAACCACATTCTTAGGTCTACAACAAATAAGAGACAGAATCTTAAGAAACTATTCTTTAGTATTTTTAAATGGCCAGCCATGCAGTAAATTAGGTTAGCCCTAGCATGGAACAATCCTGCAGCAATGAAAAATGGACAGGATAATAGCAATAATGTTACAATAGCATCTATTTTTTGGAGTATGTCTCAAGTATTTAGGTACGAACAACCTACTAATGAACACAGTCCAAAGTTTATTTCTGATACTAGATTTGATTAGGAAATGAATTTTCCCCCATCATAAAAGAAGTTGCTTTTTCATTGAAAGACTAAACATTTTCAGAATATTTTTTCAATGAAAACTCAAATATTTTCACCACATACAATTTCCATGCAAATATTTTCATATTTAAGTTAAAACTGTTTCTTCACAAAACCGACTCCAGCTATTATATTTATATGATATTTTAAAAGGTATTATTTTAGCCTAATATTTCACATCAAGAAAGCATTTGAAAGATGTCTTTGTTGAAATTTCTGTACCATAAGCTTCTAATTAGAAGAGAAATTCCTAAATGCTGACTTGGGGCAATCTACCTTTCAGAAGAATCAATCCAATAGATCTCTAGCCCTTATATACAAAACTGCTGAGAATTTTTACTCAGTTCCAGTTGTGTGGATCTCCTGCCTTCATCTTGTGTTCATACAATATCCTGACAGTAATGGCATCAATTACTTTCATGTAATATAATACTATTATTACTATATGAAATGAACTTTTAGCTGCTCATTTGCTAAATGAAATTTGGCAACTAAACCCAAAGGTCAGTATCATATGACAACACGGGAGCAGAGCAACAGGAAGAGTTATGGAGATCACTGGAAAAGGCTTGGGAACTTCAGCACTGTTATTTTGAATATGTCTGTTCTAGCACCAATGTTTATAACGATGCAAATCCTTCTGTTAAATCATTTTTCTGTGCTGGTATATACTCTCCTTTGGAAGCTTTGCTCTTCTGATTGGTCTTAGAAGCCAAACCTCCCTTTCACAGTAGTTTTTCACCTTGAAAATGACAGGATGACTTTCACTAATAGAAGACTAAGCACGGAGACTTTTTTTTTTAATTTGACAGCAAATATAAAATAGCTTAAAAAGAATGTATAAACCTCTTCTGAGAAGTCTGTAAACATGCAAGTCTTTATTTAAACCGAATAACTATTCAAGTCTGACTCTTGGAATGGTTTTGAGCTCCAGATTTAGACCACCTACATTTAGCTGTCTATATACGTGTTACATGACCAAACTCCTGTTAAATCTAGTAGACATACCCAACAGACTCTACAGAGCTCACTCAGCAGCAGAGATCCCGCCCCCACCCCATGGGCTGGGCACCTCAGCAGCCTTGGAGGTTCCACTGGCCCAATCTGCATGGCCTTGAAAAAGAACAATGTACCTAGCATAGTCCAGACCCCTAAATTGGCAGGCAGGATGGGAGTATTTCAAACTCAGGCTTAATATCCAGATACTCTTTTATGCCAAAGAAAAGCCCAAGTCCTTCCCCAGAGAGTGGGGGATTGTCTACATATGGGTAAAACCAGAATGAATGAGAATGATTTAGTATTAGAATCAAATGTTCAGCTTCTTAAAACGTTAAATACTTCTCTCACGTTGCTTTATTAACATACCCACTATTTTCACCAGCAAAATAAAGAAGAAAATTAGGATTATGCTGTGATTTCCTGGACAATTTAAGAGGCTGTGCAACTTGGCATGTTAGTCATAAAAACTGACCCTTATTGCAAGATAATTGCAAAAAAAATGTTTTTATTGTCATGAATTATAGACCCAAGTTCTTCCTGTTGACTACATCATTGAATTCCATTGTAAGACCTTCTCACCCATAAATCTTGCTACACAGTGAATTTGAAAACTTAGAAATAATTCTCAAGTGTTCAAATGAAAACATGTACTCTGAATGCATGTGTAGTAATACATAATACAGAAATTCAGAGCAAAGCTTTTCAGAATCAAAATTGTAGGCAACGATCCAATAGCAGAAGCTATTCTAGCTCTAGTTTTCTTTTTAAATCATCAACACCAATGAAGAGCCCATGCCAATGGGATTCTTAGAAATCATATTTTAAGCACTTTATGGAAGACACTGTTTCCTCTCCAGCGTTTAAGCGTTGCCTACCACAACTTGCTCCTGCAGCATTTCACTCATAAATAAGAAAAAAATTAGATTTTTTTTTTTTATATAAGTAGAAAAATGACAGTTCTGACCATTCTCAGAGACACCATTTCTGTTCATCAGTCCTCAGTGAAAGAGGACCTACAGATATCTATGCTGAATCGCTAAAACAGATCACTTCTGAAGAAGGACCATGCCTGAAATGCCTGGCTTGAAGCAGGAGAGATGAAATGCTAGACCCAGGAACAGGATATGCTGAAGTACAAAGGCCTTGTATGCAAAGCTTCGATCCATACAACGGACTTTCTTTAGGGAAAGCAGACAACTGATGTACATGTTCACTGGAGGAAAACTATCCACAGAAAGGAATGACATAAAGTGCATCTCTGAGACAAAATGCACATTTGGCTACTTGTTATCATTTATGTTGAAGCCAAAAGCCAGGTTAAAAGATGCGCAGTTTATATTTTGCTTCTTTATTGCTATGTTTTTCTATTTGTTTTGCATATTACACATTTTTGTGCTGTTGTGTCTGTGCAACCATCATGCTTACGTCAATATTTTCTTTTGAATAAATATACTTCTATTTATCTCTGAAACAGTTAACTGCATGGGCTACTCCTCCCTGCACGTTTTACTATTGATAACTTGTGATAGGCATCAGGCCAATAAAACCGGTGGGTTTCCTATGCTGTATTTATCCTTAATATTCAAAGGAAAAGCTTGTTCTATCCTGCAAGACTACTATAGACAACCACCCACAATGTGGGTTGAAATATCTGGTCACAAAACTAAATTTATTGATTTTGTATGACAGAACATTTTGTCCTTGGATTAGATCTTAGCACCACAAAAGTATTTAGATGCCCCATTTCACGTAATGTTATTAAAGATATTAAATAGTATACATAGCTGCACTTTTAATGGTTTATGGTTTTAACTTCAGCTCACATTCAAATGAAACTCAACAGCACAAAAAACAGGTTTCTTTTAGTCTAAAAGAAAATAAGCCAATCAAAATACAAATTTAAGCCAAATATTAAGATCTACTTACTACAAGATGCCTTTATATTTAACTTTGCTTGTTTCACAAAAAAAAACCCAAAGCTTTACTTGCTGGTGTCCAATAAACCAGAGAATCTTCACTTCTGTTACCTTGTTATTTTGCTCTAGAAGCTTTTTGTTTAGTAAAGTGATTTCTTTGGAGCAGCTGATATCATTATTGTGATCCAAAAGAATAGGAACTATTATAGACGCAATATTATTTTAATAGAGAAAAATATTTAAAATTTGTAATGAGCATACCCAGAGTTTTCTTTCAGTACTCCAGAACATCCTAAATGGAAGGCTTACTTCTCTTGGCTTTATTTAACTTTGAATAACCTTCTTCCTTCTGTTTACAAAAAACAAGCAAACAAACAAAAGCCAGAAAAAAGTAAAGCAAACAAAGTAGTAATACTAAGCTAACAGCTCAATTAAAAAGTTGTTTCTGAGTGAAATGATGAGAAGTAATTAATAAAAGTTTTTATTTTCCAATATAAATATAAAGTATGTTTATATGTACAGTGGGTAAAAAATTAAAACCAGAGCTATTTTGAAAATACCCTTTTACATGCTGGCAACCAAGATTTTCAAAACCAACTGATCATTTTTGGTGTTCAAACTTGACATAATGACAATGGCTTACTGTTCAGAGAAGTGCTTAGTAGCGTCCCCAGTCAGCACCATTGTATTTTCATGTGAAGAAAGGAGGAATCGGACTAACGAGCACTGGAGAGTCCATCCCTACCCAGCTAACAGAGAAGTCCCTCTCCTATTCCTGAGGCTCCAGTAGAGGCTTCCCTAGAGCTGCCCATCCACCTCACTTGGCTCCAGCAGTGGCAATGCTGCACTGGCAGAGCGGCAGGCAGACAGTGAGAACTTGCTGTCTCCTGCCGCTTCCCAAAAGCAGCTTGCAGGGCTCAGGCTGGTACCCATGGTGCTCCCAGCCTGCCTAGAGGGAGGAATGGCAGGGGGCACTTGTGACTCACGACGAGGACAGGGCAATGCCCCTTCCCCATCCCAGCAGTGCTGCCAGACCAGCTATGAGCTCTCTGCTTGTCCAGCTGCCCAGGCTGGAGAGCTAGCTCCGTGCTCACAAGCCCTAGTGTGGCTGAGTCATTCCCAGTGGCAGGCAAAGGACTTCAGCACTTAACCCGTATTATGGTGGAAGTCTCCTTTCAGTACTCAGACCCCTGGGTTGTTATTCTTATAACCACAGTCATTTTTAGTTGCTGTTCTTCTTTTCTTCTTTGTGAGACTGACTCCTGACTCCACTGCTGCAGCATCACAGCGCTGGGCCTGTTACCAGTGACTCAGTTGTGGCCCTGTGGAAAGGCCCTTCCCAGCTGCAGCTGGATCGGGCCAGCTCCGAGCAGCTGGGCTGGCGTCTCCCAACGAACCCCTCTCTTCCCTGCGGCAGTCTGAGCTCTGGGGTATGAGTGTGTTCCTGCAGCAGGCCCCTGAGGTTGCTCTACTGGCCTGGATAGCACAGACTGCGCTCTTTTAATTACCACTAAAAGTTACAGAATTGTCTTGTATTTGGTTTTAAAAGCATAACAAGACAAAAAGATGACCGATAAAATTTAATTAATCAAATGCAAATTAAGTGAAAGAATCTGAATTATGGATATATACTCTTAAGTTCTTAATTGACAGTTAACGAGTATGTTGACAAGGTAAGTTTATATATTGCAACACATGACTAGGCAAAGGCACTTCAGATCAAGCATGGGTAATGAGACCTCAAATGGTCACACTTGAAAGGAAATATAAAAGGCAAAGGAACCTGTTACATTTGTGCAACTTTTCCTCCTGGCTTATTTTGTAGAGTTACTGCACAGTACTTTCGGTTGGCTGTTAGCAGAAATAATACATACATATTTATATAAGAAAACACAATTCTACTGAGCACTGGAGACCTGGGACCCATTCCTTCTAATGAGCCTAATTTCTAGGTAGCAAAAACATAGAGAATGTGGTTGTAAGGAGAAGGAGATGGAAGATGCAACTGAGTTTTAAAGAACTGATATTTAGAAACGGAAGTGTATCCCAGTGGTAGGTAAAAGCAATATTTAAGAATAATGAAAAAATATTTTGAAGAGGAATTTAAAAGTATATACTACTATCATTAGAACAGCACCCAAAAGAAAAAGTATTAAAAACATAAGTCATATTAGGAACTTACCTAATTGCTGCTGCTGACCCCATCTAGTAAGACAATAACAACTTAAATATATTAAATCACTAAGATAATGTAACTTTTAAAACCCAGAATGAATTACAAATAGACTTCTGGAACTGATTTCTACAGTACGTTGCTGAATTCAAGCACTTAAGATGAGACACTTGCAGAGCCAATGAGAATGACCATAGTTATACTGGACAGGATAAAACTGTTTTCTGTAGAATCACAAAATCTGCTTCAGAAGCATATTTACATTAAGTAACATCATTAAACATTTTCATTTTAGTAGTATCTTTTGCAGGAGACAAACATTTGCAATGCATACTTGAAGTAACAGTAACATAAGCAATGGTTAATTTTATCCAGAGTGGGCTCAATAAGATTTCTTGGTTTTCCCATTTTAACTGGAACATGCTAAAATAAAAAAATCTCTTTTTTCCTTTTTATCTCTTAATTCAGGTCCTTACAGACTGGATTAAGGGGTGTACGTCTATGAGTTTTTTTACCTGTCCTCTTCTGGCACAACGTTTCTTTACAGATGCTTCCACGTTGCTCTCCTTGATTGAGGAAGTCAGTTTCGAGGTCAGTGTTTCACATGTCAGATACTCGTTCCCAATAGTCATCTTAAAGTACAGAAATTCATACCTTCATTAGCCAAAAAAACTCTAGTATTTTTCTACTTGTTAAAATGACCTACTTTTTCAAAAGGTGCCCTCATAACACAAAGTTGAAATAACCTACCAAATTACATTTTATAGGTGAAAAAATGTGACAAACTCAACACATTTCATCCATGTTCCCAATCTGCAGAATATCATCCTCATAAAAACTGCATTGAAATCAGCTCAGTTATTTACTTTATTGAAATGCAGACAGAAACACAGAAAATTTAGGTTGTAAAGTACCTCTAGTGGTCATATAACCATAACTTTTACTCAAAACAGAGCTAACTTCAAAGTTAGATCACACTGCTTTGTGCCTCATCTAATCAAGTTTTGAGAATCTGAAAGGATAACCACTCCACAACCTCTCTTGTGTCACTTGTTCCAGCACTTAACCACCCTCTGAAGAATATTTTTCCTTCTGCCCAGTAGGAATTTTTCCTGTTGCAACTTGTGTTTGCAAAACTTCCCAGTTTGTCTAACAGCACAGCACTTTGCACACACTGCAGTCAGTGCTACACAACTGATGAAGTTTGAGACTCCTTCCAGGAGCTGTTCATTAACACGGTTTCATATGAAAACAGACTGAACACCGAAAATTTCACCATGTTAACCTCACACAAATCTTGATAAACTGATAAACTGTTTTAAAGAAAACTAATTATCCCACCTTAAAAGTCCCAAATAATAAAAAGTGCGTATCTTGGACAACACTGTAAATCACCCTTCCTTTCAGATGAAAAGCAGCAGTGGCTGAAAACAATAACTTTCATACTGGAAATTTTCGAAAACTGTATTGAGAATGATGGTAAAGCATGATGAAAGTCATGCTCTTTACTGCTTAACATTGTTTTAGAATATACTGAATTTGTGAGAACCAGTGAGAATGAGCCCTGTTATTTACCATACCTGTTCAAAGTTGGATTTGGAATGACAACTAGTTGTCTTAGCAATGTAGTCCTTAGAATGGCATGCTGCTTTATTTCCTTCATTTTTGGCGATGCACACATTTAAGACAGATTCATGAATATTTAACCCTGCTCCTTCATTTGATCTCTTTCTTTGTGCCTGTGATAAACTGGAATCTGTTGTTTCATTGTCTAATTTACAAATCTGCAAATGTACTTTCTTTGACTGGTGTTGTTTCTCAAGAACTTGCACGATGTTTTGACTTGCAAACTTTTTTCCCCTGCTTGCACTGGAAGTAGGAGATGCGTATGTATTCAGACTCAGATTGATGTTAGATTTCTGAAGCACTGACCCAAAATTCTTCAGCACAGAAGGAGAATTTGCCTTTTTATGACTGTCTTCACTTGAACCCCCACCTGAAGGTGAGTTATCAGAAAAATCAGAAGTAGTCATTTGTCCCCTGGACTCTGTTCTCCATCGAAATATGGGTATACCATGTTTTGCGTATGTTTTTGTGTTCATTACCTGAAGTACACCGCTATGAGTAGGATTTTTGACAGACATATTTTGAACGGGCTTGTAAACCTGAGTTATGCTGGACTTATGCGCAGTCAGCATAGAAGATGAAACGCCCATCATTTTTGCTGGGGAACATCTTTCAGCATTTTCTCTTTTCTTCCCATCCATTTGATTTGTGGTCTTTCCATTCATTTGCATCAACTTTCCTTTGAAAATTGGTATAATTTTGCTGACTTTTTTGAGGGGGAGCTCAAAGGCTGAATTTACAGGCATCCCTAAAGGTTTCACAGCTGGTAACTCTGGTATTCCTGGTGTCTGCCTGTTACTCACTGATTTCTCTGTGGCTTCAACGCTAGCCCTTTCTGTACCCTTAGAGCTACTCGAGTGAGAGCGCGTTTCTGGCTCTTTGATCCAGCGCTCCATCCTGTGGCTGTTCTCCGTGCTGCACGGTGAAGAAATTCTAGGCAAAGACTGTTTCCTTGGAGGAGCCTGCGTTACAGAAGCTACACAAACCATCTCACCAGCCAATTTCATGTGCTTAGATTTTATTTCCTGCAATACAGTAAGAGTTGCTAAATTGAATGAACTCGATTTAAAAATCTGATAGTGCCATCTAATGCATCACTATATGATATCTACCTAATAAACATCACAATACATAACTATACATTTTCCTGTTTTGAATTAGAATGAACCATATTTTTAAAACAATATTTTGTTGTCTGTATAAAGGAAGATTTGTTTTCTCCTCCCCTCAGTTCTTTGTTTATAAGCTATGCTGGAATATCGTATCTCTCAGAAGGAAAGACTTAAATTACAGTCATTATCTTGGTTTAGTGCTTTCCTACCGGGTGATGCCTACCCCTTTTGAGGGGGTCTGCAGAGAGTTTGACTAACAGGGCTCCTCATCTCTTAAGACTTCTAAGGGCATCTGTAGTCTGAGCAAAAGACAGTTTGGATGTGGAGCCATTCTAGCTTTGATCACTGAAGAGACAAACAGGAACTGCTTTCTGAAAGAGGATTACAGTATTTTAAAATGTCTGCAATTTCTGTCACTATTCTTTGTTCAGAATTAATTACTTCATTTCTTCTTTCACACGCTACTACCAAAGAAATCTGAGTCTCAGCCTTTGTTGCAAACTCAAATTAAAGGAGTTTTGACTGCTTGCCTCCTTTCCATCACCAGCCATGGAATAAATCCTACAGCTTGACTGTTTTTAAATGCCTAAGTCCACAGAACTTTGGATTTTTCTTTGATTATTTTTTAAAAAATAATTGTAATATTATTATTGTTATTATGGAGGAAGAGGTGTGAGAAAGTTCTGGATATCCAACCATAAAATAAAGTCTATAGAATTGCAAATATTGATAGCAACTAATTAACACTAAGTCCAATGTTTTAATGTATTTGTGATGTGAACACCACCACAACAATGGCAAACAGCAATATAATATTTAGTTACACATTTAATGAAAAGTTACTTGACTGATAGCTGTCATGAAAAACATAGTTTTATGCTCTTACTATGTTCTGAATACAATAAAGCCCACTTCATACCATGAACAAAGTACATGCCACTAGCATGTTTATAAAAAAAAAACCTTACACGCACCAGAGCCCTGGAGAGTTCCTGCGTAGCATAAAGTGCTTTACTTGTCATCTTTACTGGAAATCCACATAGATGTGAAAGATTACGCTTCATGTCAGAAAGAAAAGAGTTCAGCACACTTTCTGAATTCATTCTAGGGAAATACTGCACTGGCTGACTTCGAATGCAATTTAAAGGATACCTGAGTAAGTGTTCAGGGATACACAACAAGTTTCTTTACATTTCTGTAATTATGAATCATCTTCATTGAGAAGAAAGCATGAACCTGTCTAAAGTTTTTTCCAAAAGGTGAACAAAAGCACTTACTTTCTTAAGGTACTGAAGTTTATAAAGTTACAGGACTTCAACATGATTATACCACGCTAGTCTACCATAGTAAAAATTACTCAATGTAAGTAATCCTTAGTCTAGTCTTTCCAAGCAGGAAAATTCTCTTTAAAACAAATCTTCGTTGACCATATTTTTACAGGAATTTAACTCTTCCTTTTACATCACCACTTAGCGTGGCATTATCACGTTTACAGAAGCTGTGATGCAAACTGATCTATTCGACTTACTATTATTCAATACTAGGACAAAGAGACTTCACTAAATATTTTGTTCCAATTTGTCTAATGAAACAATTCTTCAGAGACTTCTATGAAATTATGGAAGAAGAAAATGTGACACAATCAAAAATGAAAAATTAGATCTTCACTAGAATTGTACTTGAGGAAATGTACAAAAGTATTCTGAAAGGATACGTAAAGAACTTTTCCCCTATTGGCCTGAAGTAAATACTGAAGTATATTTTTGTCTCGTCAAGATCCTCTGGAAGAATATATCCATACTTCAAAAAATCCACAAACACGTGTTACAAATACAAATTCAACAGGTACAAAAAAGGAAGGGAAAAAAGAAAGCGTATATTATTTCTTACCAGATTCTTCCAGTGGATTTGAAGTTCTTCATATGAACGGAAAGGAGATTCTGGAGGAATTATGTGGCTGATGTTTATGATTTGACCCATTTTCATGCTGTGCATGGGTAAAGAAAGGATGCTTAGAAAGGTTGTCATAAAACTTAGCTGGACATATAGTGGACTTTTTTTAAAAAAGTTAATGTTATGTTTGGCATTGAAAGTATTTCTGGATTATTTTTATGATTTGAGTACTAATACCTTTAGCTTGTAAGTTTATGACAGAACAACAGCAATATGGAAAAGAACTTGGTACCTACAAGTCTAATTTCTCTTGTCTGTAATACTCACTACCAGGGAATGTAGAACAAAAGCAAATGCATCATTATTTCTCATATTTTTATCATGAAAATCGTAGGTGAAAATAGACATAGTTTGTGGCAAAGGTGTAAATATGTTTTTTCTTTAAATTGACACTTCCTGATAAAATTATATTTGAGAAAAATTAATGCTCTTGCATATCACAGAAGTAGCAGATTACTAAAAGTTAAATAATATTTAAAGGTGTAATTTATGACCTACTATTTTTTCTTTCTTGTTTTCCATAACATTGAGACCATAAAAGTAAAAAAGAAAGATTCCTGGATGTAAAACAGACTGTAAAACAGAAGTGTTCTTATCACTAGTATCAAATTCACAATTTCTATGGCCAGCATTCCAGGAAATACTTGTTTCTGCTGAAATGTAAACAGACTCCTACCTTGGCAAAACATAGCACCAGTTACTTAATATGGAATGTTGGTGAATAACTGTATTTTCATCACTGTTAAACAGCTTCAATGTGTTTGCTGAAATATCAAAATCTCCCAGCTTGAAACAGAAAAAAAAAAAAAAGTTACTTGCAAATATTTTCACACCTGTACAAAATTAAAATTTTCAAAAATACTTGTGTATCACAATACACTGAAGCTTATACATTATTATTCTTTTATCAGCTCTCACGGACTGCTTATTTCAGAAGATATTCCCATTACCAAATTGCATACTATCATTTGTAGAGCCTACACTTCCAAAAGTTATCCAAGTACAAGGTTTAAAAGTTATTTAAATCAGTGAGATTTAAACTTTATTTGAAGTGTTTTAATAAGTAAGAGTACAGAAGGAATTTCTAAGACTAAGAACTGTCTCACTTCCATGCACGTTTTTAAAATTCAAGGCAGAAACCTATGCCTGACAGTCTAGTAACTGCATATGCCACCTTGCCTAATCAAGTGCAAAGATCCCAGCAATAGAATTAATGGGACAATATAGTTTCACCCCGTGAGAAGTCAAAAAACACCACACATCTTCACAATGTGAAAGTATTTGTCTGTAGGGGCCAATCAACCACTGAGATACAAGAAACATTTTCTCTCTCTGTGGTCTCCCAGGGTTTGCATTTATTCACTAAAAAAAAATCTGGCCATTTCTATTTTAAAAAAGTATTTAAATGATCAAACTGATAATAAAGCCACATGATGATTGCTTCTATCATTGCTTTATGTCATTCTGGAATTGGATTGCTTCAATTCTTATGCTGTCCAGCTAGGTCACAGAACAAATCCTATTCTTCTATTGTAAGACAGAGGCATTTGCATCAGAAATACTTATTTTGGACAAAACCATCAAGTCTGAGAAATATGCCCTGTATGTATGAACGTACTCCACAACGGTGACATGGATGTTCAGAAAGGATGGTAATTTTTCAAGGTCAACCATCACTTCTTAAGCGATTTATTAATTATGCTTACAAGCAGTGTAGTTCAGGCTGCTCCAGTATTTTGGAAGCTGCATAGAAAATGAAGCAGATTCCAGAATAATTATATACAGGGACATTAAACATAGTGCTGACAACTTACTTGTAGCTTCACTTTTAAGATGTTACTCAAAACTGTCTATGTATTACAGTGAGACAGTGATACCCCTCTAGAAAATACTGCTAGAAGGAAATCTAGAATCATAAAGGCACTTCACTACTATACTCTGTTAGCATTTTTCAAAAGGTCTCTTAATTAGGCTAGAATCTCAATTTTACAATGCTTGCCAGAATGCATCAATATAGATATAATACGGATGTTACGCACTCAGAACAGATGCAGATAGTTAATGAATATTGTAACTGTCTTAACACAATCAGAAATAAGCACTTCTATCCCCATCATGCTAATTGCAAGTCAACTAACAAAAAAGAAGATAAAGATTAGTCAGACAAATACAGTAACAGAAAATGTAACTGTTTTATACCTCAGGGGGTGGCAACCGAATTGAGCAAGCCTCCACACTGATGCAAAGCTGTCTCTCTGCTACGTTGAGGTCTATAACTAAAATAAAAACAAAGCACAAAACCCTGTTTTCAACTACAGTCCATGTGTTAGACAGAAAGCTAAACCAAACGTTTATTTAAAGTAATTGTTAGTCAAAATGCTGCATTTGAAAATCAGAAGGATAGACTTCCTCAGCATGCAAATAAAAATTACTTGTATTTTAACTGTGAAAAATTTAAATAATAATGAATTACCATCCATAGAGTACACCTCCCTAGGAACTCATGGCTGTCCATATATCTGGATGCTTGATAGTCATATCCTTAATACACAAACAACCATTTTCAAAGCATATGTAGTTCTTATGACCATTTGCTGTACTGAATCATCTAGCCCAGTATTATGCATCCAGAAGCAGTCAATAGGAAAGACTATATGAGCAAGGCAAGCGATTGTGCCCCTGTACTCAGCACTGATGAGGCTGCACCTCGAGTACTGTGTTCAGTTTTGAGCCCCTCGCTACAAGAAGGACATTGAGGTGCTGGAGCGTGTCCAGAGAAGAGCAACGAGGCTGGTGAGGGGTCTAGGGAACAAGTGTTATGAGGAGTGGCTGAGGGAACTGGGGCTGTTTAGCCTGGAGAAGAGGAGGCTGAGGGGAGACCTATGATCTTAGAGGTCTATTCCAATCTTAATGATTCTATGATTCTATGATCTCCAGAAGACTCACCCAGCTCTGAGCAACCTATAGCACAGGGACTGAACATATTATGTTGCTCAACACACATCCTTGTTGCAAATTTAAGCAACAATATCCCCAAATACAATCTTTAATTTTTATACTGGAATAAAAATATTACTTTGTAATTTCTGCAATAGCTAAGCAGTATGCTTTGTGACTTAACTTTTAGGAACAGCAAACGTAGTACATACAGGACAGTCAGTTTAGCTCATTTTCCTAACTATTATTACAGAACTTTCATATCACTTGCAAGACTTATCACGTGAGGCAAATCCATTTAACTGTAATAATCATAACTTTTAAATAGTAAATTTCAATCTGTAGCTGTAGATTAATAGTGGAAAAATTACCTTTTTCAGGGGTAATTTTTCAAAGGTGCAGCTGAGCTGACAATTTTTGACTACACTGTCTGCCACCAAGTGTATTTTGACTAAGGTTATTTCAGAATGAAAAGCAAAAAGGCATTGTGTTGGTAATACCAAGATCATGGCAGTATGAAAGCACATAACTATACCCTGCTCTCACAAGTTTATCATTAACAGAATATTGTACTTACCAACAGCATTTTGCCTTCCTGAGTGAGACAAAAAATCTTCTCCTTAATAAATAAAATAGACAGATGGTATTTTCAAAACCATATGCCTAATGTCTTAATGCAAAAAAAGAAGGAGAAATCACACAGTTTCGCTTGTATGTGTCATGAATGCTGAAAGGTTTGTTCCTTTTAAGGAGAGGAAAAACCCCTCTATCAATTAACTTTTCACTGATTCATTTAAATCTTACATGAAAAAAGAAAGATACATGAAAGTATATTAGCGGACAGCAATTTTTACAGTTTTTTCCTCCCAGTAAGGAATTTATACACACAACTATTTTAAATTGACTAACAGTTAATAAATTTATCAGGTTCAAAAGCAAATCTGTATAGTGTTACTACTTATTTTACCACCTCTCATCAGTTTTGCCCAGCTTTAGCAACATATATGATTAGACAAGCTGCATGTACGAGCGTCCCATTGCTGTTAGTCAATGTCTTTCACTGAAACCAGTTCTATATCAGCTACCATCTAGCCCTCTACTTCTATCTGCTATTCCTGAATAAGCTGATTTCATTCAAGAGATATATATTTTGAAGATACTGAAAACAAGATACTGTTAATATTGTGGCTGGAAATAAGAAAATAACATATACAGTTTTCTCAATGTATATTTGGAATGATCTATACAATTGCTCAGCTTAGTAAGAGCACACCAGTGTATCTGAAACACATCTGTTTTTCCATTCTTTTGTAATCCACATTTATCCTGCACAGGAGTTAGTAAAGAGATGTCAGGCAAAGGAACTGCCATCTAAAAAGGCAAAGCTTGGTAGAAGGAGGTGGTCTGACAGAGAAACATGTCTGTATTAGAAAAGCATGCAAACCATGTGCAGAAGTGCCCCTGATGAAAGCATGAATCTGAAAAAACAATTTTTTGAAGACATTTACTGTCCAACAATATTTGGTTTAGGAATTATTAATCTAGTATGCTGTATTTGGTTGAATTAATTATTTGATCTATTACAAAGATGAAGAGGAAGATGAAAAAGTGACTGATACATCCATTCAGATTGCTAACTTGAATAACTGAACTTGGACAAAGGAATAATAAAAATTCAATCAAACAAAAAAAAACCCCACAGGATAAATGAATAAAATAATTTAATATAACAAATGAAATAATGATAGAACTGAAATAATTATGGAAGTTAAATTAGGGAAAATAAATGCAACAATAAAGAACTGAAAACTAAATGCTTGATCCCTGACCCAGGTGACTGAAATACCTTGCACCAAGAGATGACCAGCCTTGTTCCATCTGGGTGCAAGTCTGGCTGTCAGTGTGTAGGAGAGACAGGTTTGGAGAACGACTGGACTAACTGTTTGTGGTGCTTCCAGCTAATAACATCAGTGAGAAAATAAAAATACATCATCAATAATTTAACAGGTTGTTTTAAAGGCTTCAGTCAAAATTTAATCAAAGATATTGCTCCTGCATCGTGGAGCCAAATCCTAGTATATGTTACACATCTTTACTTTTCATCTACTTAGCTACAAGAGGAAGTTAGTACAATTTTTATGTAGGCATTTAGATTTCATGTGTTATCAAAATAAGGTGCACTACAATTCCTTTAATGTTTATCACAGGGCTGATAATACACTTGTGGTTAAGATTAATTGAACTGTGTGGAGTACTTTACTAGATATGCATCTCTTCCCAGACAATAGGCACAACATCAAAAATTTACATATATAAACTCTGCTGTCAAACTCAAGACCAGAGACTTTTTCTTGCAGTCACAATAATACATAAATGTAGCTTTGTTCACCCAGCAGTACCACTTGCCTGACTGCTTGTATAGCCTGTCCTGCATAGCTTTCTACTGACAGTCAGCACTAGTTAAGAAAAATAAACTAATTACAATAGGTTAAAATGTTAAAAACTAATACACCTCCGAGAGGATATTTCTAATGAGATCCTGCAAGGATTTGCTTGCAGCTCACAGTTATTAAATATACTTCATACTATTAATCTTCTGGTGCTGGAAAATCTAAAGATGACAGGTCAGTTACACATACCAACATAAAGCAGTTTTGTAAGGTAAGCATATCTGAACAGTATATGTCTTACTAATCCAGATATGCATTTAGTCTTCTTGGAAGAAAGGAAAATATACCCACCGGCTGTACAAACGAATCACGAGAGGTACTGGCTTTGATTACAATCAGCCTTTTGACTCAGCAATTTTAGTGCATCCACACATACATTCACAAAATCTACACACACTGCATACTAGAAGATAGTAAAGCACATGCGTAATGGTCTAAAACTGTATCAGCTGTTAAGCTCATGGGTTCGATTTCTTCTCTATGTTTCTGTTTTGTTTTTCTGAGACTATCCTATATAGGCTGGATAAAGCCAAAATGTGAACAGGTAGACAGTTCAGCTGTCTGAACACCCCGACCCGTGGAGCCTACAGCACACACGCAGAGTGGGTGACACCAGCAGGGGATCTGCAGGTCTTTGGCCCGAAGGGCAGGTCTGTCATTGCCTCGAGGTCAAACCCCAACGCCCTTGAGCAGGATCAGGATCCCACTGCAGCAGAGATATCTAGTGAAATTGCTCAGCAACATCTTAAAACTTTTGACTCTGACAAAGTGCACTTACCATATCCAGATTCGTAAGAGACATTTTGTCTATGGGACAGACTTTTTTACCCTGAAACGTGGCTTCTGCAGTGCAAATCACATGCCCTATGAAAAATACTTATCTCTGGCAACAGCAATTGTAGACAAGCGTAACCATCTCACGAACTGTCACATCTTTCAGCACTTACGGTAGCTCCGTGTTTCTCTACGTAGGCTTGACATATTCCTGATTTGTAAAATGGTATCTAAACATTAAAAAAAAAAAAAAGCATCTGAAATTAAGGGGTGTTTTAGCAAATTGCAAATTAAATTTGCGAAGTCCCTCAGTGACTTTGCTTACAGAAAACGTAATAGGGAATAGTTACAGCAAACATCATATCCTATATTTTAAAGGAGAATGATAACTAAAATTAGTTTGGGCATTTGTCATAGCATAATCTCATTTCCAGCTAAAGATACATTAACACGTAAGCAAAAGACTGCCCAAAACAAAATTGCAGAACTCTGCCCCTGTTGCTCTCACTGGGAATTGGGTGGCATTTTACCAGTTGAGTCCATTCTGTTCCACAAAATGTTCACCATCTGAAAAGGCCATTTCATCAAAAGAGTAGAAGATGTAAGCTGCCATCTACATTACTAATGCACAAAAATAAAAGTTTGCTTTAAATGACATAATTTTACTTCTCCTTGATCCTCAGACAAAAGACTTCTTAGAGAAACACGCATGCGTGTGTGACGGATACACTTGACTCCTAGCTGTGCTTTGTATCAGGCTGTGCAAGAAGCAACACGCTTCATGTCCATAGGGTGAATTTGTGAGACAGAAAGCCCCTGGCTCATGTACAACGGAGTGAAGGTGTCTTGAAAAATATTTTGAAAGGTGGTTCTGAAACCCCAAACTACAAGATAACCAAAGTATAGAACAAGATATCAGAGCTAAATCAAAGACATCTGTCTTGTCTGTACTACTGACTAGCAGCCAACTACTTCACCCTATAAATATTAAAATCAGGATGGGCCCAATCTGAGCTCTCCCTGAAAGGCAGCTGGACTGCACGCCAGGTGACTCTCCCCTTGAGCAGGGATGCCTCTCAAGGTTAGGGATTCCTTATCTGAGACCAAGAGATCCTTCCTTACCCAAGGCGGAGAGACCCCTTACCCACAACAAATCCTTGGTAAGTGACTGACAGCATGCTGAATTAATGCAGTGAAGCATTACTAATCGATGTAGTTATTCAGATACTATAAACGTTGTATGGATAATTCCATTCGACATGGATCATTGACCAAGTCTGAGACCAAGATCAGATCCAGCTGCACCTAGGCTCCAAAAATGAGATTAGAAAGCAAGGGGGTCCACTCTGAACCTCGGGACTCAACGTGAGGGTCCTCTGCACTTTTTGTGCCTCTGGTCTCTGTATGAGTCATTCTAACTCAACTTTCCTTTGTGTGTTTCTTCCATGCAGTAATTACTACAATGAACCTTGCCACTGAACGTATTGAACTCTGTCAAATTATTATTTTACCTCAATAAAATATATTGCCGCTTCTCTCTTTTAAGTGAGGTGCATTCCACTCATCCGCGACAGTATGTAACTACATACACTTATTTACTCAGTGATACTGACCGCCATTACAACTGAAATTTGATTTAGTGTTCCAATAACAGGTGCAGAAAGGATGTCTTGATGCAGGAATAATAACTGTCTTTAAAAAAAAAGTTAGAAAAAAAATTCAAGAATAATTTTCCATACTTGATTTTCTCAGCTTAAATTTATTTTCCTCACCTTCTGCAAAGATAATACATTCCAATTCTAATCAGTTTCCAGTGGTTCTGTATAATATATTGGACTAGTCCAAGTTATTCACTCTTAACCCACCCACAGTGGTCTAAGACAAAGACTACAGGCCTTTGGCACATGAACAGAACTCTCTGAAAGTGTTCCTTTTGGCAGAATTTCTCATTTCTTCCCTTTCCTAATCAAGGGAATTCTTGGTGAACACTAAGACGCATAGACATGCTTTCTAAGTGTTCTTTTCACTCAGTTTTGACGTACATAAAGTAATACTAATAATAATATAAAGCTCAAAAGAAGTACCTAAAGCATTCCAACCTTGCATGTGAACACAGATTGATTCTAACTATTTACTAATTTGAAGTAGATGGCCTTGTCAGCTTTACCTGATAACATTTAAAACATAATGGCTATGTGTTTTTTTCCCCCCCTATAATCAGCAAAACCTCCACCAAGAAAAAAATGCTATTTTGAACAATTCAATACTGTTTCCTGCTGATAAGAAATTTGCTGATTTTATTACAGTTAATTCTAGTACTGCTAATAAAATCTTTGAATAACAACTACCAACAGCTTCTGAAAATAATAATCCTCAGAATTCTTTACCTGCAAATCTTTATCTGTGTACTCCTTGTCTCATTTTCCGGTATCTGAGAACTCAGTGTTACTGTAGTGGCACAGAGTTTTTGTAGCTCCGGCAGACTGGCAAAGAACAGAGATTGGTGCCTGGTGCTACTCATGTTATGTTGTTGATTGCCCCAAAGCGGTGCCTGGGTCTTAAAAGAAAAATTTAAATTCATTTTCATAAGGCAGGTATTTGTTTACAGAACTTTGTAAGGATATGGTATCAGGTAAATGAATAATCAATTATCTTCTGATTAAGATTAGGTAGGCAATGTAACATAATTTGGTCAACTAAAACAGCTCAAAATACTATTGCTATAAAAAATGCATTATACTTGAAAAAATAATTATTTACAAGAGTCAAAATATTCAGTGTAAAGACAAGGACAAAAGCATCCTTTTCATCTTCTTCTCAGTCTATGTTGGGGCTGGAATCTACCTCAGATCCAAGAGCTGAGGAATCCCTCTACAACACTGGTCCCCTCCTGTTTGGCAACAAAGTTTAATTCCCAGCAGCTTAACAGAGATCTCTTCACTAAGGCATACCAAGATCATGGCCAGCCTGTGGGGGAGCATGAATACCACAGAATCATGGAGGCACACTGGAAAGCTCTTCCTTTTTCCCCACACCAGGCTCCGTTCCAAGCGGTACAGGGAACTTGTGCGCTCCCTGCTTCAATCTCTCTCTCTTCTGAAGCGACAGGTGAACACCATATTCTAACTTACGCAGAACTGGGTACAATCTTACACCGGACTGAAAGCCGTACTAATCCAGAACGGCATTCAGCTATATGACAATTTGTTCTCCCATTCTTGCTCTCAAAGGAGAAATGTACGAAGAGCAGTGTTTTGTCTTTGTGAGAATTTTTAATAGGTACACACCTACATACCTCTCAAAAGACGAAGAAAACATAGCTGGTATTTGGAGCGGGATATGGTCAGACATATAGCGGTTCTACCAAAGCTGTCTCTCACATCCTAAACTTTGCCTTGCAATAGAAATTATTAACTATATTTTGTGTTCGAGAGTACGAGGCAGTTTTGGGCTCAGGCCACAATCATTATCTTGAAGTGCACATGACCTGCTATTTCACGTGATGTGAGGATACAGAATACATCACCGAGCAGATGTGCTTCAACTCCATCATTTTTGGAACTTCCTAGAAAGCACCAAAAAGAACTGAAAGAACCAGAATTTCAGACTGAGAATGTGATCTTTGATGCAGTATGAACAAATTTCACATGAGTGGGAATAATATGAAATTATCGCTGTTACCTGGCCTGTTGGATGGCTGTTGCACGCTCCTATGTACTGCAGCACAGGCCAGGCTCAGCGTAAAGGAACTAGAACATTTATGACAAAAAAAGAACATGTGACATTTCACTATATAAAGAAAATACACCTTTTAACTATAGCACCTTTCTCAGCCAAAGTGTTTCAAAGAAAACCAGGCAGGTAGAAAGTCCATTTGTTATGAAAATCCAGGAGCACACCCTGCACACCAGAAAAACTTGTTTTAATAGCTCTCCCCAACTCCAAGCCCTAAAACCCTTTTTGGAAATGGTCTTACCGGCACAGTGAAGATAGCAATAAATATTTTGTTTCCAAATTTTACGAAGTCACAAGGTATTCACCTGAAAAGCAATATTGCAAATCATGATTCAAAAATGATGAACTGGAAACATTTTTTCAGGAGCAATGTCACAGATAACTTTGCTGTTCTGATTTTGCTCTGCCTTGCTTACAGTATAACACACTAAAAATGTTCATCTCAGTCATATCCTGGAAAAATCAGAAGATCAGCGTTTATAACTGTAATTTTAAAGAAAATAACGTTTCCTTAAGGGAAAACACATTTCAAGTTTTTTCTAGCAATCATGAAAAGCAGATTTTTTTAAAATGCCAGCCACGACTATCAGTTCATCAGAGAATTATAAAAGCTCCAGCTGAAGCGTAAGTACCATTTTAAACAAATGAGAAAAAAAACTTGTCCATTTGCAAACACAGAAAAGAAAGGCTGGGTCCCCAGCCTTCATAATGTTTAGAAGAATCCTAACTGGCCAATGGGGGATTCGTGTAGCAAAGATGTTGTAAAACACATGCTGCAATGCTCCAGTGATCCTCTTGCTGTTTGACGCCAGCTCCCCTGTGGGAACCACTCGCTGTATTCAGCGTAAACTAAATCTTGCCGGTCATCTTAAAAGCTAATGGGACAGAGTGCTTGCAAATGGCTTCTCCCTTCGGGGGAGAGGCTAAAGAGAGAACTACCAGTTAAGATAGAAGACAGTTATGAACCATAGGAAACAAACCCAACTGCCTTCTGTACAAGCAGGAGATGGGAGAAACTACATCTTTAGACGCTGATACACGCAACACGTGAACTTGAAACCGCCACAGAGCTCCGGCTAAGCTGAACAGGACATCAGCTGGAGAATGCCTAGTGCTGGTTTTCTGTCAGAACAGACAGGTAATTCACCGAGCTTGGTGACAGTATTTGTTATTTTCAGTAACGACCTTATGAAAGCTGCGAACGAGACCAGTCTGCGAGGGGCAGCAGCTACTCCTCCCGCTAAGCTGACTGCAATGAACTGGAGACGGGGCGTCAAGCGGAAGGCTCAGCGAGGAAGTACGAAGCTGTCCTGCGCGCTGACAACCAACAGCACGCGCACGGGGCACAGAACAACTACCCAGGCTCCAGCTTCAGGGAACGGGGTCTCGACAGGCCACACCACTGGGTAAATTTTACGTCTACCAGTAAAGTTGCGCTGTAAACAACCCCCGCAAAAACCCCCGGCCTGCCACCACACCGGAGCGCGGGGCACCCGAGAGCCCAGCGCCGGCTGAGGCACCCCGGCGGCGTGCGGGCACCGCCCGGCGCGGGGCACCGCCGTGAAGGGGACGTGGGGTCCCGTTCTGGCCCAGCGAGCAAACAAAGCCACCGGACACACCTGAGGGCAACGCGAAGGAACCGGCCCTCGGTCCAAACGGCGCTGAAGGCTCCCAGAGCCTCGGCCAAGCAGCCCCGCGGCCGGCCGGGGCGGGGAGAGTAGCACCGTCCCTCACGGCACGGCCTGCCCGGAGCCCGCCGACGGCCTGGAAAGCGCACGGGGAGGGGGCGCAGCACGAGTCCCGCCCCCGCGGCCACCTCGGTCGCCAGCCTGACGACCTTCTGTGAGAGGCATTTCGCTGCGCCAATCAGAAGCCCGGCAGGGAGGGAGGGAGGGGAGGAAGGCGGGCGGTGATAGGCCTGCGGCTGGGGCTACGTTCGGCGTGCGCGCGGGGCCGTCGGCTGTTGCGGAGCCCGCGGGTGTCGGCAGGGTCGCGGGACATGGTGGGCTCCGGCGAGGGCGGCGAGTCGTGGCGGGGCCGGTACTACCGGCTGGAGGAGGTGCAGAAGCACAACAACAGCCAGAGCGCCTGGATCATCCTGCACCACCGCATCTACGACGTCACCAAGTTCCTGGACGAGGTAGGTGCCCGGGCCGGGCGCCGCGCGTGCCGCCTGTACCGCCATGCCGCTCTAGGGAGGCGGCGGCGTGGCGGCCCCGGGGCCTGGCTGAGGGGGAGCGG
>Ga0065711_1028089_pt1 | contig 43756 bp, 21 predicted proteins | sample Hoacrofraction12_FD_59098 | JGI IMG/M metagenome (GOLD analysis project Ga0065711, IMG submission 59098) | Hoatzin crop microbial communities from Cojedes, Venezuela - Epithelial fraction 12 v2 (version 2) | ecosystem: Host-associated > Birds > Digestive system > Esophagus > Crop | place... | reverse complement strand
GCAGCCTGCTGTAGGTGACCCTGCTTTGGCAGGGGGGTTGGACTAGATGACCCACAGAGGTCCCTTCCAACCCCTACTATTCTGTGATTCTGTGATTCTGTGATCTTGGCAGTAGCTGCTTCTTGCTTTTTATATTATAGCTTAGCATTTGTCATGCTTGCCAAAGGTGTGGAAGCCATGGGAGCAATTTCCTCCTTCCTGAGGGAATTAAAATTTGTCTCCACCTCACCAAAACATCTCCTAAATGTCCAAGAACTCTTCGAGCTCTGGACGCCCCTCTTTGGTTTGAAGCTGTTCAGTATGCCAAAACAACTAAGAAAGTCATCAGTAAGACACTGCAGTGTAGTGGTCAGAGCGCTGGATTGAGTCAGAAGTTTGGGATGTAGTTGTTAGTAGCAGAACTCAGGATTTGTTGCTTGACTGGTGTAATATGTAGTTTCCTGGAAGACTTCCACCTCTGGATGAATGGACTAACCACAAATCTAGTTTATAAAGGTAGAGTATCACTGGTGTTTATTTCTTGAGGGGGCAGCAGCCTCAGAGTGTGCAACAATTCCTGTGAGTAGGTCATCTGATGAATTTGTGATGCAGATCTTTTGCGCTTTTTTTTTTGCTGTTTGAAAGTCTCATATACTATAAGTGAGTTTGGGAAAATAAGGTTAGAAATATGGTAACCCTAACGTTTCAGATCGTGTTATGAGGTATGTATCTGTCCTTTACTGCACAAGGAGCACAGCCATTTGCTGCAAGGTTCTGGATTCACTTCTGAAGATGAGGACCATACAAGTTTGTCAGATCTTGTTTGACTGAGTCTGCATCTTCTGAACAAAATCAGTTTACTCTCTGAGTTAGGCAAGTAAAGGAAAGGGAACATATTAAATTTGCATTCACTTGTTTTTTTCCACTGTGAAGGTTTTTTGGGGTAAACATTTTACTATAACTGTGAAAGAGTTACAGGAAAAGCATTATGTATTGTGGTTTGATTGGTTCCCATTGCCTTGGAAGAAAACTAATTTTTGTATACAAATGTTGTTATAAACAAATTTGTTTTGTTAAAATAGTATTTGAGTAGCTTACAAAGCTGTCTTAAAAATGGGGGATCCTAGGTACAAAACACCTACATCAACTTTCGACCCTGATACCTGATCATGAGAATACCGGTATTGTTGTCAAATGTTCAGTTTGTGTAACACAGTGTCTTGTATATACTTAACAGGGGGTAGAAGAATAATTTGAAAAACTAAAACCCTTTAAAACTGAAATTGTTTGCTCCTAAGAAAGGGGGCCTTGATACTTCTCTCATAGCGATAAACAATAAAAGCACTCTGTTTTGGAAGGAAGACTTTGATGGTCGAAATTTTTGTAGCAGTTCAAAGATATTGAAGTGCTATATTGTCAACAAGAGTTGCAGATCGATTTCAAAGTTTGTCAGTATAACTTGTCTCCTACTGTAGGTACATGGAGATGTCTCTGCCTGTGCACTGATGAATTATGTAGTAAATCTTTAGTTCCAAATTTGTTGGTCAGCCTTTGAATTGGTATTTTTGTAGAGATACTAAAATGATTGTGGTTTCCAATTATTATCTTCTCAGTATATATTTAATACTTATATCCGTCTTATAAACAGGGATTAGAAAGCAAAATTTCTTCACTGAATATATTAGAAAAATAGTAACAAAGAAGATAGTAAGATCTATATTTTAGTATATCAGCCTGCCATTTCTTAATTTCAGTGGGACTGATGCTATAATAAAGTTCTATATAAATTTTAATGGAGTCTGGTTGTCTGATTTCCCTAAGAGTTATATTAGTTTGCTCTTTCATGAAAAACGGAGAAAAAAAATTCACTGTGTAAACACTTGTCCTTTTGTTTGAAGGTTCAAGCTCAAGTGCGACATGCAAAACTCAACTTTGACAAACTGAAGACTGATGTCTGTCAAAAAGTGGATCTTCTGGGAGCGAGCAGATGCAACCTCCTGTCTCATGTGTTAACAACATATCAGGTATCCAAAGAAAACGTTTGACCTCCAAAAGAAAGGTTTCCTGTTAATATATGTTTTTTAAAGAGGTTGCCATGGCAGTATTCAAATGTAAGGATATGTCACTAGTATTGGAGGGGAAATATGAAATATGCACTGAAAGCAGATTGGTGTTAAAGCTAACATTGCCTTGAAATTTTATCCTGCCTTACAGACAACACTTCTTCATTTTTGGGAGAAAACTTCGCACACAATGGCAGCCATCCATGAAAGTTTCAAAGGTTATCAGCCATATGAATTCACTATGTTAAAGGTATGTTTGTCTGCCCAGTGATAACAAATAAAAAATCATACAAGGATGTAGAAATCCACATTCATATTTTGTCGATATATTGTCTGAAAATGTTATCCCTGTCCTGTGTTTTCATTTAAATACAGATTTAATGCAGTTCTGGCTAGCAGGATCAAAAACTGCATGTAGAGTGCAGTGACTAAGGAGTATTTCAATGTATGTCGTTATTCAGGGCTACACTTAAGTATGTGTTTAAGTGCTAACTGGGATTGTGTTTGATTATTCCTAAAGAACCATAAAATCTAGCAGAATTAGTGATTTATGTTGCTTTCCAAAATCCTTCAAGTGAATTAATACTATTTTGCCTTTGCATCTGTTTTTGAAAACTCACACGCTTTAAAAACAACTTATTGGAGTGAATATGAGTACATGGATGCTCAGAGTTCCCACACCTGTACTTGGACTTTTTAACCCTTAACTGCTCAGGGAAATACTGTTTTACTTAACTAGTGGTATTTGCTTGACCTTTGTAATCTTTGAATGTGGAATATGTGCAATATCTGACTGAAGTCTGACTTCAGAGGTCTGCCAGGTATCTAAAAATAATCACTTAGTACTGTATATTTTCCTGGTCATGCCTGCCCCTGCATAAGAATTTCCTTTGCCCATTGCAATTCGAGGTTCCGTAGAGGAAAGGGAAAACAGTGAAAAAAATCATTACCTTTCCAGTTATCCACATAAACATCTTTGTCTTGTAGTTATTTTATGCAATGCAATAACTACATGATTGGCTGATCCTATTGGCATGGGAGAAAAATAACATTTGTCTGAGTGAGGTCTGATGGAAGGGTTACCATTGGGAGGAAAGCGAGGAATGAACAGCTTGCAGCAAAGCGACTGTTTGGAGAGACAACCCAGTTTGAAAACGATTACAAGTCATAGCCTCAATCCATGAAATGCTTGTGCGTATGACGCGTAGAAGTGGAAGTTGGGCTGCATTATGCTATATAGCCTGTGGCTACCCCAGAGCTCCTGGAAAAGGAGCACCTGAAGGTATAAAGTTTAATTCACCCCAGACTACCAAACTTGTCTGTACGTGACTATGCTATATTTCCATCTGTTTTCTAGAGTGTGGGTTGGGAGGGAGCAGTTTCTGAGCTTTGAAGTGCATAAAGAGCTTGTGGAGACTGTTATTCCTGCAGCTTGAAACATCACAGCAGACCTTGTTTGTGAAACAAATTTCAAGCTCAATTTCTGCTGACTGAGGACAAAAATAAAAGGAGCTTCATAAACTGTTTCATCTTATCCAGCCTCTTGAAGAATCCTGTCTTTCAGGAGAAGGCTTTATTTGCTATGTGTTTAACATAACTCTAAGCTTGTTCATTCCATAGTCCATATTGTGGAACATGGGTTTTAGCCTGAGCTTATGTCCAGATTTCAGCAGGAGACAGCTGGGTGTAGTTGTCTTGACATTACTAGTAATTGCCTACAGACTCACCAAAGTTAAACTCCAAACCAGAAAAGAAAGTCCCCTTTATTTCCCCACCATTGGCTCCCATTGCAACGATGTCTAGTTCACAGCCTGGGTTTAGCATGGCCAGAGTCCTGCTCAGGAGCCTGGGTACCATGCTGGTGGGCTGTTCTCAGAACTTCCCGACGTTAGAAGGTTTCGAAGGATTTTTTTCTCTTTGCTTTGATACAAACCAATTTGAGTCTAATTTGTGTAGGTAGCCTATATTGTTGATGAGTATTCTTTATTCTCTTTTATATCTAAAAATGTAATTATTTGAACAAGACATACGATGTTTCAAAATGTATAGTAACATTTGGACACCTTGGGGAGAAACTTGTACAGAAAATGCACCTGTTCTGGAGTGTGAAGTACCCTTGTGATGGAGGATGAGAGAGATTTGGAGATGTTTGCTATGTTTTGAACTTCCTCCTGTGAAAGATCTCAGTATAACATAAATTTTAAATTAGCCCAGGCATCTATGATGAATAAATAAAGTCTGTATTGAGTCCACACATGTATAACAAGCACTGCCTTGAAGCAAAAAGTAACTAAAAATGTTTGTCAATATTGTAGTGTGTTTAGGATACAGCCTAACTTTGTTATGAGAACCTTAACCATTTTTATTGCTGGCCGCCTACGCTGAAATGTGTGATTTCCTGTTTTTGCAGTGATATATATGCTAAGAAATGATGCTAATCAGGAGGTAGTTTTATACTACAGAATATCATGGAATTCTGTGCTTTCAGAAAACAGCTGCTTGGGAATAAGACTATATTGCTGCCTTTTAGTATCAGTTCTTTACTTCTTTCAGTCTCTAGAGTGTGGGATTATTTTCTATACCAAAGTGGAATTTCCTCCATGATCTCTTTTCCGCAAACCAGTAGTTTCTGTTTCTTTACATTAAACGATTGCTAAGGAGATGAAATCAAGATCTGGTGGTTGCATCAGGTGAGATTCTGTTGCCTAAGAGAATAGGTGTCTGCTGCTACTTCAGATGCCTTGCTAGAGTAATCACCTCGCCTCTCCTTGTCATTTCTGAAGGGTGTGGGACTCCCATGAGTTCTATGTCTCCTCTGCTAGACCTGGGTGTGGAATAACAGAAGACGTTTATAGTTAGGGAACTGATCTCTACCAGTCATATCATATGTTCATGTGAGGGTAACTAGATATTAAGAAGGAACTGCAAGCTAGTTCTGTGTTGAGATCCAATGGTATCCTGGGGTGCATTAAGGAGAGTGTGGCCACCAGGTCGAGGGAGGTTCTCCTCCCCCTCTACTCTGCCCTGGTGAGGCCCCATCTGGAGTACTGTGTCCAGTTCTGGGCTCCCCGGTTCAAGAAAGATGAGGAGCTACTGGAGAGAGTCCAGCGAAGGGCTATGGGGATGATGAGGGGACTGGAGCATCTCTCCTATGAAGAGAGGCTGAGGGAGCTGGGCTTGTTTAGCCCGGAGAAGAGAAGGCTGAGAGGGGATCTTATAGATGCTTATAAATATCTTAAGGGTGGATGTCAAGAGGATGGGGCCAGACTCTTTTCAGTAGTGCCCAGTGACAGGACAAGGGGCAACGGGCACATACCGAAGCTGAGGAAGTTCCATCTGAACATGAGGAAGAACTTCTTCACTTTGAGGGTGATGGAGCACTGGAACAGGCTGCCCAGGGAGATTGTGGTGTCTCCTTCTCTGGAGATATTCAAAACCCGCCTGGACGAGGTCCTGTGCAGCCTGCTGTAGGTGACCCTGCTTTGGCAGGGGGGTTGGACTAGATGATCCCCAGAGGTCCCTTCCAACCCCTACCATTCTGTGATTCTGAGATTACATGGTATTGTTTTCTATGAAGTATAATAAATAGCTATAGCTGATCTAGGATAAGTATAGTTTCTGATGGAGAAACTTTTAGTCCAAAAATGTACCCAATGAAGATGCTGTGTCTGCTGTTGAATTTATGCATTAATACTATGCAATCAGAATATAACTGCTTAAAACATACATAAAATATTTCAATGTCCCCATTTCTATGTTTAATCAGGAATTACCCCTTTTAGACTATTTTTCCCTGTCTTGTAACTTATAAAAGGGTTCTGTCCTACAAGAAAATTTTCAATTTGGTACTTGTAAATAATTTTTATCTTTTATGATTCCAGTGCTGATACTAGCAGCTTAATTTTGCTCATACAAGTGATCCTTCTGAATTAAAGTAAGCATACCTGTATGTAGGATTAGCGTTTTACTTTAAAACAGGAATTTAAAGAAACTTGATTTTTGACTTAGACATAGATTGTCTTACTGAAAAATTAGAAGGTGCTATGTACTGGAAAATTACTATTTGTATTTTGTAGTATGAATATATTCATGTACCAGGTTTACCTCAGGAAAGAGACTCTTAAATGCCTCTTGGGATTGTTTCTGGAAAGAAAACATTGTCTTTAGAGATGTTTGCCAAACTCCCTTAATGAAAAGCAGCCCATTTGTTTTCTTTGCTTCAGGGTATATGCTGAGAGTAGTATAATTGTGCTATTGCAGCTGTATTTCCTAAATGTGAGTTTTATGCTTGATGAAAGATGATTATTAATGTGCTAACAACTCTATGTATCGTAATGTGTAAGTATCCGTTACTGTATCCATTGCTGTAATATTAAAGATGATGGGCTGCTGTTTTGGTAAAACCTTTAAGGTTTCATTGTCTTGAAATTCCCATATATCAAATGAATAAAAATTCATTTCAGGGGCTGCGTTTCATGAATAATACCTCTTTTTAATTTCTGTCACCATTGATTTGGCTTAGTTAACGAGTATTTAGTTGCATTTTTTACATTTTAATGCCATAATACCAAGCTTCCCGAAGAGTTTGTATGAGCCTAGAAATCGTAAAAGCCCTAGTGAGGGAGTCAAAAGGTGAAAATCACAGTGCATCCATTTATTTCCATGCAAAGTGGAACGCTGCTGCCTATGCTTCTTCCGTGGTTTGAAGAATTCTGTCCAGATGGGTCCTGCAACACTGTTGCCTTCTGCTGAATTCTGTAGTCTGATGTCCTTTCTTGTTTCTGTTTGGTGTACCATGACTTTACTCACAGGCAAGATTGTGTACAATTTTGTATCGTTGGGGGTTTTTTGCATTTTGGTGGGGTTTTTTGGTGAGTCTCCATGAGGAAATTCCAAGACTACCTGCTTTTCCTCTTCCCTTTCAGCTCTCCCCCCATGTGAAACATATCCAAGTTTTTGTCTCCTCAGTGGTATTGCGCTTCTCCATATATGTCCTGATGTCCTGGGATGTATCCCTGGCTCCTGGAGCTGCCCTTAGCTGTGTTGCTTTGATTCTTTCTCAGTCAAGACAAAGCACATTAGCTGTCCAAGGTGTTTGGGGGAAACTGTGGGTGAGCTGAGCGCGTTGTCAACAGTCCAGTGATTTAACTGCAGAAGACAGGTTTTGTGTGCGGTCCAGATGCTCTTGGCTTGACTTGAAAGCAGCCCAGATGTAGGTGCAGGAATTTTGTGAGTAGCAGTCAGCATAGGAACAGTGCCTGGGCTGGAACCAGAGTTAACTCTGCAGTGGAGGAACCCCTTGTTGGCTTGGATATTTACTCTGAGTGCTGGGATCAAACAAAATACCACCAGGTGACTTTTGGTTGTAGAGACAGCCAAGATAGGCAGAGTGAATGACTGTGAACTTGCTCTGCTAGTGTGTACGGTCTTACCCTCATTTTTATACTAAAAGAGAAATAATGAAGCTAGCAAAAAAGCTTTCTTAACACAAGAGGATCCTACCTTCAGTCACATACTGTTGCAGCTTGCAGTGAAGTCCATGTGAGTCAACACGAGCAACCAGTCAAGTGCTGTGAAGTTACGCAGTCTGCTTTGAGCCGGGAAAGTCAGGAATGTTTCATAGGCTCATCTGAAGTGTGCTTGCTTTTGTCTGAACTCGGTCTGTATCTTTATAGCCGTGTTTAGTCACTACACTTTCTAGATGGTGGGACTTCTGGCCTTCTTCCGATGTGACCTGAAACAATGAACAGATTATCAGAGTTTCATTTCTACACATGCTAACAATAGTGATCATGTTACCGTGGGTTCTTGTTTAGAAAACACTTTACAATGGCTTTTTAACTTTCAGTTTTCTGTAGGTTTTTTTTTAATTTTTTTAAATAGATATCTGTTTGTAGTGTACATTGGGATGTGGAGTAGAGAGAGGCAGAAGAGAGGAAAATAAGTTCATTATTTGCTGTCAGAATTGGAGGGAATATTGTCAAAATTAAATTGCTAAACTGAATTATTGCATTAAAATACAGCTGGTGATTTTTAACAATTTTTATCATAATCTCCATTGAAACTGAAGCCATATTTCAGAGCTATATTTATTTTTATAATACAGGAAATAGTAACTGCTATTATTATCATGCTATTTCCTTCCCAAGGTACTTGTGAACTCCATTTCTGTATGCTGTTTCCATGGTTTGATCACAGTCTTTTAAATATGGATTCCGTGAAACACTCATGAAGGAAGCATCATAAAATGTAGTTCCTTAAAGAAGAGTGGTGATTTCTTTGTATTTTTCTTGGTGAAGACGCAGGAGATTTTACTTCTAATTTTCTTTTGACTTGTTTAATCAGGCAGTACTTAAAATAGTTCTGGTTGTTGTTCAAAACCATTACACCCTTCTTGGGGCAGGGTCTGTGCTGCCATACTAAGTGGCAGGCAGAGCACCACAACTATTGCACCATCACCTCCTGATTACGGTAAACTGTGTGCCCTCCCGTGAGGGTGTCCAAGATGATTCAAGTGCCCAAAGCGGTACAGTCCCTGTAATGCAAAGCTCTGCTGTCTTTCTTTGTGCTGCACTTTTGTACAAGTATAGTGCATATTCTTATGTTTTTCAGCTCTAGTCCAGGGCCTCTTGGAGTCAATGGAATAATTCCCATCAATTTTAATAGTACAAGAAGTGCAGTCTAATCAGTACCTGGTATAAATGCAGTTAAAGGGTAACGTATGAATTCACAGGTGATCTAGCTGAGGTGGGTAGTGTCAATTATTTAGAATCCAAGAAGCGGACTTACAAGTGGTTCCAGTTAGCACTGTTACAGTTTCCAAAAAAAGTGGCAACCACAGAATAAGGTAAATTTCTTTCATGCCTCTAGTTATTATTACTGCTTTTGTGATCCCTCATCTTTTGACACATGATGTCTGCAGTGCTAAAGGTGCTTACGACAAATTAATCTATGGTATGAGACAGAAGAACTAACTTGCTGAGCAGAAAAAAAAAATGCAATTGCAGTATATGACAGGTCCATTAGTTTGGTTTCTAAAACACTGAAGTGTACATTTCCTCATACAGACACGTACTGAGCCAAGCAGAAACTGGAATGCCCCTTCTGGGGACTCCTCTGTCCTGGTTAACACGGCAGTGCAAGCAAGACCTGCGACATGCCTGGGAATTCTTTTCTTGTTACAGATGGGCTGGGGACTCTTAACCTTTATTCAGTAGATGAGATGGACTTAGTGGCCACGGGGTTTTTTGTTTTACTGTTCTGATGAAACAGATTACCATTTGTTAAAACTCCAGATGCAAAGCCGCTACATTTTTGTGTTTGTGATGTTTTTGTGGAAAAAGTGGCTTATTTGGTTTAGCCTCAGCTTTTTAGGGGACAGAGGGAGAAGGTGGGTGAGATGCACTCCTATGAGTATCAGTGAGACATAAATAAAGTGTTCAGGACTAGTCACATGAAACATGGGGCTTTTTTTTCAGAAACTGAGTTGGACTTTGGAAAGAGGAACACCTTCACAGCAAAACCATTTGAGAGAGCCAAATATTCACATTGCTAACTTCTGCGGTTATTTACTATCTTCAGTTATTTAATTTTTCATACAGAAATCCTAATTAATACATAACAGGGACAACCAGTAGTGTATTTATCACTTCTGTAATCTCAAACGGTTAGTCTACAATGCTTTATGTGTTGTCTTGTTCGTATGTCCAAATTTTGGTTATAGAAATGCTGACCATGAAACTGTACATTTTTATCTTATAGATTCCAAATTGCAAAGGGACAGTAAGGTTTCGTAATACCAGACCTGGCCTCTATCTAGCTAATCATCCAAGGCTTTAACCTTTGTTTGCAGGTTCAGGATGCAGGTAGTACCTTCCAATTACACTGCAGTTGCCAAGGTTGTGTGAATAGTTGTGTCAGGAAAAAAAGAGAATAAAGAAGTAAAGAAACAGTATATGAGGAACAAACAGATGTGAAGAATTAATTTTTCTCATCTTAAAAAAAAAAGGGGGGGGGAGTAAAAAAGGAGGGGGGGGAAAAGGCAAACCCCCAAAACGGCAAAGAAACATGCTTTTAGTGCCTGCTTTGCACATGGTATAGATGGTTTTACTTAGAAATACTGGAAACAGAACATGAGATTAGAAGTAGCCAATAGCCACTTTCTTATATAAAGTGTGTTTGTGTGACCCAATTTGAAGGAGTATCTTCAAACTTTTTTTTGTTTTTGCTTGTTTGAGTCAGATATAAATTTGATACAGCTCAAAAACGTTCTTGCCTAATTAATGTAGTTTCTATAGTCTGGTTTGCCATTAAATGACACACTTATCTTCCCTGATTCTATTTTGGTTTCTTCATTTATATTATGGTTATGATCTAGAGCTTACAAGATCCTGTGAATAAACTAACAGAAAAAGCAGAGAAGGAGGACCTGCAGATTGAGAGCACCAAATCAGTGCAAGATCAGCAGAGTCAGTAAGTCACATGGCCTGTGTATTAAAATAATAAGTACATTTGTCTATAATCTGCTTTCTGGTTGCTAAAGTCACCAAACATAAATGGAAATATAGACACAGCTAGTCTGATCACACTAGCTAATAGTAAGCTTAATACAAGAATTCCTGAAATGTTGTAATGTGTACATGAAAACTAATAAATGTTACAGTGAAATTAAGAGCTTTAAAAAGACCCATAAAACCTTTATATGTTTTTCATCTTTCCTAGCCTTCTCTTTATTTTTTCAGCTTTTGCTTCAGTTTTTCTTTAATGAAAAGAAATGGTAAACAACTACACATGGCAGAAGATACGAGCATTGTATTTCTCCCTTCAGCAGCATCTCCTTTCACCTGGGAATAGGATATGGATTCCCGATTGCTTTGAGCAGCGATTAGTTTTTGTAATGTATACAGCATCAGTTAGTAACCCAATGAAGCAGTAGGTACTTAGTAAAAAGTGCATCTGAGAGAGCTGATGCTATCAAGGTTTGAGTTACCTGTAGCTCTGAGGTGAGAGAGACTTATGAATGGGCTGCTGTGGGGAGAGGAGAACAGGAGAACGAGATGTGATCCCTCCCCAACGGGACCATCAGGATTCAGTTGCGAGGAGATGCAATGCTGATATAATCCTGCTGCCACCTGTTGTTTTGACTGTCCCTGGTTAAATGTAGTACCCAGCAAAGGATCAGTTGTCAAAAAGCGGAGAACAGCTTGACTGATAATTAGTGGATTTTGCTTGGCTATTTATAATAACGGATTTTTAAAGAGTTCAGTTTTCCAGTCTTTTTACTTGTTTAGATTCAGAACTACTGACCAAAACCAGTCTATAAATTGGTCAGATTTGGTGCTAACCGGATTAGAAAGGACTTGGCCAAGTACCATTTGGCAGGTGGTTGTCTCCACAGCGGTTCCTTGAATCTGCTGCATCTCATGTGACACCAATAAAGAATGTCAGAAACAATTGTTTTCCCCATTATTGAATATAAAATTCTAGAATGAATGCATAATTTATGCAAGATGTGTGCTTTTGCGCCTAGCAGCAAATACATCAGATGCCATGTCATGGTTGTACTTGTTTTTATCTATAGATTATATTTTCCCTTGTCTGTCATAAAACTGAGGGGAAAAAAAGTCTCGGCATTTTGCTATCTAAAACAAACCATAACAAAATATCTAAGATTCTAGAAGAATTACAAAAACAAAGCTTTTAAAATCCTCGTGAACTTTCCATTCACAGTAAACATTCATTATAGTAGTGTTTGGCCCGAATCTAATTTTCCTCTGCTCCCCACAAGCCTGTCCTCAAGAGCAGGGGAGGTGGCTCCTCTGTCCTGTCACTAGAGGGTAGGAGGAATGTGCCTATACAGTCCTCTTCACCACCACACCAGACTTGTGGCTGCTTCATTGCCTACTGGTTGAAAGGCTTTACGCAAAATGATAGCAGTTAGAAAGTATGTATTCTTCCTTGAAGAGATTACCTTTGTATAAGAATTGCATGTAAACCACAGCTTTTTTTTCTGTCAAGAGCTTTTTCATCAACATAGCTCATTGGCTTTTTTAAAAATCTGCTGACATGGGACAAAACTCACTTGACTGTTGATTTTTAATTAGTTGCTGTTAAAAAGAGAAATGCACAGTGGTTTAGTTTTGTGTTTTGGTGGGGCTTTTTATTTTTTGAACAGTTGTACCTCCTTCATGATAGTTAGGAAAGAGCAAATCTGGAAAAGCAGACTATGCTGTACTTTTAATTACAGAGATTTATTTGGATTAAAAATGGAAGGATGGTAGTTTTTGATAGTTGGTCTTCAATCTAGTTTTGATTTTCAACAGACTTCCACCAGTGAAACAATAAAAGTTAACAACAGACCAGCATATGCATCAAATGCAAGGGTTCAGCTGAATTAGTGTTTATTTGTTATTGATACTATTCTGTAATGAAGTGACCAAAAAGAGAAAAGTGTACTATTATTCTATAGCCTTAGAATTATTTTCTCATTTTTTTTCTTACTCTTTCAAATTAAGGTTGATTTCATTAGATGAGGAGAGCCATTCCAAGGAATCAAACTATTCAGGTATTTTATTTCATGTTATCATAACATGTGCTGTAATACATGCTTTTTTTTCATTTTTGTTTATTTCACATATGTTCAGCTTCACCCAGCAAATCCCTACAAATGCATAAAACTTAAGGCCAGGAAGATCTGTTACACTGAATATCTTCTGTCCCACTGCATTTCACTCAGTTACTCTCAGATCGGTCAAGCTTGTCTTCCAAAGCGTAATTCTTACATTGGGCATGTCTTCAAGGAAAGGGTCTGCAGGGCAGTAGGTGTCGAGACAAGGTAAATATGCCACTTAGCTTGCTAGTTTGTTCCAGTGATTAAACATGTACTCTGTTAAAAATTTAATTAATTCAGTGGAACTTCTGCCCAAAAGCTAGGCAAAATCGTATTCAGCTGCTGCGAATGACCCGATGGGTCATTACCCAGTGGCAGAGCCAGGCTCTAACTGGAAGTGCACAGAGAAAGAATGGGAGGCAATGGACACAAGTGACAGGAAGGAAAATTCTGATCACATACTAGGAAAAGAAGTGTTTATGGTGAGGGTGGTGAAGTGCTGGAAAAAGTGCCTGAAGGCACTGTGGAATCTTTATCCCTGGAGATCTTAGAGACTTGACAGGACATGTCCCTGGGAAACCTGATCTAACTTCATAGCTGGCTCTACTCTGACAAGGGGCTTGGACAAGATGACCCCCAGAGGTCCTTCCAGCCTAAATAATGCCATGGCTTATAATATATCTTTTTCTACTAAATTAATGGTGAATCATTTTAATATGTGGTATTTTATCCTCTGTGAAGATACTTAAAAGGTGCTACATTAAAATCAAGACTCCTCTCAAATCTTCATTTTTATAGGCTAACCATATTGATGTCTTGAAGACATCTTCTCTACTCCTTTAGTTTTGAAGCTTTTGTTCTCATTCCACTTTACAACATTCCTTTTAAAATGTGAAATATGTAACCGGACAAGACATTTAGGGTTGGTGTCTCCTGTCATGTTTCTACAAGGTAAAATGACATTCCTGTTTCTATATCCAAAAACAGTATCTCATTTTGCTGCAACATCAGGTTTGGTATTTATCAAGACTCAGTTCCTTTTGGTCACAGCTTTCCAGGACTCGTTCCTCCTTTCTGCAGCATGGCTTATATTCCTTATTGCTGGAGATACAACTTACCACTTAGCCGTATTAAATCCTCTCAGCTCTGACTACAGAAACTGAATGACTGGTCTGAATGACCACCTCCAATAGTCTGTTAGTTGTTTGCACACTTTGTGTTTACTTCCAGATGACTGCTAAAGCCATTGAATAGTGATGGATATAACACTAAATCTTGCAGATCTAAACTAGAAACACTTCTATGTTGCAATTATTTCTCCTAACAACTGTTTTTTGACATCTGTTAGTTGTCACATTCCTAATCCATTCAATATGTTCATTACAGATATTGTGCAGTGCTAACTTTTTAGCTGGAAGGCTATGCACTGCAAAGTCAAGTTGTTTCTAAACAAATACCTTTACCAAAGAAAGCTTATAGTTTCATCGAAGAATGAAATTAGTTGGTTTTTTTTAACTAGGTCTGCTTTCCATAAAATCACCTTTTATTACAGGAGTATTTATTATACTCATATTATTTTGCTGAATCCCATACTGAATGGGATTCAGTTAATGTTTTCCCTAGGAGTAATGGTGAGCTACCACCCCATAGTTACCTACAATTACTTGAGTCACCCTGTTAATTATTGTTGTTGTTTGGGTGTTTTTTGTAATGATGACACAATATTAGGACTTTTTCAGTGTTTTGAAGTTGCACCCATTTGGCAATTAATTAGATCAGATATCTCTTTGATGAGATATTTTAATATTCTTGGATGCAAAATCTGACTTATATTTTCTTAGCAGATGTTTTCTAGAATCTCAGTTACTCATGGACTGTAAAATATTTCACCATCATCTATAATATAAAAACCTTGTCCCATCTCTTTCTCCATAGCCCCTAAAAGGAACTGAAATATTTTGGAATACTTCTGTCTGCTCTGCTAAACTTTTCCATCTCCATGCACTAGTGGGTCTGTGCCATTGCTAAGATTTTTTTCTTTTTTCCTTAAAGTACTCTGTACATACTGAAGCAATACAAATGTGCTGCTATGAGTGATGGAGCTGTGTTTCTTGTTAGTTTTCTTCACCAACTATTTCTACTTTGTAACTTCCAATTTTTTATCATTGCTCTGCATTTTCCCTTAATATACTATGGGTGTTTTTAAGATTGGCTCCATCATGTTTACCACTGAACTAAGGCAGGCTGTCAGCAACAGCTGTACTTTTTTTCAATACGGAATTGTAGCTATCCATATCCCACCTTTCATGAACTTCTCTTTCTTTTTTTTTTTCCCCCCTCTGCCAGTCAGTTTAGGGTTGGGATTTTCCCCTCTGGCTTTGTGTATTGTCCTTGTATGGAAGCATCATGTATATTTGTCCATGTGTGTTTATGCCTTTCCTATCTATATAGAGTGTAATCAGATGTGATCATGGGACCAGCTGATTGTAGTGCTGGTAGCACATTTCTGTCATTGTCCTAGCAAAGCCTTATTAAAAGCCTTGTTAAAATAGTATGATTCAAACAGCAAGCTGTTCTGTTTTGTTTAGTTCTGAACACAACTTGAAGTCTCTCTTGAAAGGGTTTGGCTTTCAACTTTTATTCCCCTATGAGAATTTTATTTCTCCTTTGCAGCCTCAAGTTTGAGGCTTCCAGTTCTGGCAATACTGTGACTGACCCCTTCATTTGCCTTTAGAGCTACAGGTGTTTAGAAGACAGATTTCGTCAACAATTAATGGGGAGAGAAAGGCCTGTTCAGCAGGTAACTCATCCCTCCTGTTTTACTACATATCTTAAAGGGGAGTAATCACCTGAGGGAGGTGTCTTTCTCTTCACTGATAGACAGAATCTAGATGGTTGTTTTGATTCTGTCTAATCTAAGAAACTTGCTCAGAGCTTAAAATAGTGACAGTTGGGGCGTGGTGGTGTTTTTTCACCTCTGATAACCAATAACCCTCAGCTATACATTTTCCCTCCTATTGGTCTTAGCCCATTTGTTTTCCTGCAGAAGAAGAGGTGCTGTTACTTATATCCTGACCCGAGGTGCTCTGGGGAAAGATTCCTTTTCCCCATTTTCAGAGTTGGTGTCATAAGCAAGGACGTATTGTCAAGGAAGGCGATTTAGGGAGTGATGAGGTCCTGGCCACTTTGGCGCTCTCTCCTGGCCTGTGTAAGTAGAAGCTTCTAAAAGAAGTGTCTCTACTTCTGGAGGACAGCAGAGACCTGTCTGATTCTTGCAGCTGCCTCAGCTGGGTGTGCTCAGCCTGGAGATGGGCTGGTGTGGCAGGTGCTGATTCAAAGGAAGATTTCCCCCAGGTTATTATTTGGAAATTTGCCTCACTTCTTAGGAATGCTTATATCTTGGATCCTTCATCCATTATGACTAGGTTCATTTTAAACATGAATACCAACAACCGCTGCATGTTGATCTTACAGTGACATTGTTTGTAAGCATGGTCTTGTGCCAAGTGCAATTTGACATGTTTATGGATCTTAATTACAGCTGACGATGGCAAGGATGTCATATCCACATTACAAGGAAAGTGTAACCACAAGCAGAGCTCAGGTGAAGAGACTTAAGGAAACTACCTTTAGATGTGTACATGCTGGTTGTCGGTGTGCTGCAGATCTTCCTTTGTTGCTTTTGTTTTTTGTTTTTTCTTTTTTTTTTTCCCCTGCTCTTAGGTGCCATAGATGACTTATTAGACCTACAACCTGAAGAAAATGGTATGAAACACTTATGCATGTCTATTTCGTTTGCTTTTCAATTACAGGCACCAAGTATAATTTTAATCTTAGATCTTAATTGTTTTCATAATCTGAAAGGTTGAATGCAGTTATTCAGCTGCAGTACTTAAACAGTGTTAAAAGGAACTCAACTTCATAAACATGCAGAGGCACTCTTCCTGATGTTATAATATGAAGTAAACCTTACTGGGGGTAAAACGTATTGTCACAGGTGATTGAAGGTTAGGTATACCAGACTATGTCGCATTCGCCCCACTGAAGTATGTTCCACTGTAAACCTTACCCCTCCCATAACATTTCACAAACTTTTCTTTTGGGTTCTTTAGCTGTTGTATCACAACCCTTGGAAATACACTAGTAACTGCAAGATTTTTGTATCTGAAATGTATGCATCTGAAACAGACTATTTAGTCCTCTTGAAACCGTGTAAGAACTGGTGGCTTCTTTCAATCAGACAGTTAATTAAATCTGCTGTGCTGTTCTCATCTACACATGAGAAAGCAGTCTTTCATTCCAGGCTCTACTCCTATCCTTATGCTTTTGTTACATCAGTGGCAGCTCAAGCGGACACGCTGTTTTATTCTAAAGGGTACTGTTTTACCATGTAACATATTAAAGATCAGGCCAAAAGTTTGATACTGAGTTTTTATAAGCTGTAGGAGTCTTGCATATAGTTTTTCATTTACTTTTCACTCATTTATGAAGAATGAGTAAAAAAAACCTCAACAACAGCAAAAACAACTGTGGCAAGTCAAAAAGCAAGTGGTAAAGCGGCGAAGAAAAAAAACCCCTTTGTGCAGCTTAGTCAGTCAGACTGAGAGCGTTATTTGGGGTATTTAAGGCACTGCCTTCATGGTGGGTAAGGAAGAGAGCATTTACAAACACCTTGACTTTGGATTTGCCACACAGGCAGTCTCTTGCGCTGTGGGGAAATGACTCATGTGGGGAATCACCCATGAAGGCAGAAACAGGGAAAGTTCCTCAGCTGCCTGTGCAGAAGCAGCCCAAATCTGTGGATAGATAAGGTAGTGATGACTTCTTTCCTGTGGTTAATAAAAAAGGTCAGTGCGTGTCTGAGAGTGGCCTCTTTTCTGCTGGTTTTCTCCTTACTCAGTTCCATTCTTTGCTGGACCTTCTTAGTGGAGATACAGATAATGCATACAATTATTGGTCATACAAGTTTAGCTATGTCATTTAGAAGTCTCTTTTTTTTTTTTCCTTAGTCAAATAGTTAAATCAGTATGAAAGCAGTTGTGGCATGGCTACGTCAGATAAGGATGGTTATGTTAATGTTACTATATCAGCCCTTTATCCTAATTTTACACACTAGCTTGCTTTAGGCTGATGTATATTGTATAATTTTAAGAGCAGCAGTATAGTTAGAAGTACACTTTTGTGTGTGTTTCAGAAGGATGTCTTTATCCTCTGTTTCCGATCATGTATGGTTGTAAATAATTTTAGTTTCTCTTCACATTTAATTTTTTTAAATACCAGCAAAATGAGGCATGTTTGCAAAGTTATATGAGCATTGCTAGAGGCTTGTTCAAAGAACAGGAAAAAATAATATTGTGACATTGTTTTTTCAGTGTTTTATTGGGAGTTTGGGGTTTTTTTCATGGACATTTATAAGGTTAGGGGCAACATGCAGACAGAAGAGGGATTTTGGTTGTGAAAATGGGCGGTGAAAACAAAGCAACAGGATAAGAAGTTACAGAAGGTTTACGGGTGAGGTGAGAAAGTCCGTATCATTCTAGTAATCTAGCAGAGAAACCACGAGTAATATCTTGATAAGCAACACTGGTTTCAAGATAACCTTTATTGCAAACAAGGGTAGAGCTTACTGCTGCTTCCTCAAGACAGCCTGAGCGTACGCACCACCCTATCCTCCCCTGCCCCGGGTGCGTTGTCCCCGCAGGAAGATCAGAAAGACTGCTGAGACAAGAAATGTGTCGCTTCTCTGATGTCTGGTGGTCATATGCACTACAGCAAGACCTAACTGCTCTTCAGATGTGAAGCTACGCGTTGTACTTTCTCCCCCAGTAAAAATGGGACTAGTGCACTGGGATACCCAGGTGAAGTAGAGCTTTGCTCTGAGCTGTGTTGCTGCAAAGCCTTTGTTCCATTATAGCAAATGTGATTTGTGGTTAGGTGCAGTGTTGGCGGTATGCCTTAGCAGATCTGTTACTAATGATGCTCTCTTTGCATCTCCCCCTGCAAGCCTTCCAAGTTCATGCAGGGGCCTCCTGAAAGCAGCTTTGCAATGGTGGTGCTCTGTAGAGATCAGAGTTCTTAAGTGCCTTTGAAATAGCAGGTATCTGTCCCCTACAGAAGGATTTACCCCTCTGTCTCGCCTGCTGAATAGCTAGAGGCTTGGGGAATTGTAGGTGCTTGGACAATGTTAACATTCTTTGGTGTTTATCTGAAGATGGGAAAGCAGCCTGAAAATTCATGAGAACAAATTGTTTTCTATGGTATTTTAGTTGTAGTCTAGTGGGAACATCAGGAGAATTGATGTGTCTGGAATGTTTCTATTTCTAATTTTTTAGGCCCTGTCAGGGAGTACACATAAAAAAAGTGAATTAGAAAGGATCTGAATCTCAGAACTGACTTCAGTAATGAATAAAATCCTTATATTACATGTTGGTTTATTTGTTTCTCAGTACGTAGGTGTGTATGCTAACTCATCAGCCTATTTTAAAACACAGTTTTGTGCTTTTTTCCTCTTCTGACTCAACTTCTGCTATTTCATTATAAATTATTACAGCTACTAAATGGGAACTTTCCCAAGAAGGCTGTTGCATTTAAATAAAATGGCCTGTTGCAATCGCTTTGCTACTGTCAATCTTTTATCCCAGCCCAAAAGGGTTAAAATTGTGTTTGCAAATTGCGTGTAACTTGGTGAGCTCAGCTGATCCATCCGAACTTTGGAAAACTGAAGTTGCTTCTGTGCCTTACCACAAGTTTGAAACAAATGTCATGAAGATAAACTGATCTGGGTTTCAGTAACGTAACATTATCGACCTTGTTAACCACCGTTTTTGTCCTGTGCGTATTCTGACAGTGGAGCTCTAAATGTTTCCAAGTAAAATAACATTTGGGGTTCCTTGATAGTTCTTTCACTCTCCAAATATTTTGTAAGCTAGAGAAAATGATTACGTCCTGGTTACAAGCTTCATGTATTTTATATAACTATTTAACATTTCTAAAATAGGAAAAAATTGGTTTTGAGGAGTAATGGCTCAAGTGATCTAAATGCTTCTTCAGCTGCAGTTCTGGTACTAGAAAAACTAGAGAGGGGAATCAGAAAGAAAGTGGCCCCGGTTATTTCTCAGCAGCCTAAGAGAGGAAAAAAATTTACTACAACATTGAACAGTGCAGAAATCTCACTCTGTGTAGAGTAACCTATTCTCACAGGGAAATACCCCAATAATTAAAGCGTTGGTCAGAACGTCATAAAGGTCATCTTAAATATGTTCTCACAAAATTTTAGAATAATCCCCAACTCTCATTTGTTATCTATTTATACCAATTTGATTTTTTGACAGTTTTAGATAATGATTCAAAAGCAACATAAAAGTAGTCTTCTCCAACGTTTTAAATATTAGACTAATGATTTTGATGTGGTGTTTAGTAGAGTTTTAAGCGTACTTGTAGTATTGTTTTTAATGAGAAATGAGTCTTCACCAGCTGTGAGGTTATCTAAGATAACCAAGGAATTATTTGTTGCATAAACCACAAGCCCAGATGTCCAAGAGACCTGGGTCTAAAAGAGAAAACAGCAAATAATCACACAAAAATATTCCATCTCACTTAACATAAAAAACATTGATTGCATGTTTTAAAAGGTTTCTCCTTTTCTTTCTTTGTCTAAAAAATTATTTATCTTGACTCTCTTGTTCTGAGACAGCTTCAAAGGATCAGTTTGTGAGGTCTTTGGAGTCAGAAGCTGGTGATAAGGATGACATGGTATTACTGAATGAGATCCTCAACGCTTCCTCGCTGGACGAGGGGGAATTCAGCAAAGAGTGGACAGCTGTTTTTGGACAGGTTGCACTTGCTGATCTCACCATGAACTCTTCAGGTGGAGATGTGGAGAACACTTCATCATCTGTGGCACCACCACCATCAGGCTTCTTACCTTCACAGCTCTTAGACCAAAACATGAATGACTTGCAGTCGTCTTTACATGGTGAGAGCTCATCTTGTTCAGTTAGCATTTTGGTTTTAGGTTTTAGAGTATGGTTTTCTGCTGTTCAGAAGTATAGTGACAGCTTATGTTGTGCCATAGCTGCAGAAACTCTTGAAGTCAAAGTAGAGTGTGGCCTGGACAAAAACATGTGAGTAGCATAGTTGTTTTTCTAGCACGGCTCATTCAGTGTTTGTGAACAAAGTACCTTAAAACCTGAAGTCAAAATTACTGTCTTGAATATTTTCATTGAGCTTCCTCAATGTTCTGTAGGCCTTTGAGACAATTTTTTTCTGTAACAGAAAATCTGTTGAGTGGGTTTTACTGTTTAAATCACAATTGCTGTCTCTGTTAAGGGATCAAAGAACCAAAAATTATTACTGTATTTTGTTTGGGAATACTATTTTTAAACAATATAGTGAAAATCTATTGCATTCATTCATTTTCTTTTTTTTCTTCAATGCATCCCATACTGTTGCACATAGGGATATGGGTTGTCTCATCCTAGGAACAATACAGGTGGATTCCTCATGTACACAGGTTATCTACTGATGCAACTCTTTCTCTCCCCTTTCTTCTGTGCAGTTCATTTTCTTGGCTTTTCCAAGCTGCTGCTGGGGGGAGAGTAAAGGAAAGAGGGGCACTAGGGCAGAGATTTCCTGCTGCTGCTTTGGCCTTGAGGAAGGGAGGGAGGAAGGCACACTGGTGGTAACCAGCCAACAGCAACTACCTTTGTCCTCCGCACAGTCTGTCTAGATTTCTCCCAGGGCTTTGCAGACTGAAGGAGGAGCTTGCCTTTTTGGCCTCTGTCTGTCCCAAGTCATTTAAATCTCATTTGGGGAAGAGTGATGTAGGAAAGACTAGCAGACCGATTCGTCCTGAAGCCTACTTCTTGGAATCCATGCAACTGGTGCAATTATACATGATGTAAAATGACCCATGACATTTTGACAAGAATAAGAAAGTCAAATTTACCTTATAATTAATACAGTTACCACCACCATCCCTAAAGCAAGATATTTGGGTTCAGTGACTTCAATGCTTAAATGGAAACTGGGGGAGTGACATTTGCAATGATGCACAGTTTTAGATGTATTTTTGTGTTGAGGTACATGCATATATGAGTATGATTGATAGAGTGAAGAGGGACTGGAAGAGTGTAGGATTTGACCTCATAAAATAAGAGCTGAAAAATCATGAGGTTTAGTCATTGCATTGTCAAATTAAACAGTTTGTGACCAGAAGTAGACATGGTATCTATTGAAAGTGGAAAAAGGAACAATGAAAAACACCTTTGTTGATACAGAGACATAAACAGATTTTAAGCAAATTATTGAAAATAGCAACAGAAATATTATGGGATTGATTTTTTTCAGCATTTTTATGCATTTTAAATGCAAACATGTTTTTGAAGGAAAAATATCTTTGAGGTGTCAATGGCAAACAGGGCTGGGTGTCCTTTCTGAGGCTGTTGTTATATCCTCTTTGCACAAGACACTGGCATTGGCTGTGCTGTTAGCACTTCAGAATCAGAACTCTGGTATGTTGCATTCAAGGAGCTCTAGAAATGGAAAATCCATTCCAGTCAACATGGTATCCCAAAATCTTTTTGAATAAGAAAAAGAATAAATATGTATTGAAAGAATAAAATATGTTGATGTTTTCAAATGGATTTCCAAGGTTCTGGAAGAGATCATGATAGCTGATTTACTAGCATTTGAAAAGTCACAGTTAATCAGCTGAATTATTGTATCTGATAACAGCATGGTCCCAGCTGACTCTAGTTGCCAGGTAAAATGCACTATTTAACTTTTATGGGCTATTTTTCTTTTTAAGTTTGTTGTTATTTTTTAACAGAAGGTGAAATTCTGTCCATTTTATATCTTGCAAAATCTCAACTTTAATCTTAAAATGTGTTTCATTTCACAGCACTTCTTTCACGACCTTGTCAATGAACTTGGAAACAGAGACTTTTTTTAAAAAACAAAATACTAACGGCAGTATAAACATCTAAACATACAAGTTGAAAATACTGGAATATATAAATTACGGATATTTTTACCAAGGATTTGTGATACACGTCCTACACTTTTTTTGCCCTGACTGGTAGGATTGCTTAGTAATTATTCCGTGTGAGGTGCTACACTGCAGCCTCAGTGTTGCATACTTCCTGTGTGAATTTGCCCGTAAGACCATAAAGATTCTTAAAACTCACATGCTTAACTTTAAGCACATTAACTTTTCTATTAACTTCAGTGGGATTACTTACTTATTTTACGTTAAGCACACTCATAAATCTTTGGGGCTTTGTTTTCTCTCTGCCTCAGATCTTAATCTGTAAAACAGGCACAATGCTATGCAGGTTATAAACTGTTACGGTCAGGAATTCCCAGCTCAGAGTTTTCTCTGGCTGTATTTATAGGCACGATCTAGCACAATGGGACTTTGAATTGCTATGGGACTACCAGGTGCTGGTTTAAAATATATCTAAATGTGTATATATTAGAAACAAAGCATGCTCCCAACAAATCTTTTAGATTCCCCTCCAGATACAGCTTTGTAGTTTGGTTCCCTTTCCACTTTTTCACAGAGAGCATTGGCTTTCTCTTTCAGGACGTTTATGGCCTCATTTACTTACTTATTCTTACGACTAAGGGCTTCTCTTTGAGTTACCTACATGTGCATATATTCCAGTTGGTAAGAAAATGTGCAGCTTACCGTTTCCATTTCTAAATTTAATTGTGGTAACGTTTGTGAAGATGCTAGCTGAAAAGTAAGCTGTTTGGTTTCCTTGCTGTGTCAGCGATCATCTTTTGCCTAGTCACGTAACAAAGCCATCCTGTGAACAGGCAAACCGGAACAGCCTTAGGACCAACAACTGCTTTCAGATTGATAGATGGCAGTTTGTTGTCGAAAGGAAAAGTTGTTCTCTGTAGCTCACTGTGAGTGGATACTAAAAGTAGAATTCATGAAAGTATTCAATAAAAATCCTGTGTCGGTCTTTCCCAATACCTTCATAGATGCATATGTAAGTCTGTTATGAAAGCATCACACATTTTGTGGAGCATTTCTGGTTGGATGTTTTTGTTGCTGTTGTTAGGTTCTTTTTGTTTTCTAAGTGGTACTCGAGCTACCTGCATTTTAATGAACAGGGAACCAGACCATAGCATCTCTCACAGACGTGCTGCTTTCCAAGCCTTAGTCCAGGCACTCAAAAGGAGGGCTCCAAAGGAGTTAACTGCTCTGTGGTGTTTCGCTCTGTGGTCTGACAGTCGCATCAGTGCAAACGAACATCAGTGAGGTCTCAGGGAGCCAACTCCTGATCTCACTGAAGTCAGTGGGACTTGCACAGGAAGTTTCCAGGCAGCGCTCCCATTCCTTTTCTATGAAATTAGGATTTGGCCCTGTTTGCTCGACCTACTCAATTTATCCGTTGCTATCCATTGACATCTTAGAACACTTTCTCGCAATACATCTCCAACCAGCCGAAAGCATTACAGTTTTCTGTAGTTGTGTATAATGTCCTCTGCCGTTCTTCTCTTTTGTAACACAAGCAGAGAAAATGCCTGGAAAAGTATGTCATTCTGAAGTATTAATTCCACACTTTTTATTATTTATGATTCAAATTTGCTTATTTGAAAGATTAAACTCTAAATCTCATTTTCAGGGGGCACAGGCTAGCTCATAAGCTTTTATCACCGTTGCCTAGAACAAACATATGTGAGCCCTCTGCATCCATATTTTTAAGAAGTTTTTGGTTTGTTTCCTTAGAGATATAGAGGATGTTTGTGGCTTTAAATTTCCATCCCAATTCACGTGTTTTTATAGAAACACTCTTCTTGCCTCCTTCTGATAACACAGCTTGCACTTCAGAACTTTTATAGTCCACAGACGACTATCAGAGAGTGATGAGAATAATCTGTTAGAGAGAGGAAGGGTTTAAGACTTACATGGCTGTTACAGTAACTGTCAGGACAATGGGTACCATGTCTGTCAGGGGTCTCAAAAGAGGAGAAAGCAGGGGGAGGAGGGACAAAGAGAGCAGAAGAGGATGTGAGAGCATGAACTTGTAGAAAAAAAGAGACTGAATAAGGAAATGCTGGCTGTGTGCACAGGCAAATATCCTAAATATCCTGTTTGTGATACTGAAGAATTACATATCTAGACCCCTGAGATGGACTGATAATTGATCAGGCAACACGTAAAGGAGGTATCATTGAAATTAGAAATACAACCTTCAGTCCTCTAAATGGGATAAAGCATAAGAATTTAAATATCTTAAGCCAGGGACAAAAATGCTCTATTTTTTCCTAATATGTTTCCATGGTACAGCACCCCTAGTTCATTTTGCCAGCCTAGTTCATCTGGCCTCATTAACTGTATTTATCATTACTCTTTTGTGGCTGTGGAATATGCGTGTAAGAATAAAAAATTGTGAATACCCAGTTTCAGTTTTTCCTGCGTAGTACTCTCCCTGCTGAGAAAATCCTTTCAAATGAAGGAACAAAAAAATACTCCATTAAAACCTAGTTTTAAGTTAATACAAAGTAGGGCATCTTAAATTTAATTCTTCAAAGTGTTTTCTAATAAATTCTTTTTTTTCAGATTTAATAATTTCAAAATTAATTTAAAAATCTAGCGTCTCTAAATATTTTTTTTCTGGAACAGTTGATGAAATTAAAGTCTTCGGAACTATAAAAGTAAAGAAAGGTGGAAAAAATGTTTAGTATGTGTGATATTTTTGCCCAAATGTAAATGATATTCTTTTCCCTACAGCAATGCTTGACTTGATTACTGTACCGGCCTTTCTGTGAACAAGTATTAACTGTGATTGGGTGAAAGAAACAAGAACAAATCTTTTTTAGCCAGGGTAAATGTTTGAAAAGGGTACATTTGCCTGAATCTGGAGATGATGAAACTGATCCGCAGATACTCTCTTCTCAAGGATGTTGCTTGTCTGCAGCATCTGACTGCTGATATCTTGTGTACGAGGAAAGATACGAACGGCCATAACCATAAACATAATATTCTGCTCCGTCATCTATGTGAGCATTATGCTGCCAGACAGTGGGATGTTTGAGTTAACAGAGTAATTCTCCATGCTAATGCTCCTGTATTATTGAATTTTAGGATGGGCAGCTAACAGTGTGGGCCCACCATCTGTACCACAGCCAGCACAGAAACCGAACAGCCTGAATGTGAATGCTAGCAAGACGCCTGTGAAAGGTAATACGGTCGTGTATTTTTTCAGTTACTTTGCTTTTCCTTTTTAGCTGTGCTCTTGTATCTTTCCAGTCTTCTCAGTTACTCTATCATAATAAAACCTATTTTTGTAGTAGTTACATGTCAGGAATCATGTGCTCACTAATGAATTACTCTGTTTCAGCATTGATTATGTGTATGATATGTGTGTATGTTTTTGGTAGGCTTCAGTGCTAGTAGTATGTCAAAAGAGTAATTTATAATGAAGGGGCTGAAACTATGGTTTCTGTTACTACTTCAATTTTGAGTCAGACAGAATAGCATCTGCATGCACTTTGTCTAAGCTAAACAGTGTTTTGAAGTTCTAGGAGGACATTGTGGCTAAAATACAGGCTACTGATAAGGCAAAAGAGCCCTAATTGCAAATTTTGTTGGTAACTTCATATCAGTAATCATCAGTATGAAACTTAACTCACTTCTTGCAACTGAGCCAAGAGTGCATAGTCCTGCCGTTTAATGAGACAAAGCCCCACTGATTTTGACTAGAGTTTTCTGGGTAAGTGAACCAGAAATATGTTGAATTCTTATTGCCAGTTTCTAGCCTATTCTGTGCATTCACATTCACACAGAAGCTACGTCAAAGATGTTCATACAGAAGAAAGAGGAGATGTGTATTCCTTCCCCTGCCTCTTGGGATTCAAAGACTGACATGTTTCAGTCCAGCAGAAAAAGAGGGTTAAGATGTTTTGGAAACTGTTTTGGAAATGAGTGTGATGCCACAGCTACAGCACCTTCACCAGAAAAAGGAACAGCCTTCAGCTACTTTAAAATCTGTTTATTAAAGTGGCAGATACTCCAGCCTCAGAGACACCAAGATGAAAGCCATACCAGGCAGAGCCTATTTTGTCCATAAATTCCTTGTGTCACAAAGAATGCTTTTATGTGACGTTTTCTCTCTGAGTGGAAGAGTACATCTTATTTCACGATCAATATAATACATGTTAATCATAGGGTCACAAAGAACAAAGCAAGCAGTGAAGTACTTTATAGCCGCCAAAGTCACCTCCTCTTTAACTTGAACATCTGCCCCTTTGGAATAACAGAAAGCAGGAGACCTTTGTGACATCTGTATGTTGATGTAGACACAGAGATGCACTAGTCCAGCTGCAGTTGGAACATATTACTGGTTCATATTTTTTAATCATCAAAAAATATACACTAATACTAGAAGCTGTACTTGGGACTGGCTATCAAGTGTACCTCCCCTCTCTCCAGCCAATACCTTCCCATTAAAACTTCATTCCAGATGAGTGATGACCTTGTGTGGCCATATACAAGGGCAACAGAACAGTCACATGAACTGGATTTAGGCAAAGGAATTTAGTCCTGTAAGAGCGGTTGAAAGTAAAATTTGCCTTCACTTTCCTTTTACTTTTTTGCAAGCATGCAGGTGCACACACAAGTAAAACACCTTTCATGAAACAAAGCTAGACAGAGCGAGATTGTTTCTATTTATAATGAAAGTGATCCTGTACTTGTTGTGGCAGGCGCCATATAAAATACACGGGCAGACAGATGTAAAACATTCATTCTTACTAAAGTCCCATATTCTGTTAAAGGTAGTGTTTTAAAATGCCATCACTTGTTCCCATTTTCTTGTCAGAAGTGCCCTTAGTAATAAATTAAACAATAGCATGGCATTTGTTTGACCTCAGTCAAACATTCAGTCAGTTTTGTTTCAAAATAGCTGACAAGTCTGTACTTTACTTTTTTCCTTTTTTTTTTTTTTTCCAGAACCCACAAAGAATCCTAGAGACTTGACTGCCTGGTTCAGTCTCTTTGCTGACCTTGACCCGTTATCCAATCCTGATGCTGTTGGGAAAACTGATAAAGAACATGAATTGCTTAATGCATGAGTCAGCTGCCTATGGTAACTCACATTCTTCCATTCATCCACACTATTCTGGGTTTTAAAAAAAAATAAATGAAAATTAGTATGCTGTTGTGAAACTATAAAGTATGTGCCATGATAATAAAACTAAAGGGAATTAATCCCCTTTTATATAGGTACAGTTATTTGCTCTTGTTTTGTATAAAGAATTCGCATTTATTTTCTATGTGGATTTACAAAAATGAGGTTAAGAATTAGGGCAGATTTCTTGCCAAATTAGATTATCTGTTGAAACACTGTCTTTGCCTGAGGTGATGCGGAGCTAACACTGGAGTGAAATACAAATTGCAAACCTATTTTTTTATGATGTTTCTTGAGCAAATAAAAAAAAAATCATGTAACTGAGGAGGCTGCATGAGTCAAACATCTATCATGTATATGATATATATATGACTGCTATGTTAAGACGTCAACTAAATTTGTTTCGTTAGTACTCACAGTGAAAAACCTGTGCTGGGGCTAATTATTGAAGAAGTACATTTGGGTCTGTGCAGCCATGGAAATTGTGCCCTTTCTGATTTAACTTATTAGACAAACTGCACTACGTACACAGAAGTCATGCCCAGCAGGCTTCATTTCTGAGGTTTTTCTCCATTGCACCAACAGAATTTGCACCTGTTTGCAGAAGTTTCTTGCAACTGACGCTTTACCATGCCTTCAAAACACTCGTATTTCTGTTTGGAGTTTTTTTCGTCCGATTTATTTCTGAAGCATGTGTTATTTTGAGCTTGTTGTGACATTAACTCTTTAATAAAATGATTTTGACAAAAAAGACCTTTTATTCCCACTGGAATGCTGGTGTGCTGCTGAATCGGTACGTAACAAGTAAAGAAGATAAAACATATGACCAGTTTTTAGTCAGTACCTAATAATTAATATCATTACCTTGCGCTGTTTCTGAAGAGTAGTCCAGTAGGACAGTAAGAAAATTTGAACTCAGTCGGTGTCCCTTTGGCTCCCTGTTCTCCCTTCTACAGCAGAGGAAGGTAAAAAGGATGTGGCAGCAGCTGCTTGAGACTAAGTTCTGCATATGTGCTCTCTGTACTGTATCAGACCTGCTTTGCAATTTATTGTATTTGGCCTTTTTTAATTCAGTTAATTTTCCTTTTACGTTGGTGAAGTTTTTCACTACCCGTTAAAAGTACGCTCAGTTAGTTAATCCTTCCCTCATGGTCTATTAAATAACTAAGTACCTGCATTTGAAACCTGAAAATGACTATATAAATATGGAAGTTAACTGAAGTGACCTGCTGCTTCTCGAATGCAGCAGAACATCATTTGATGGCCGCACTGAGCAGCATTAATGTGCATTTGATACCTCCTAGCTAAAAAGCTATGTGCTCTCAGCGGATGGGGGAGGTGGGCTGACTGGAGTTCATCTGACTGAATCCTCAGCAAGTTTTAAATACCTCTGTCCAAAACTGTAGTGTTCAAAATCCCACCCTGTAGCCTGGAAGTCTCAAGGTACTTCAGTTTTTGCCAGAGAAGCTCTTCAGATGTTTAGCCATGTATTTCCACATATAATGGGAAACTACGGTCTGGCCTTCTCTTTGCGCAGTACCCAGCCTGCCCAGGTCCCCAGCACTGAGGCTGGTAATTCAGACGTGGAAGCTGGTGTAGGGATGGATGCCTAACTGTTTCGAAAGATAAAACTTGATTCCTCCCACAGGGTTTCCTACTGTTTGGGACGGGCCGCTCCTTGCTTGATAAGACATCTTTTCTGAGATGTGTATCTTTCTTCAGCATCAGGGGGGAGCCTGAACGCCTGACTGTAGGCTGCAGCCTCTGGCAGTAAATAAGGCATCTGCAAAGAGGATTAACTAGGAAATACCTAAGGTTTATGCTGGGGTGCACTTACACTTATGAGTGCTAGTTTGCTCTCGTAACACAGGACGCCTGCCCGAAATGTTCTTCATCTCAAGCTGCAATTATCTGCAATGCCAAAAATGTTGGGAGCTCAAGGGATAGGCTGCTGGCATTTTCAGCCCAGCTTAGTTACTGCTGAGATCATTAAACAGATTCTTGCAACTTTAAGCAAGTCTGTGGTTGCTAAACTTGCTCTGGATTATGTTTGTCTCGATAGTTGCTAAAACACTTGTGGACAATCCACTCAAGCGTTTTGAGTAGCTAAAGCAGGTAGGTAGGATAAAAGCAAAGAGGAGGCCATAGTGACTTCAAAACAGCTAATTAACTGTTCTTCAAGATTCCAAAAAATGCGGTTTGATTTTTAGGTCACAGATTCTAGACTTACAGGATTTAAAAAAAAAAAGTCTCCTGTCTTGTTTAGCACAATTAAGGGCATTGCACAAGTTTAGCTGAAGAGGTTCTGAATCCTCGTCATGTTTTGAGACAGAAAACCAGCTGTATGATCATCCCTTTTGCACAAGAGAATCCGCAGCTGCAGGGTACTTTCCCTCTCCCCCCTCCCCCCCAACTGCACTATCGATTAGTTCATATTATGCATTAATTTCTTGTAATATGTAATTTTTGAAATTTTTAGCTTTGAATTCTTATTCTTTAGACTATGCAATTTTTTCACACTTTCAAATGACAAAGAAGGAGCCAGAGGTATTTAAGATATAATTAATTTTGCTTAAAGAAAAGCAGTTGAAATCCCTCTCTACGATGCATTATTATCATGAACATTTACTGAAGAGCAAGAAAGCTAACACCCTGCAAATAGGCGTTTTTAGGCAAAAATCCTAATTACAGAGTTACAAACAATGCTTTCCTAAGACTAACGAAGCGCATGGCACGTGCTTCTCGGCAGCCTGGGCTGCAGAGCAGCTCCGGGCCTCAGTGCCATGGTGGGAGGATTGTCTGTGATGTGCGGACAGGCTCAGCAGCAGCCAGGACAACCGGGCGGTTCATCAGCCTGGTGAAATTACAGATTAATTGTTCTACACGCATAACCTTCATCCTGGCTTAATCTGCCTCATTGCAGTTGCATACAGTGGCTGAGTAGTGGATTGTTTTAAAATAAAAACAGCTGCAGAGCCTCCATGGCAGATGAAAACAGTGCTAATTGATTAACTGTCTTTACTGGGAAGTTTATTAAAGTTGATGTAATTGATTTTGGTGAGCAGAGGTTTCTACAAATCTAAGAACAGCTGCTTCAGGGGAACTGGAGTGCACACCTCGCAAAGTGAACAGCTCGGGGAGAAAACTAGCAAGTAACTTTTCCAAGTAACTTTCTGGCCTTCTTCAGTGATCACAATTTACGCCAACGTAGTAGAATATGACTTACCTTGTTCCCTTCTGCTGTCTCCATATCCAACATTGCACGGGCCTGACATCGATGTACTTCAAAGCAAGAGCGCTTGGCCACAAGCAGCCACCCGCCTCCCCCAACACCCTTTTCTAAATGGGTGCCCTGCAGATGGTAGGGGCTGCACACACTAGAAAAAACAGGACCACCTAAGCAGCAAGGTGACTGAGTGGAGAAGCAGCAGCTCTGCTCCACCTGGGAATAGCAGCAGGCCCACACGCCCTGCCAGCTCCAGGGTCTGAGCCTAGGAAGGCTTGACAGAGCATGAGGCTGATGCATGGACCCAGCACCCAGGTGCTGTGCATGATGCTGAGTTTGCCATCTGCCATCACATCCCAGAGTAGGTGCTGGGGGAATACTGGATGAGCACCACTGGGGAGTGAATGGTGCTTGGGCTGTGGGGGCTTGCTGCTGAGAGTACATGGGGTGAAATAGTTCCAGCGCAAAGGAAGAAGAGCTAGAAGGCTCCATTGTCTCTCAGTGCAGTTCCCAAAGATGGTTATTCAGAGTAGCAGCAAGCAAGTGTTGGGTCCCTCCTCACTTTTTCAAGCCCCCTTCCTCTTCTACTCAGCACCCACTTGGTCCAGCACCCACCTGCTTTCTCCTCCCTGGCCGAGAGGCACTGGGCCAGGCTGGCGAGGACAAGCCGGGCAGCATGGGGAGTCCCTGCTATGCTGGACAGGTTGCTCACCTCGTCACTGAGCCATGGCCAGCCAGGGACCCAGCGTATTTCTAGGGTTTTTTTAACACTAGGAGTGTGTAAGTAACCTGAAGTTGAGCCCTCGCTGCAACCCAGGCACACCATCTCATCCAGCGTTTACTGTAAATCCCCCTCTGGCTGGCCTACTTTTACAATTTCTGCTCCTTGTAAATGTCTTATTTTCAAGCGAGCAGCCGTGTGGGAAGGCAGGAAGCAGCACAGCGGCGAGGCTCGCCAGCACCTGAGGGTTTGCCTCAGTGGGAAGCCGGAACTGCCAGGGCTGCCGCCCTCCCTCCCTCGGCAGAGCCTGGCCATGATGGTGCAAAGTGAGGGAGCCCCAGCGCACACACAAGGGACACTGGTGACAGTAAATAAGGGCACCATGGCTAAACGGGCCCTGCAGGTTCAGCAGGTTTGGCCTTGGGTAACCCCCCAGCCTCCAGCTCGAAGGCTGCCGGGCTCTGCAGTCAGACCATTACCCAGGTGTTCATTAACAGTGCTCTGTTAAGCATAAAATGGACTTTTCCCCTCATTGACTAATTAGAAACCAGTATAATCTTCCCTTTAAGTAACAGAAGGTATTTGCCTGCCCAGGAGCCCACCATGTTAGGCCTGCTGGAGCAGGTCCAGAGAAGGCCACAAAAATGGTCAGAAGGCTGGAGCATCTCTCCTATGAGGAAAGGCTGAGAGAGCTGGGGCTGTTGAGCCTGGAGAAGAGAACGCTCTGGAGAGACCTGACTGCAGCCTTCCAGTACCTGAAGGGGCCTTTAGGAAAGACTGAGAGCGCCTTTTTACCAGGGCCTGAGGACAAGGGGCAGCACTTTTGTACCGAAAGAGGGTAGATTTAGGTTAGATAAAAGGAAGAAATTCTTTACAATGAGAGTGGTAAGGCATGGGAAGCGGTTGCCCAGAGAAGCTGTGGATGCCCCTCCCTGGAAGTGTTCAAGGCCAGGGTTGGATGGGGCTTTGAGCAACCTGGTCTAGTGGAAGGTGTCCCTGCCCATGGCAGGGGGGCTGGAACCAGATGATCTTTAAGGTCTCTTCTGACTCAAACTTCACTGACGAAGTGAGGAGGCTGTCGTTTGCCGGGGAGTGTACAACTCCCATCAACTGCAGCAACTTTTAACTCTGTTCTACCATAGCAAAAGCTTGATGTGCCCAAGCTTATAATTAATGCGTAGTGGAAGTGTGTGAAGTTTTGGCCGCTTTCAAAAAAATTACAAAATTTAAATTAAAAAGTGAGAAGCGTGCTGTAGCTTGGAGGTGAAGGTCTGGTTCATTCTACCTGCCAGGTATTTACGATCCTTGCTGTTGGAATCTTTATGGGGTAATGAATACCAAAAAAAGGAGGAAAAAAGTAGATAAGGGATTTTTAGAAGCAAGTGCAGACCTACCGAAGCTGTTAAAGAAGTTATGGCCAGTCTTCTCTTTAAACAAAAGCCTTTCACCTAGCCCAGAAAGCTACTCTGGAGGGTGTGTCTTTTACTTTGGACTTCCACAGCTGTTATGGCAGTAGGAAAGGCCTCGGGACAGGTGCTGGAAGCCATATGCTTGCTTCATCAACAGGCTGGAGAGAGGGGGAAAAAAAAAAAAAAAAAGAAATTAAAACTGCTACACAATGAAATTATCCACCCTGTTTCCACTTAGGTGGGTGGGTAACAGCTGGCTGCAGGAACAAGCATGCTAAATGCAACAGGAGCAGGATTCAACAGGGGGAAAAAACCAAACTCCTACTATTATTCCAAGTGCAATCCTCAGAATAAACTTTTGACACATGAAATAGAGAAAGTAAAATCATGGGCCGCTGAAGTAACTGCTTTGCTGTTGCAGCTGTGTATTTTCCTGTACTGTTTAGGCAGTCTGTGTGGGCTTACACGATCATCTTTGCCTTGAGCTTGAGTACCAGAGCCTCAGAACACCAAAGTCTGGCAACAGAGAGCGACCCTCACCGTGGCAGGGCGACAGTTTGATTTGATTTTTAGAAGACAACAGAGATTCTGAAGAATGAGACAAGCCCTGGTGGGATTTTTCTGATCTGCAGTTCAGCTGGGTCTGGGGCTGATTGGACCTTTCCGTGAGGTTATCCGTGGATTTGGTGACAGCAGCCAGGGCTGCAAAGGAGCCAGACACACAGGAGTGATTCAAGGCTTTTCCCCTCAAAATGCCAGCCTACACCGTTAAGTCACAGAAGCCTGCCCAGGGCTCAGGCCCGTGAGCATCCCAAACCCATCTAAACATGGGCCACTGCCCCACCGTGTCCTAGCAGGCCCTTTCCAACTGTAACCAGGGCCTGTAATGGCACTAATCTGGCTGAAAAAATTCACACACACAAAAAAAAAAAAACCAAGGAAAGGAAAAAAAGTGTTTGAGGCAGCAGAGGTCAGGTCAGAGAGGCGCGAGGGGAGACGCAGCACGGGCAGCAGTGCTGCCTGAGCCCCTGGGCAGGGCCTGCGCTCACCTCTGCTTGTCACCACACCACAGCCCAGGCTGCCTGGGGGAGACACGGAGCTCTTACTGCTCCCCGTGTCCGGAAATCATTTCTAAAAGCCTTAATCAAACAAAACCTTCCTTCTGTCAACCCTTAGCCCTCCCTCCCACACCCAGCACTTTGCAGCTTTCGGGGTCATTTCCAAGCGAAGCGGTCCACATCTCCTCGGCGGTGGGAGAGCTCTTGGCTCCACCGGCCGTTGCCGCGGACATTTCTCATTATCGCTGCGCTTCAGCGGCCGGACAGCCCTCAGAGCGCGCAGGCCCATCGCACAGCTCGCAGGTTCAACCGTGGGAACGTTGCCAAAACAAAGCATGAAGGGAAACAAGACTAAAGGGAAGAGATGCCTTCAGGAGAAAGGCTGCAGCGACTGTGCTTGGAGGTCCTCTCCTCTCACCCCCACCCATTTTAACAGCCTATCCTGTCAGCAAACATTAAACACAACCATAAAACACTAAAAATCCATAATGGGTCATTCTCCTACTTGCAATTTGCAGGAGCAGACTGAACTCTCTGTCCCGAGGTGGTTTTTAATGAACAGTACAGCTTGCCTGTAAGTGGCTTGGGTTCCCTCTCCACTCCCCATGAACACGTGAAGTATCTAATGGAGGGGCTTAACTGAGGCTGGGGTACGTAATGTTATTTTCTTTGATGGTGTTTTAAGATACAGGAAGATACTTTTATGGCCCCAAAATAAGTCCTCCTTGTGCAGCATCGCAAAAGCGAAGCAAGCTCCTTTCCGCAGGGAGGACTGCCAACATGAAGCAAGTGTCTCTCCGCAGGGGAGACTTACTCCAACCTACACGCCATCAGCACCCACAAAATCTCCACCAAGTTGCTCAGGTTTCTGCACCAGGGCATATGGAGGGTGGGGAAAAAAAAAAAAAGGCGCCTGACCCATGACAGCGTCCAGTAGCTTGGAGCCGGTCTTACCGTGACTGAGAGGCGCACGATGGCTCCTGTCCCCAGCTCGCTGCCAGAGCCCGAATCAACATGGCGGTGCTGCCTGCCACAGGTCCCGAGGGCTGCAGGCAACCAGGTCACATCCTCTTTGTTTGCAACAGGGAGGAGGAAACCTGGAAACCTCTCCTGGCCATCAAGAGAGCGAAAAGGAGACTCCCAGGCGAGGCGGGTGGCGGGGAGCAGGCAGAGCCTGTGCTTTTTGGGCTGGGACAGGGAGACTCCCACAATGGTGATGGCTGGGAGCTGGTGACTTTTGGCACCAGGGAAGACCACTCCTGCTCCACCTGCAGATCTGCACCTACAGAAGAGGGCCTGGAGCCACGTCCCATGAAGCCCCTGCACCCGCCAAGCCTGGGCCATGTAGTGGGCAACTCCTTGCTGCCAAGCTGACCTGTCATCTAAGGAGGTTTGCAGCTTGCCAGGGACTTGGACCTGGGGTGCTATGGAGACGCTGCCAAGGCCTGTCCAGGCAAGCAACAAAGTGTTGCCCCAAACAAAGGGTGCAGGGTGGTCAAGAAAAACCTCATAGATGGCAAAACAGGGGCTCACCTGGGGTGAGCCCAAATAAGCAAAGTGCCAAGACAGCAGCGCTGCCGGGAGCTCTCCCTGTGCCTGTGGGAGATCGGGGCAGCTCCCCAAAGGGGCTGCACGCCAATGGGTGGCAAACAGGAGGAACTGCATGCTGCCGCAAAGCTACCCTCTCATAGCTCTCACCAGATCAGGGCTGTGGTGAGACAGCTTACGCAACCGGATCATGGCTGGATAGGGGTTCTTTCGGTGGGACCAGACAGGACGGTAAGTTGCCCTTTATGTGGCAAGGCATGGGTGCCTTGGGATGAGCGGTGACCCACCTCAGAGCTCATGGGTCAGGATTAGAGGGCAGACCAACATGGGTGACATAGTGGCAAGTGTCTGAGGCACCACCACCTGATCACGAGGGAGTAGATGAGGCCACCTTCAGAAAACTGGAGGAAGCCTGACCGTCACAGGCCGTGATCCCTGTGGGCCTTGAACCACCCTGAGATCTGCTGGAGGGACAACACAGCAGGAGACAAGCAATCCAGGAGGTTTCTGTAGTACCTTGATAACTTCCGGAGACAGTTGGTCAAGGAGCTGATGAGGGGCGATGCTCAGCTAGATCTCATACCTACAAAGAACAACTGGTCAGGAACATGAAAGCTGGGGGCAGGCTTGGCCAAAGTTAGCACAAGACAGTTTAGGATCCTGAGAGGAAGGGGCTAAAGCAAAACACAGAATCACAACTGTGGACTTCAGCAAAGTGGCCTTTGGCCCTCAGAGATCTGCTTGGAAGAATCCCATGCCAGACAGCCCTGGAAAGGAGTCCACAAGACCTTGTTGATTTTCAAGGATCACCAGCTGCAAGCTCAACGCTTCCTCTCTACTCAGCACTGTAGCAGGCTCAGGGGGAATCTCATCCATGTGGATCAATATCTGAAATGGAAGCAGGGCGACTGGTGTCAAAAAGGATGGAGCCAGACCTTCCTCAGCAGTGCCCAGAGAGAATGGGCACATACTGAAATACAGGAAATTCCATTTAAATGTACCAGATAACTTTTTTTAATGTGGGTGTGGTTAAACACTGGAACAGGTTGCCCAGGGAGGTTGTGGAGTCCCTGTCCCCAGAGATACTCCAAACCCAAATGGACACTTGCCTGAGCAACCTGCTCCAGCTGACATTTATGACAATTACATTTTTCATCGGAAGGGTTATATCCAAAAATTGACTTTCCACATCCAGAATATTCTTACAACTCTACCCAATAGTCTCTAATCCTGAAGGCGCATAAATAGATTTTATTTCCCTCAGTGCATTTCCACAGGCACCACAGGGCAGCTACACAAGTATCAAAGAGCCCAGGCTGCTGGAAATGCCCCACACTGATGTACTCGCAGGATTCCCAAGCAAGTTTGTGGTTTTTTTTTTTCCTGAGTGTCTGGTTTGTTGTCCAGTCCAGTAGGTACATTTTCTCACTTTTTGGACACAAAACCAAATCCTGCTACAGTGCTGCATTCAACAGCCTTTCAGTTAGGATGCCACCAAGGAGACAGATTGCAATCCATAGATGGCCTGATTTGGAGAATGAATGACACTTCTCCAGGCTAATGCTCCTCTGGAGTATTAAGGCATCCACTGCCTTCCTAACCCAAAGAGCATCCTGTACGTACAAATACGCACATACGAGGTTACCTTCCAAATCAGGTACAGGTAGGGCCTAGGCTGACTTTGCTTTCCCATTGCTTAGAAAGTGAAAGACCTACTACCACCATCTCCATCATCCCTGCCCCCAGAGGTGGAGCATTCCCCTCCAGAGGCGGGTCAAAACAGAAGGCCCTCCCTAGAAGAAAGCAGGTTTCTTAGGCACCGAATTCAGAAAGTGTCTAAACTGTCTCCTTGGCACTATTCACTAGGACAGAAACATGTCCACCATTGCACCCGACTTCATGAACAAGAGCCCTGAATGAGGTGACAATCCTTTGTATATACACATGCCCCATCCAAAATAAAACCATGCAGTGAAAGCCTGTAGTATGGTACCATCTCTGTACTGTCACAGAGATGTAAGGCTACACCTGAAACTTCTTTTTTCAGCGACCGACACCAAAATGCTGAGTGTTTTTCAGCCTTCTCAGGAGGTACAATGAATTAGAAGCCAAAGGAATCATAAAAGCAGAGTCAAGCATTTTTTCTTCCTATTTCCTAAAAACAATGTTTAGTTTCCAAAGGCAACACCCTTACTTTTTTAATTTTTCACAGGAATGAGTTCCTCCTTCCCCGTGTAACAAGCCCAGAGGTGCCACCCATCTTACGGAAAGGGAGGCTGTAACTCCCTGAGAAACCTCTGTATCAGAGAGAGCGGGCAGGACTAGAAATTCTTATCCGAATAGAAATCAGAAAGGAGTTAATTGCATCACCCAGCCTTTTGGCACCAAACCTGAACAGGGAGTCTAATTTTAGCTTTCTCCTCCTTGGAGAAAGAACCTCCTTCCACAAAAATCTCAAGAGCTCTCAGCCCTCATCTCCTGCAGTAAGCAGTCAGACACCCAGAATTAGTTAACATGACTGCTGTGCCTAGCAGTCTGGATTTAGGTAATGCCATTTACTTACAGCTTATTTGGAGAAGTAAAAACAAAGGCACAAGAAACAGATTATCAGGGGTATTACTAAACATACATTGCCCTGAGCAAACCCTATTTCTCAACCAACAGCAGTACTAATCACTGCAAAGTTAATTCATATACCTCACTACACACATACCACCACCCCCCCCCCCCAAAAAAAAAGGAAATTTTTAAAAACCCAGAACTTATTTTTCTACAGGCACAGTTCTTAGCCTAATTGTGCATTGTTAACAAGCTCAGCCTCTAATTCAAGGGGGGGAGAGACGACACAACTTCCTCTTCTCCCAGGTTTCCAGCTCCTCTGCATCTGAGCTTCCAGGCTACTGCTGAAGGCAGCCAATTTAACATCAGAACTTGTTGCAACCTGAGATAAAATTTCAAGTTCTTTTCAAAAACAGGAGTCATCTCTCTATCCAGCTTCATCTGATAGCTGTTCTTTCTTCTTGCCAATTGAATTAGCAGTTTAATTTGCGTGTTCACTCACTTCCAATGCGGCCTTTACCACGGAAATGCTCCCTTGATCAGCATTTTCCTATCAACCCCACCTGAGTGATACATTATTTCTGAGACCTATTGCACTACAAAAATACACCACCTACTCTCCGGTTTCTTGCCATATCTCCAAAATTACGGTGTTACTGAAGCGGCGACAGAAATCAAAACAACTATAAAGCTACTCAAGCACCTCTGCTTTACTGGAGACTTCATTCATGTGTGACAAACCAAAAATTTTCAGAACCCAGAAGCTATCTTCAAAGAGCTATTCCAGGCAGTTTAAAAAAAAAAAGCTTTACCTCCCTAGTTAAAAATATTGCGCCATGCTATTTTTTTTTAGTGAGACAAGAATACTTATGGTACTTAGAAAACGCTACCTCTTTAAAGTCAACTGAAATGTAAAAAGCCCAAAATTATCATGAGCTAGTAAGGCTTATAAAAACATCTTCTCTGAACATATCTTTTGTAAAATAATCTCATTTTAAACATACCAATACTTGAAAAAAAACAAACCCACCACCTTTGCAAGTTGGCCCACCACCCAATTATTCTTAGTGCTAAAATAAGTCTGCATTTCTAGTGTGAATTTATCTAGCCTAATTTTTGTACTGTTCTGCGTTTAGTATTCCATGTCTGTTAAATTTAAGCAGCTCATTACTAAGCATTTCCTATGTAGGTATTTACTAACTGGAATTAAGTCACTCCTCAACTGTGAAGTTAAACATGTCGAGCTTCCACAAAACCTTGCTGTGTTTTTTCCAGTACCTCACTCATTCCTATAGCTCTTCCCTGAGCCTTCTCCAGTCTTTTACAGTCTCTCCTGAACTAGACAGTTCTCCAGGACTACCCCTAATGCAAACAGAATAAAGATACACATATTTTAATTACGTGAAAATCTTTGATCAAACAACTTCCTTCAGCCAAGCACCAACGATGAACGCCTGTACGTGCACATCCCAGGAACGGATGTACTTTCCCAGCTTTCACTCACTTTTTCCTTGCATTTAGGTGCTGGAAAAACACTGCAGGAACTGTGGTTATTTCCTCGTATTTGTGTAGATTCAAATTTGTGTTTGCACGTCTATATTTTGCAAAGCAAGCCAGGCTGTTTTACAACAGTAATTAATTTCTACTAGTCATCCGTCACCTTCAAGCTGCTTGGATATTACCTCAAGTAACAGTTGAAGGTATCAATCGACTACCATGGAGCAAGGCCAGGAGCTAGTTTGCTAAGCCTCAGTGCTCTTCACTCGCAACTGCGATGTCAGCCAACATCCCTAATCCATTCAATTTCTCATGTTTATTTTGTATTACTCCAGGCTTATGTTTAAATACAGTGAAGATACTGAGACTCTACCCTTGGGCCAGTATCTGGCCCTTCCCAAGAGCTGATTTGTTAGGAAGCCATAAATCATTTCCCTGACAGCACCCTGCTGCCTAAAAGAAGCAGGTCACTATCTGTTGCCCCCTACTCACAGCATACGTAGCCAAGTCCTCCCCTTTCACAGCCCTCCAGTCTCTGAAGAGTCCACTTCCAGGGCCATGAATTGTTAGAAAATATAACGCGCAAGTCAAGGAAGATCTTTTAGTCACAAAGCAGGCACACAAGGCAAAATTATTTCATGAGCTCTCTACTCTCAGCACTTTTTGGACCGCTTGTCTTGGCTCTGAGGAAGACATAGTCAGCGAATTACACCAAGCAGACATCTTCGAAGTGTGGCTTATGTGGAAGCAGCACGTTACCGCAACCCTAACTAACCAGACAAGGCCTAGGTCCACGGGGAGGGCCACAAAGTTACCAGTAGTACAAGTTGCATCAGAGCGAGCTCCACGCCTTTGTCAAAGCAATTTTGGAGAAGAGAACATCCTCCCACACACGGACAGCGCGAAACTGCTGCAGCCAAACCCATTTAGAGGACAAGGCGGTCAGAAAGCTTCTCCCAGCAAGCCCCACAAGCTGATGAAGAAATGGCTGAAACCCAGCCCTTTCTGATGAAGGACATCAAGCATTTTCACAGCAGAGTGGGATCCAACAACGCTTCGAGGCTCCAGACTTTCAGCACTTTCAGTTAGCTTGCAGTGCATGTTTTTAACATGGTCACATCAAAACCCTGTAGTCTTTCAGATGCTGAAAAATTGCTTTTCCACTTACTGATAACGCACTAAACTATTCTTGATGGTTATTGCCATAGTGCTCTTCAGTAAACACTGACTTTGGAGGATTTACATGTATTTAAATATTATTATTCTTTCTTCCTCCCTCCCCCTCACAACCTGGAAAGAATTATTCCGCAAGTCAAATGACAATCACTTGACTCATACAAAGCAACACGAAACCAAGACTGTCAGTAGATTTATACCACATCCTTTACGGGTTTAGTTTAGTTTCACATAGCGAAACATCTAATGGCTTTCATAATTTTCAACAGATAACTTGAAATCAGCCATACCACAAACACAGCAGCAGATACACAGTTTCCAATAACGCTTAACTGATTTTTCTTCTGTGCTCTACAGAAAGAAAAACCTTGTTTATATGCAGAAATAAAATATGCTATTTTTAAGCATATTTAAGAATTCAACTATTTTAGAATTCCCCCCCCCCCGTTCCTAGAACAGCATTATGCAAAAATCAATCGATGAGAGATGATCCTGTTCTAGAAGACACAGCATACTAGTCAAAGATACATGGTTGACATTATTCTAGATGTAAATTTGGAACAATATTAAACTTTAATCTCATTCTATGGTGTTTCATAAACAGTTTCCAAAACAAATAAATGAACCACTGCTTTTGCGTGTCCCCCCCCCCCACTTTTTTTTTTTAACTATAATTTTTATTTAAATAAGACACAGGAACTTCTATACCAAAAAAATACAAAACAAAAACCACACATTTCCTTATGTAAAGCAATATTGTGTGATAACTTGAATACTGTTCAGCACAGTGGCTAGAAATAACAGTACAACTATGTACAAAACTTTAAACAATATTTGACAAATTTCTACATCTGGATGTAGAATACAACTGAGATAAAACAACTGCTGGGAAATTTACATGGCAAAGCATTAGCTTTCACACATACGGTTCAAAACCCTCAGATCTGCTAAGAACAAATGTGCAATTTAATTAATATTTAGTTTCTCGTGGAAAAAAAATAAAAACAACATGTAATGGCATTGCAAATATTGTAAAGAGTTCATCACTGATCTAAAAACCACTCATCATATCCCCTGGTAACTTAACACCAGTAACTGAGACTACCATTTCTTATCTGGACATAACCAGAGCATAAAAAGGTCATCATACTGCAATGTTAATCTAGAAAGAAAAATACTAAAAGGAATCAATACTTACATCACGAGTATTTTCTCCCCTTTGTCTTCAAATAAAATATATAGTGTTTTCACCTAGGCCTGAGATTAGTAGGGTTAAAGATGGCTGCTGTGTATCAAGAAGGTTTTTCACATGAAAATGGTCAGAGACCGATCTCTCCCCTATATTTTCTGCAAGTGGAGTCAAAACACAGTGACTGTTTCATAGCTTGCAAATTCCACCTTGTAAGAGAGTATTAACAAAACCTCAGTAATAAAAACGAAATGATGCTTTATCTCCAAACTAAGCACATATTTAGTGAGTAGTTTTTAGTGGCTTACTCTCACCCCCTCTCCCCCCCCCCAAATCTCACCTTCAAAAGAGGGAAGAAAAAAAAAAACAGAGCAAGTTTAAATGTTCAGTAGCTGCAGGCTACTAATCTCTTCAATTCCTGGAAAAGGTGAACCTTATTCTCTTAGGAACAGACAGCATAAATGCAGTTCCACTGCGTTGAAAGCAATGGAGCAAGAACATCAAGTTTATTTTGCCTTTGGGGTCCTCTTTGTATCACAGGAAATTATCTCTGAAAGCAATGCTCCTCTTGTTCCAGTACAATAGCAGAGCACCACTAACCCGTTCTTGCTGTGTACTATTTTGAGAAAGTGTCCAGCCCGCAAAACCAGGATTATTTTACAAGGAATTTTTTTTTTTTTTATTCACACTTCAGGAGGGGTGAAAACACTTTTACACACACAACTTACGTAACTGAAAGTTACGGGAGAAGCTTTGATTAAGTAACATGAACTTAAAACTATTCTTTTCCCCACCCATCTTCGAACATCCACTTACTACTTGTGGACTTTAATCCAAACATAATTACTCACTACATAAATAAAATGCTGCTCATCTAACACTGCTTTACAAAATCGGCAAACCTATTTCCAACCAGCAAATGAATGAATATTTCCAAAAGAGAAACTAAACATTAATTTGACTTTTAGACGGTAACAGTAGCATTTCACATCCTTAACTGCCAACAAAAACATGAGAGGAAATCCCCATCACCCCCTGTGAAACCTGAAAGAATTTCTGTCCTTGAACAAAAACACTCTTGTCTTTCAAAATCCTCTCACACACAACATGGAATGTTTCTCATGTACAGCCTAGTACTGAACACTTTATTTGCAACAGTTTAACAGTCATTAACTGAGCAACACCTGAAACCTTTAAATGCCACATTTTACATATATATTGAAATGACAGTAAATGCAACAGTTGTTTTACTTGTAAGCACATGACAAAGTGATCTACATCACAGATTTGCTGGTTCTCCTCATGTTCACCCATTTCCAGGGTCACGATTCACCTGGATCTGAATGCACTTATTCCAAGAAAGTGGAATGTAATGAGGAAATATTAATGCATAAAATAAGGAAAGGCAAAAGAGTGATGTTCCCTCTTTAGCTCTGTAGCTGTAAAATATTTTATATCCCAATATGATATACATTCCAAGTTACCTGAGTTTACACTTCGAGAGAAGTACCTGAAGCTAGGCCATAGGGTGGGCACTGTGCAACTGTTGTGGCCGTTTTTTTTTTTTTTTTTTTTT
>Ga0065711_1028088_pt1 | contig 43758 bp, 22 predicted proteins | sample Hoacrofraction12_FD_59098 | JGI IMG/M metagenome (GOLD analysis project Ga0065711, IMG submission 59098) | Hoatzin crop microbial communities from Cojedes, Venezuela - Epithelial fraction 12 v2 (version 2) | ecosystem: Host-associated > Birds > Digestive system > Esophagus > Crop | place... | reverse complement strand
CCCCCCCCAACCAAAAAACACCCCACCCAAAAAAACACAAAAGGCAGAACCAGTACATTCAATGTTATCTGAGATGCTTAAAAATTCGTGCTGTTTTTTTAGGAGAGCAAATAAAACAATTGAGCTGTTTTACTTCTTTTAAAAAGCATTTCTCTGTTGATAATAATGTCATTTTCTTTAGAGATTTTATTTTAAAATCTTGCAAAACTTACTGGAATGAGGAAAAATAATTTCATCTGACTTAGTAATGAATTAGTTGCACAGTTCTACTATTCAGAGTAGTTAGATTTATATGATACTTCTCTGCATAATTTTTCTTTTTAAAACCTTCACAAGAACTAGCGACAAATAATTAGTTATTTTGTTAGTGGCTGAAGGAGAATAAACACAATATTCCAGTAAGGAAAAAAAAAATAACTTACTGATTTCTTTTGTGATTAAGTAGCTTGACATTTTCTATATCGGTGCAGCATCTATACAGCAGATGAGCCACATTCTTATTTTCACTCATACTTGTGTAGTTTTTGAAGGTTTGAAAAATAAGCCCTTATAGCCCGCATGTTTTGGCAATTCTTAAATTGGGACTGTTGTATTGCATGCTTTTTGTACATTCAGAAGTAAGACTAAATAGTTTTAAAAGTAGATTGAGCTCAGAAGTGGAAGTTAGGCCTTGTGACACACAGCACATCAACTTTTAGATTAATGCCTATTCACACAACAGCATAGTACTGAGCTGCTTTGTGCTAGGCTTGTGTAAATCTGCAACTGAACTTCCAGTTGTTCCTCCCAGACTTGTTCTACATTGTCAAATATTTGGATTCTCTCTGCTTGTCTTTACATTGTGTGACTTAAAACACTGTTCTTCAGCTGGCTGCCAATACTTTTGGACCAGAACCAGTGACGTACTCCCTTCCTTGGTGTGATGAGCAGGTGGGACCCAGGGTGCTTGGAAGGGAGAAGGAGGTGCAGTGTGCTCCAGAAGCTGCTTGAGGTTTGTGTTAGGAGAACCCAGACAACAGGGCACACCATGAAGCACACTTGCCCTGACAAATGAGTATAATTGTTGCTTCCAAAGTTTGGGGCAGATTTTTGCCTTCTGAAGCCAGGTAGCTTTCCTTTTGATATCTCTCTGTAGTCATCTTTAAAAACTTGTGTCCACTTTGTTCACTAATTGTTCAGATATGATGATTCAGTTGGCAGGGCACTAATTGCTGTGCAGAGGATGTCTGGTTTTACTTTGTGATTCTTAATGAGTTATAGTTAGGAGACACAAACAAAAGGGATTTACAGTTCAAAACGTGGCTTAACTTAGCTTTTTATGATTAGAAAGATCGTTCAAGATATTTGCTGAAGTCTTTTAAAATCATAAAGGAGGCTTCTGTTTTTTCCTAAAGGGATGTCCTGTTATGCCCGCTTGCAGAGATGTTTGTATAACATCCATTGGTTTATTATCGGACTGTTGTGTTTCTGTGTTCTTAGAAAACTTTTCTGTCCTTTCACAGCAACTGTCACGTGGCAAAGCTGGACCATGTGGATACTGGTGACTTCCTATTACACTAATGCTTGCCTAGTAAAGGTGTGCTCTAAGTATTCTGTGCTTTTTATAATATGTTGGGTGGTCAGTTTGAAAGTTGGAAGATGTTTCTGAACCTGCATGTTAAATGATGTTCATTTGTATTGATGGATAGAAACTTGTTTGGGTGATGCCTGGTCTTTGAGGAATGACGTGCTGTGCATCACCATAATAGAATCATTAATTCAGTGACACTGGATTTAAGTCTTGCCTGTTTCGAGTATCTCTGGGTTGATTTCTTCAAAGGGAGAAGGAGTCCATGCTGAGACTCATGTACTATTTGTGCATCACTTGGGAAGAAAGAAGGTTTTTTGATAGTTGCATTTGTTTCCTAAATTATTATTGTTATTATTATTAGATTTCATTAGGCTTTTTCTTCTTCATGTTATGTAGATCTGGTTGCAAGATCCAGTCCTACAAACCATTTCAGTCACTTTCCATTCTTGACCCAGATATTTAGGAAATTCTTTGGATACCCCAGGGGCTTACCAGTCATGTCGTCACAGTTTGGGGCATTCAAGTACAGCTTTTGGATGTGTCTGGAAATGCACGTGTAACTTGCAGTAGGCTGGTATAGGAGCTTAGTCTTAATCAGAAGCACTGTGGATGTTACCGCTCTCCCTTGTTTTGTTTTCTTTCTCAAAGTACTTTCAGAATGGTACTCATTTAAAATGAAGCTTTGTGTCCTTGTACTGTGACCGAGGCTGTGAGCTAGTCTGTTTAATAACGTTCCTTAATGAAATGCAGACATTCCACTTCTTGCTGCATTATCATGACGTGTAAAACCTTATCTTCACACAGCAACAAGGGAAAACCACGTTTCCCCCCTCACCCTTCAGTCGCAGTGCGTAGTATCAACAACTGTCTGAACATCACCTGCAGTCGCTGAGAAGGTTGGCACGAGCTCTGCGGGTGTCTCTGCGGGTCTCGGGGAATTCTCTCTGGGATCATGTACCTTTGCAACATCAGGAGATGTCGGCAGCCCCTGAACCGGCTCCCCCTTCCATCACCCTGGCCCAGCTGCTCTGATGCATCCTTTGGGGTGCCTTGAGGTGGAAGGCTTTTCTCTTTTTAACCTCTTGGCTAAGAGCCCTAAATAGGATAATTTTTTCTTTTGGCCTATTTGCTATCTGGATTAAAAAGGGCAAATACTTTTCCTAGGAACCAATGGGAGAAGAAATGTGTGAGAAGTTTAAAGGCTGTAAACACCTAGCTGTGATAATGACTGGCTTAATTAGTGCTGAGCCAGCCTGTTGCTGCTCAGCAGCAAAACAGACTACTAATGGTTGAAGTGAAGAAGGATAAATGTGCCTGTCTAATATTAAGTGTTGCTTTTTTCATTAATTTTGTCTAATTTAGCCAACTGCTCCCTTTTCATTAGAGTTCAGAGTGAAAAAATCTTTAACTGCATAGTGTACTTCCGTACTGGCACGTCTAATTGTTGAAGTTCAGTGGTCTGCCCACTGATAAGAGTTATTTGTCAGCCCCTCAAGTGAAAATGTTCAGTTTTAAATAAAAAGCCTGGTGATTCAGAATTTGCCGGCATCATCTCCTCCTGTGTTTTAGCATTCTGCAGCAGCATCTGAAAAGAAAAACTCCGGAAGACAGCTTTCCTGGGGGAACCCCAACCCAGGTACCCTGACCAAAGGATGTTACGTGCCGGGGTACTAAATGAAATAAGCACTAAAGTTGAGAAATTACAGCTTGTTGGCAGGACTGCACGCAACTGGTGATTCTGTACCTCTTTGTGAAAAACCCTTCCCAGCTGCCTTCATAATTTTCTGCTAATGAGGAGCACAGATATAGCAATTCATAAGTTACTTTAGACATATTTCATATAAAAAGTAGTATCTTTAGCACAATGAAGTGTCATGTATTGTTTATGTAACTGATTATATTTCAAAGGTTTAAAAAAGCCTAGATATTTTTAAGAGTTTAGATATGATTCATAAGCACATTCAGTGGCTGCATTAAGGCACATTTGAAAGCAAAGTATGTTGCTCTGTGAGCATTATAACATCAACTTACCAAAAAAGACAAAACTTAAGGGAATTTACTAACCTTGGTTAATATCTTGAGTAGCTATATAGCTATAAAACACGCAGAAACCATTTCTGCAGTGCTCTCTTGCTTAGTTTTGCAAATGTTAAGTAAGATTAGTACACAAAATACTGTTATTCTCAAAATGGAGAGAAACTAGATCTCTTCCTTCTATCAGTCTTGCTTTTTTGTAATTTCACAAATTGTCTGTTCTCTGTAGGCACTATGAAAATTTAGCAGTGGCTAGTCTAAGTCCGTAAGATTATTTTTTTTTTATGTTGGATCAACTGTTCTGTGCCAAGTTTCTGTGTACTCCAGGCACTGACGTTTGCTGACTGAGTGAATGGCTGGGGCATAGCAGAGGCTGACTCCATGTGTGTTTTGAGCTGCCGTTTAAAGACATTAGTCTCTTCATTTCCATCTGCGGATCGCTAGTGAATCCTCTGTGAAGCTCTGGGGTATTTCATGTGGAAAAACCTCACATTTGTATAAATGAGTATTCCCTGGAGGCAAGGCTTGAGTAAGTGCCAGAAAATCCCATGAAAGCAAGGAGAAAACCTGGGATGGGAGACGGTAGAGTGGCTGGAGATGTGGAAAGGAAGGAAGGGGGAAGAAATAGTAGGAGCGATGAGGAAAATAAGGCAGGCTGCTATTGGCTCACAGCTCGGCAAGTGTAGGCTGTGGGTTTTAATGTCTTGAGCAGCAGCAAACCTGAGTTCCCACAGGGAAGGGCTGCCGTGCTTCCCTTCAGCGTACCGAGGTATCAGACAGTACCGAATGTGCGTTACTTGTCTGCATACAGATAGAACCTCAAGTGTGTCTGCTTGTCCTGCGGTGGGTTTAGTCATGGTAGCGCTCATCAGGTAGGTGATGTCACTGGTCTTTAGGATGAACAAACGTATGATGTTAACATATGTATCATTAGGCTTGGGTAGGAAACATTGGGCTACATGTGGTTTCATAACATTTTCAAGTAGTCTTGTGTAACAGAGATCACATACAACACTGATGTAAACTTCCAAGTCAGCTGTCTTTCCTGAATTCTCATTAAGACTTACAACTGCCTTCCTGAAATTCCAAAATAAGGGGAAAAGCTGCTGCTTCAATCATTATTTTTCCTCTCACAATGCAACAATTATTTTATTCAAAACTTCTTTGGCAGCATACTAAAAACCAAATTCCGTGGCATTTTTGTTACTTTGTATACTTAATTTACAAGACAGGAAACTGATTTGAATAAACAGTGGTACATAATTTAAATAACATTTGGCAAAAAAACTTGGCATAAAGTTTCAGTAAAATATAAATTTAAATGAATAAGTCTGTTAGCCTCCTCAAATGGACCTGTAACAGAAATCTGCAGACAGATTTGTAAATATAGAAGCAACATTAGTCACCTCTGTAATGGAAAATGTCTAATATTGTGCATACATTTATCAGGATAATTACATTGCAAAAAGTTACCAGATGGCACAGAGGTTTACATAGTTTTCAAATGAATTAAGGTTGTGGGAGCCCAGAGAGGGGCTGTTAAAAGGCAATTCCATACATAAACTGGGAAATGTGAAGAAGTAAGCAAACATACTCTTGTTGAGGGAATAGTTAAAATAATTACAAAATAAGTAATGAAACTCTGAGGATCTGAGTTTTTCCAAACATGAACATTAGCATAGTCTTGTTAACATGCTGTTTTCAGGAATATAATAAAATAACCGTTGGAAAAATAGTATCCCTTGCCTTATAACGCGCACAAATACAGAGTATAAATAATCTGTCTAGTGGTCAACTATATCTGTTAAAACAGCTTTGCTCTATTGATGTCTGCAGTTCTCTGTACCATTTTCATTGCTGGTGATAGTGATTAAATGCTGGTATCGTTTAACCTGTTACTGGTTACTGAGAGTCCTGTGCCGTATCTTTTTGAATGTTAAATAGATCTTGCATTAGTGAAATAGCGGAGGCAGTGATAAGTTTTGACAGCTGATTATGCAATGAGCAATCAGAGTTTCGGTATCAGATGTGTGTCTTGTGTACATAGTACTGCCATAAAAGGAGACTATTTCATTTAGCTTGTTTAAGAGTTGGTTTGGACCTGTAGGCACAGACAATGGAAATGGCACCTGAGGATGAGTGTAACAACACCTATGCGTCTTTGAGGAAGGCTGAAACAAAAGAGTTGTCAGTCCTGGCCATTTTTCAAAAGATACTGATGATACTTCTGTGTTGTATGACAAGTCCCGGAATCACTGCAGTTGACTGGCAGTCTTTCATTCATGCATCTGTAAGAAGTCAAATAAGTCTGCATGTTTTTTTTGAAGTTGGACAAGAATTCAGTAAAAGCAGAGGGAATTCTTGAAAATGTATATTGCCAAAAATGTCTTGCAAATACCTGGTTTATTGTCCCTGATGAAACTGTTTCAGGCTAGAAAAATAGTTATGTAGATTATTCAGAAACTGTTCCAAAATCATGAGTCTAATGGAGGAAGATATCCCAAGTCAACATGGACCACCAACTTTTTGAGAGATTCAAGTTCTAGCTCCCTAACGAAGTAATCAGTCATTGCATCTGTTTACTGTGTTGGTCTAGATGTACTGCAGATTTGTATTACGGAATATGCCAAGTTCTGGTTGTCATTACCCTCTTATTTTCAGAGCACCATCTGATGGTTTACAATAACTACATTGATATAGTGCTGGTTTTTTTCTGTAAATATAACTATGAGAGTAGTTGTATTAGATGGCTGAAGAGACTGTAAGTCTGAACGGAGAATCAGATAATACGGGCTTTTTCCCTAGATTTTTTTTTTTTTTATGGCCTTTTGTATGTCTGGAGACAAATCACTCACTCCTGTGTCCTAGCTCTTTCATCTGTTAAAATGAAGCTAATGATAGTGATTTCCTACATTAAACACCTTCAGATCAGTAATCTAAGCTGCTACTTAAGAGTTAAGTATTACTTATTACTGAATTCCCCACTTGGACAATGATCCCTGTGCAGAATGTAAGCCTTGAGCACATGCTTCACTGACTTCCTAAATTGAAATAGACTGAAGCATATGTTTAACATCTGTCTCTAATTGGGGACCTATGGATGGAGAGGAAGCCATGAAGCATTCGAGGTCTCTGAATTCTAAATTTGCTTCTTTCCAACGCACACCAAAACTCTTGTTTTCTCATCCTCGGGGGAATATTAGAAAGCTCATCTTTCTAAGCAGACTTTTCCAAGACGAGCAGTCTGAAAGTTTTATTAGCAAAACCAGTTTGTGAACATAATTAAGTGTTCACAGTTAATTTGCTAGTTTCCTTACTCTGAACTAGAAAAATAGCCCTATATGGTTTATTATATTGTGGGTTTTTTTCAGATGGTATCCATATTATTACCCTCATTAATAATATTTGTTAATTCTTTGTTGATTTTCAGCTAGTGGTTGAGCTGGTACTGGTTTGTCATGGAGGTCTCACTTATGTGGTCATGACAGCAGCTGGGTCCATTTTGTCTACTTGGTCTCCTCTTAAACTGTAGCATTCTATACCAAATAATCATCTCTAGCATTAAACAGGTTGCAGTTTATGAAGTCCTGAGTAACTCTGTTTATTACTACTGCAGTTTCAGATTGCATACAAGATTTTCTGCCCTGCTGCAATCAGCAAGGAGAATTTTAGTAGTTCACATGACTAAAATGTAGAAATAGCAGAAAAGTCAGCGTAACCTTGCACTCCTCTACACAAAGCAGAAGTGCGCTGCTTTGGCTTAATGATATTGTCGTGGTAGCTACTGTTGTGCTTCTAGTACATAAAGTATTCAGCAGCAATTACTCAATATTGTATAGGCTGTTGTAGTCTGTGAATTAAAGATTTCTTAAAATTGTGCTAATTTTGTAAAGGAAAAAGAAGGCAAGTTAAATACAATGCCAGAGTACTGATATTCCCTAGGCTCTAAAGTGTATTGAGGGACTGTTGTTTGGGCTGTTTAAAGAGTATTTTGTAGTTTTAACAGTGACATGTTTAGTGATAAAAATCTGAATGTTTATATTAGATAAATGGAGGCTGAATCCTTACACAGGCTGTGTGGGATCAGCACTTTAATCTTGTCACAGCAGTATGCTCGCAAGACGCTTTGCTGTTCATTCTGAGCATGTAGTAAATGGAGGCTGAGTTTGCAGCAGCCACTTATGAGAAAGTGCTGTTCAGAGAGATGTTTTTTGATTCACATGTTAACAGCTAGATTTATACATCTAATTAATTTCTGGGCTCCAGATGCAAATTTTTAAAGAATTATTTGAAAATTAGAACACGTTTATACATAATCAGCATTTTTAAGGATTTCACATTGGTAATAGAATATCATAGAATCATAGGTTGGAAAAGACCTCTAAGATCATGAAGTCCAACCATCAGTATGTTATGTTGGAGGTCTTTTCCAATATGTTTCAATATGGGCATTAAAATAAATTAAGATGAAATACCTGCATAATGGGTCTTGAGTAGAGCAAGGTTTACAATAGGAGGCTAGAAACTGTATGTAATTTGAATCTAAATTCACTAAATCAGTGAAGATGAGAAAGTAACCATCATCTTTGCTTTAAGGAATGACTGGCATGCTTGCTGTGTTTGCCAGCTTTTATGAAAGGAGTTTACTGCTGCTTTTGACTATTTTAGAAGAACTAATCTAATTGTAAAGTGGGTAGAAATGTACAGACCATCATGCTGCTTACTTAGTAAATAATTTTTTTTGCAGGGTTGCTATACCAGAACGCAGTAGAATAAAGCTTATTAAAGTTGCTGTAATATAACAAAGAGATTAAATGCATTATCTTCAACGTGACAGATACGCTTTTGTTCTCTAGGGAGTGTTTTGAAGCGTTTATTCCCTGCCAGAAAAAAACCCCAAAACTTCTGGTGTGACATACTGAAGTTTCGCATGAGAAAGAATAGTGTAAAATTAGTAGACCTCAGCATGAATAATTCAGGATTTCTAATTTCATCTGAGACTTGCCTTTACAAATTAAGTTAATGGTAAACTTAGTGGTAGATACTGATTTTAATGAGAGAATAGGCTTTTTTCTTCATGAAAAATGTAAATACTGGAACCTATTATAAAAATTAGATGAGAGAGAACTAAAGTTCTTAAACTATTCATTTTTCTTATAGTTCTATCCAAACCATGCAGTAATTGATCAATACGACCAAGAAAAATAGTATTGATTGTAGAGAACAGTTTGAAAGAAGTGTAGAGTGTCTAGTGACAGTTACATAGCCCCTGTGCAAAGTGATTACTGAAACCACTCAATAGCCTCGTCTGGACTAAAGCAAGTGTTTGTGCACTGAAACATGCCAGGTAGATTTTTAGAAGAAACTGAACTCTCTGTGTACTTCTATCATGTGAAATACGATGTAGAGTGAAGATACGTAGACACTGACGGTTCTCCAAACCAGACTAGGAACTCCTTATCACACAATTAATGAATCGGGAATCAGTCAGAAGCCTGGAAAAACTGGGGGTTTGTAGCCACAAGCTAAGATCCCTGAAGACCTGCTTCTGGGGCCCTGTTGGGAGGAAATAAGTGCCTTTCAAGCCAAGCGTTCACTGCAAATCCAAGTTGGAATAGGCATGGAGTTCCGGCAGGCTGTTTATTTTGTTTTATTAGTTGTCTGTTTTTAATGTTTAAAATACTGCTGGTTTATAGGTGAAGGAAGAAAAGAAAAATCATTTATAAATGTCTTTTTTACAAGAAAAGGTTGCCTTACTTTCTGCCTTCTACATTGTGCAGCTCTTACTAGGAACTTCCTCAGGGCATACTCCTGTTGGAGACTGGAGGCCTACCGAGTAAAAGCTTATTTTGCAGAACAAAGGCTACAGGCAGTAAGTCTAGAGTCTCAAATGTAAGAAACTGAAGTTCTATGCCTGCTAGTATAGCTAGTAGCTCATTGGAAAGACTTTAAATGTTCTTCTGAGAAAACTAAAATAACCTAAATAAAGCCCTTTGCACTATTGCAGCAGCATGTGAGAGGGCTATGGTCTTCTTGGCATCACAGAGATGTGGTGGGATGGCATCTATGACTGGAGCACTGGAATGGAGGTGCATATGCTTTTTAGCAAGGACAGGCAGGGGAGACGAGGAGGGGGTGTTGCCCTCTATGTCAGTGACCAGCTGAAGTGCATGGAGCTCTGCCTGGGGATGGATGAGGATCCAACCAAGAGCTCATGGGTCAGGGTTAAAGGCAGGGCAGGGACAGATGACATTATAGTGTGGGGGTCTGCTACAGGCCACCAGCCCAGGAAGACCGAGCAGATGAGGCCTCTGCGGGCAGCCTCACGTTGACAAACCCTGGTCCTCATGGGGGACTTCAGCCACCCCAGTATCTGCTGGTGGTACAACATAGCAGGGCATAAGCAATCCAGGAGGTTCCTGGACCACGCTCACGATGAGTTTCTTCTGCAGGTGACAGAGAAGCCCCTGAGGAGAGGTGCTGTGCTGGCCCTTGTTCTCAGCAGCAGGGAGGGGCTGGTGGAGAATGTGGAGCTCAAGGGCAGCTTTGGCTGCAGTGACTGTGAAATGGTGGAGTTTGAGGTCCTTGGGGCAGCGAGGAGGGCGCACAGCAAGCTCATTACCCTGGACTGGAGGAGAGCTGACTTTGGTCTCTTCAGGGACCTGCTCAGTAGAGTACCATGGGACAAAGCCTTGGTGGGAAGAGGGGCCCAAGAAAGCTCATTTTAACATTCAAGGTTGACCTCCTCCAAGCTCAGGGGCGATGCATCCCAACAGAGAGGAAGTCGGGCAGAAACAGCAGGAGGCCCGTGTGGATAAACAAGGAAGTTCTTGGACAAACTAAAGCACAAAAAGGAAGCCTAGAGAGGGTGGCAGCAAGGACAGGTAGCCTGGGAGGAATACAGAGAAATTGCCCAAGCAGCCAGGGATCAGTTTAGGAAAACTAAAGCCCTGATAGAATTAAATTCTGGCTAGGGATGTTAAGAGCAACAAGAAAAGCTTCTCTAGGTATGTCAGTCAAAAAAAGGAAGACTAGGGAAAATGTAGGTCCTCTCTGGAATGAAACAGGAGACGCGGGATATGGAGAAGGTTGAGGTAGTCTGACTCTTTTGCCTCAGTCTCCACCAGCAAGTTCTCTGGCTGCACCACCCAAGTCGCAGAAGGCAAAGGCTGGGACTGGGAGAATGAAGAACTATCTACTGTAGGAGAATATCAGGTTCGAGACCATCTAAGGGACCTGAAGGTGCTGAAGTCCACAGGGCATGATGAGATACATCCATTGGTCCTGAGGAAACTGATGGATGAAACTACTAAGCCACTATGCATCATATTTTAGAAGTCGTGGCAGCCCGGTGAAGTTCCCACTGACTGGAAAAGGGGAAACATAACCCCAGTTTTTAAAAAGGGGAAAAAGGGAGACCTGGGGAACTACAGGCCAGTCAGTCTCATCTCTGTGCCTGGCAAGATCACAGAGCAGATCCTTCTGGAAGCTATGCTAAGGCACAGGGAAGATAAGGAGGTGACTAGTGACAGCCAACATGGCTTCACTAAGGGTAAATGCACCTGACAAATTTGGTGGCCTTCTATGATGGGGTTACTGCATTGGCAGGTAAGGAAAGAGCAACTGATATTATCTACCTAGACTTATGCAAAGCACTTAAGAGTGTCCCACACAACATCCTTTTCTCTAAATTGGAGAGACATGGATTTGATGGATGGATCGCTCGGTGGATAATGAATTGGTTGGATGGTCGCACTCGGAGTGTTACGGTCAATGGCTCAATGTACAGTTGGAGGCCAGTGATGAGTGGCGTTACTCAGGGGTCTGTGTTGGGATGGGCGCTGCTTAACATCTCTGTTGATGATATGGACAGTGGGATTGAGTGCACCTTCAGCAGGTTTGCTGATGACATGCTGAAGGGAAGGGATGCCATCCAGAGGGACCTTGACAGGTTTGAGAGGTGGGCTCCTGTGAACCACATGGAGTTCAGCAAGGCCAAATGCAAGGTCCTGCACCTGGGTCAGGGCAACCCTCAAGGACAAATCCAGGCTGGGTGGAGAATGGATGGAGACCAGCCCTGAGGAGAAGGACTTGGTGATGCTGATTGACGAGAAGCTCAACATGACCCAGCAATGTGCATTCACAGCCCAGAAAGCCGAGCGTACCCTGGGCTGCATCCCCAGCAGCATGGCCAGCAGGACAAGGGAGGGATTCTGCCCCTCTGCTCCGCTCTGGTGAGAACCCCTCAGGAGTCCTGCATCCAGCTCTGGAACCCTCAGCACGAGACAGACCTGGAGCTGTTGGAGCGGGGCCAGAGGAGGCCACAGCAATGATCCGAGGGCTGAAACTCCTCTGCTGTGAGGAAAAGCTGGGAGAGCTGGGGCTGTTCAGCCTGGAGAAGAGAAGGCTCTGGGAAGACCTTAGAGCAGCCTTCCAGTGCCTGAAGGGGCCTGCAAGAGAGCTGGAGAGGGACATTTTACAAGGGCATGGAGTGACAGGACAATGGGTAGTAGCTTCAGACTGAAAAAGGGTAGGTTTAGATACAAGGAAGAAATTCTTCTCTCTGAGGGTTGTGAGGCCCTGGCATGGGTTGTACAGAGAAGCTGTGGCTGCCCCCTCCCTGGCAGCGTTCAAGGCCAGGTTGGATGGGCCTTTGAGCACCCTGGGCTGGTGGAAGGTGTCATTGCCCATGGCAGGGGGGGTGGAATGAGATGGTCTACAAGGTCCCTTCCAACCGTTCTATGATTTTGTGATATGAATTGCAGGTGACATGATGGTGAGAGTCTTAGTTAAATCCTGATGGGACCATCACATGCAGGTGAAATGAAAATAGTATTGGTAAATTAATTAATATTGGCATGGGGAGTTCACCACTGCTTTTATTTGCTGGTGCACTATGTGGTGTGTCGAAGTTTCAAGGCAAATAATTATTTCTTAATTTTTGTTCTGTTTGCTTTTTTTTTTTAATTTTAGTGGCAGGAATATTAGTTGTCTGCCCTGTTCTCTGATCTAAGTTAATTTAGTCAGCAAAGCTAAGCACAGAGCTAGGCTCCCAGGGAGGTGAAAGACATGTCACTTGACTGTCTCTGTCCCAAGACTTGTATTTATTATGCAGATAAGAACAAGTTGCATGAAAAATATTTCCATGCCCTTTGCTACTGATATCCCATTCTGCAGGAAGGTGATCTGCAAAGCCTGAGAATCTGCTTATACCATGTACAGGATAATGTTAATGTGAGGATATGTAATACAAATAAGTGATTTTAAATGTGGTAGTAGTCCAGTTGGAAGTCTGTAAGATCACTTCTGCATTTAAGCCTGTATGGTGGTGTGTAGAAGAAAAGCCTGAGTTACTGGGTAGGTGTGTGCGTATTTATATACCGATGTTAAGGCATATACTACACAAGCTTTTATGCGTATATAACTATGGAATTTATTAATACTTAATATTAAAATGAGACAGGAGAAAACATACTTTCTCTAAGCAGTCTGCATAGCAAATGCACAAATAAACAAAAAAATCAGCCTTGGGAAGCCTGCTGGCAAATATTTGAGTTCACTTTGGATCGTCTATATTCTGAGCATGTAACTGTAGCTTTGTTTTTTATGTTCTCTGAGCCCTACGCATTTTAGTACCCAGAACAGCGGTAAATTGAGTGTCTGACAGCTCTTGAAATCCATGTTATGTTGCTTTCAGGTTGAATACGTTCTGAAATCAATGAAAGAAAATGTACAATTTTTATACATGTTTAATATATTTCTACAAGAAAAGGTCAAATGAAGTGGAACATTTCATTTTCAGTGATCTCGTGTTTGTGATGGCAGATGAGAACTGTGTTGATCAGACCAAGCTGGTAGGCTGAGATGCTCTTGCAGTGGGTAGACAAGTTTGTGCCTCTGGGGAGGGGAAGGTACAGAACTGTCATATAAATAACATGAATACATTAACCTATGCAGTTAACCTGCGGCTTGTAGATTCAGTATGCTCTAATTAATTACTTTTACATTGAACGCAAAGTTTTATTTCGCAACAACCCAAGTGTTACAGCCCCATTTTCTATTACTTAGGAAATATGTAATGTTACAGTAGAGGGGTGTCTATGCATGCATATAGATACACACACATGTTCTTAAAGCATCTTCCTCTGGATGGCAATAACATCCAAAATATCTGCTTCTTAGCATCATGGTTGGTGAAAAATGTATCAACTAATCTGATATCTAGTGTATGTATGGAATTAAATTGACTCTAGCAGTACAAGAATGTGAAGGTAACTATAAGCTATTCTGTAGTATTTTATACAGATTTTAGCCAGTAACAGAACTTGTGCAACATATTCCATTGATTTTTTTTTAATTAATAGTTTTGTTTTTATCTTTTCTGCAAGAAGAAAAAACACTTCCACTAGCCTGAGTTAGCACAGTGATGACATATGAAGGAAAAAGACAGAACGAGTTTCACTTTATTGTGTGATTTAGGATAAGCATGGTCTCATAAACAAAATTAACAGTTATTGGCAGAAGACAGTGGGCATTATAAAATTTCTTGTCTCTTTCAGATATTGAATATCTGTGTGGAGAGAAATAAACCAAAAACATTAAAGTTCAGAAGGTTAGAGCTTTCTGAAAGTAAATAATTTTGATTGTCAGTGAGTTCTGCTTCCTTGTTTTTAATCTAGGTTCAAACAGTTGAATGTTCTCAACTTTGCATTTTGGATTCAAGGTGAAGTCTATCTGGAAAACCTTAAGATCCTTGCTAAGAAACCTGTGCTGAGCTGCGGTTTTGTGCTGGCTCATTAGTGTTGTAGAGATAGGACCTCTTCTCAGATCTAACAAACCCTGTGTCATAATAGGTTAGGGGGTGGACAGCTGGAAATTTTACCAACCTATCTTATTTTGCATATTGGAAGTTACAGCATATGCCCTGAATAAGCAAAGACAGTTGGATAGTTTGCCTTATATATTCAGGGAACCAGATTCTCTTAGGAGGGGTAATACAGTTTCTCTGACAGACCCACTCCATCAAAGTACAAGTATAAACCCCTTTTATTTTCAGTGACTGTTGTGGAGACCTCTGGCTGCCCTGTTTTCTACCTGCCCAAGCAAATCACTTTACGCTGCTGAACAGGTGTGACAGATGAAGTGCGAGGAATAGACACAAGTCCATAAATCTCATGCTGAATCTTACCATTTGTAGCAAAGATAATCTGACTTGTGTATATTGTAAAGGGAATGATTTTGCTTCATTTGATACTTCTGCGAGGTTTTAGCAGATGCAATTTTTTTTAGTGTGGAAGATAAATCATCTGATCCACTTTGTTTTGCTGATAAAAGGCCAGAACCTGTCTGTTACCTGAAAGGTGCTGGGTGCTGCAGAAAGAGTGGAAAAACTGTCAACTTAAGCTAATAGATTCCTATTTTAGTCTTACCTGCTTTTTTCTGCCAGACTAATTCAACACATACCAGGAGACAGCTTTGCCTACTTTTCTTTCACAAAGCAGTGTTCATGGTAGCTGTTTTGAACTATGTTTTAAGAAGGTATTTGATCATGAGAGGGGATTCCGTTTTAACTAGGAGTGACCAGACTCTGCATGGTTAGTGGCCACTTTTTTTCCTCTTTAGACAGTAAGTACAAAGGCATCACCAGATAGGTCCCAAACTTCTCATGCAAATTCTTGTTTTCCAGACTTGGTTTAGATATCATAGAAAAGTCCAAGGTGTAGAATACACTGGGGCAGCCTGTCATAAAGGTATTATTCGTGGGGCGTCTGCTCACGTACCTCAGTACTTACTGTTTCTTTAATGTTCCATGTTTCTGAGTTTTGGAAGGATTATTAGATTGCAGCAAGGAGAAAACTGCAGGAACTTGGGCTGAGTATGGTTTTGCATCCTTGTCCTACCTCTTGTACCCAGACCATCTCAGAACGTGAAGCGCTGCAAGGTGCTGTGCAGGATCCAGCCAAGTGGTTTTGCTCAGGTCAGTCAGAGCTCATTAGTTTCAGTGCTGTCCAGAAGGGCTGGTTCAGCTGCTGAGCACCAGCGAGCTCTGCCTGGAAGCAGTACAGCTCTGCCTCTGGCCTGATAAATCCTGTGAACTGGGCGTGCTTGTTGTGGCATCAGCTACCTCTCCTCCCCTTTGCAGATCTGCTTCCAGAGATTTTTCTCTTGCTGTTACCCACAGCACAGGCTGTGTTATTCATGGCTCTCAGGCATATGTAGATTTTCACAAGCATCTTGCAGGCTAACAGCTCTTTGACTATACTGTCTAAAAATGAAAAATTAACTGTAAAATAAAGTGAATTTAGGAGTTGAGCACGCAATAATATGTCATAAGGTTTTACAAGTGTAAATCTTGATCCCTGTAGAAGGCTTGGGTGTATAAGCTGTGCACATGACTACTGGTAAATATGACAGAAAATGAAGCAGTCCTGGAACCACCACTGTAGTTCATTAAAATGGATGTTTTCTACCTCAACTTCAGCAAGGCTTTTGACACTGTATCCCATAACATCCTCATAGGCAAGCTCAGGAAGTGTGGGCTAGATGAGTGGTCAGTGAGGCGGATTGAGAAGTGGCTGAATGCTAGAGCTCCGAGGGTCATCGTCAGCGGCACTGAGTCTAGTTGGAGGCCCGTAGCTAGTGGGGGTTCCCCAGGGGTCAGTACTTGGCCCAGTCTTGTTCAACTGCTTCATAAATGACCTGGATGAGGTCATTAGGTGTCATTTGGTATATTGGATGAGGTCAATAATTGAGGTAAGCTTTAGTCTACAAATTTGAATAATGTAGCTCTTTGTATAAAGTTGAATTAAGTTGAAATTTGAGATAGGTGAAAGACAGAAAGCAAATAAAAAGGAAAACGTACCAGGATATCAGTCATAACCAGTCAGTTGAAACACCATCAGGATCTCTCCCGTTTTCTACAGTTGTTCAGTGTTTGTTTTCATTCCTGGGGAAGAAGAGGGCTTTAAAATAGATAAATAAGCGTGCTCTATAGAAATAAATATCTGAGCTGACTTCTACTTCATAGTCCACTGTTCAATGCAGAATATGAACTACAGTCCGGCAGATACAAAGCTGTTGAAACTACCACTCCTACATATGGCCTTGTTGTAAGAGTTTGAGCAACATACAGAAGATCCTCTGCATTTGTATACGTAGTCCACATATCTGGCTTTATGTGGAGGAAATAAGCCCCCTTCCTTCAGTATTAGTCATTCGTTCCCCAAGTCTTCTGACTTTGCTGCACAGGATTTTGTGGCTGCCTGCTGTTGTAAATGGGAGTACCAGGACGTTCCATATAGCCCCACAGTAACCACTGATCGCGTTTAAAGAGATTCATGCCAAGCAACGTAAAGATCTTAATACAGGAAGTGAAAGCATTTGCTCGTCCCGTTGGGATACTGAGCTCACCATCTCTTTGAGGTTTAATTGGTACCTTAATTGTAGCTTAGCTAGTATGAAAAGCGCTGCACAAAAGCAAATCAGAAATTCAATGTATATATTACTCTGTGCTTCCTTTACCTGTCTTAAAGCCCTTTAAGAATTCTGAAGGGAGTTGCTCTTTAAAAAAAAAAAAAAAAGCTGAAGATTTTACTTTAGCTCAGAAGGCACAAAACCTTGTTGTGGAATACATCCTTTTCAGCCTGCGTGGCCAAACAGTGCAACCCCAACATCATCTCCGTAGACGTAACTGTGTTGTGATGGAGTGTTCTGTGGGACTCATACTATTATGGGTTGTTATTGTGACTGAATTTTAACTATAAAGGACCTGGGCTTGATCTGTAACCCCATGTAGCTGAAACAAGTTCTGCCGATGGCAGGTGCTCCTTTCACATGCTGGCAGCAGTGTGAGCCCTCTGCCTGGAGGAGTAGCTCAGGTGAGGGGAACATCCTGGGCATCACGTGGCTTAGGTAGCCTTTAGGATGAGACTAAGATACTGCTGCAATATTTAGGAAAAAATCTTAAGTATTATGGATCAATTTTTTTCATGCTTTGTGTTGACAATGAGTCTGACTTTAGGGCTACCAAAGCCTGCAGTCTGTTAACAGGTTTTTTTCTAGCAGTATATATTTGTGAACAGGAAGGTTCAAAACCGCTCAATTTTACACTAGCAGATTTTCATAGGAGGTTATTAATGGTCGGTGGTTTTCGGAAGGTACGGACTTCAGTTGTTATTCTGCCAAACTTTAAATGGCTTAAATTTCTGGATCTCACAAGTATGACCCCCGAAACTTCTTTTTTCTTTTTTTTCCCTGAGCTGCTGACCCCTCACATTAGAATGCGTATGGCCTCATTTGAAACAAGTTACTTCTAAAACCAAAGCTCTTTTTGGCCCCAGGAGATGTACATGATTAGAGAGTTACTAAGCACTTTAACGCAATCACTCAGGCTGTAAGAAAGAAATATATTAATGGAAGGAGATCAGCAAGAATCAATAATTTGCTGGAAGACCTCAGAGAAAGGGAAAAGTCATCCCTCTGGCTTTTAATTTTGGAATTGGCATTAAGATGTGCTGAGTACTCGTGATCCTTATGAGATTTGCCGTTCACTATTAGCAGCAGATAGGATGATTTGTTTGTGAAAAGGTACACGTGACAAGGGTGGAGGGAAAAGTGCAACGATTTAGTGCTTGAAATGATTTGAAAAAGCCCCTGAGTTGATGGCATGTTTTAAGTTCAGTAGTATAGATGCGACTGATTAAGGTAAGAAAAACGTGAGACGTATCTGCCTGTTCTGTGGCCATGAACAGACATAATAAAAGTAATGCGATGTCTCGTCCTCCCAGTACAATTAGCTGTATGATCTAATAATTACATGTCTCACGTAGTATAATTTGTGGTTTTCTGAGAGTGTATTTCCCAGTGCTTCTGCAGCTGTGGAGATGATCTGATAATAGAAAATTCAACCTGAATTTTTTAATCTGGGCCACAGTGCAACACTGGAGTCTCTCATTTGTGCTTTAGTGCAGGGGATCTATTCATGCACATGTGCATAAATATATGCATACAGATGGGATCACACACACATGTATATGGATTTCTTTTTTAAGGCTGCAGTCAGCCTTTTGTGGCCCCAGAAAACCCTTCTGGCACAAAGTGATTACAGAACCACTAGACGAAGTTCCCCATTCCTAGCTTTAATATTTTATGTTTATACCTACATAGTGGCTGCATATGTGATAAGCAATAATTTACTGTATCACCACATTGTGGTTGAAAAAAAGAATTGCTCCCATTTTACAGATGAAGAAATGCAAAATAGAAACATTAAAGACTCTTGAAATCATTTGGAAGTCTATGATAGAGTCATTACTGAAAAATCAAAATTACTGAGTATAATTTCAGTATCTTAACTGTATAATCCTTTATAGGTGAGAAGTTCTATACTCCCTCTTTCTGGAAATCCTCTAGTAACACATCAAAAGGATGTTACGGACTGTTCACGCTGTCAGGAGTGACAGAAAAAGTTATGGAGTGTGGTCTAATCTCCCTTTATTATGAATTTGTTCAAACTCTGAGTTAGTTTTATTTCCTTTATAATCCTTCTGTCAGATATGACTGTAGGTTACTTCTTCCACTAGAGAGGACTCCTTAATGGTGTGTCTGTACTGGAGCAAGTGCTTATATGAATATATGCACACTGGTTTGGGTTCTTTTTTTTTTTTTCATTCTCTTACGACCTGTGTTTTAGATTTCACATGACTTCGCATGATGTCATGGTTCCTTGCATAGACAAAATGATCACCAACAAAACAGTAGACAGTGTAACTAATGTACGCAGAACTCATCTAAAGGTGTTAAAATGTAAAGGAGATCATGCAAAACGACTGCAAATCATGCATTTAGGATGACTTAGCTCCATCACATAATGCAGTCAGCTGTGATGCAGAAGGCGGCTGCCCCCAGCCTGGTGTAGTAGCATGTGTGTTTTTCATGAGGGCTCAAAACAGAGCCTTTTGCATCTAAAAATGCAAGAAGGATTGTCCTTGTTTCAGCTGGAATAGAGTTAATTTTCACCCTAGTAGTTGGTATGGTGCTGTGTTTTGGATTTAGTATGCGAATAACATTGATAACACACTGATGATTTTAGTTGTTGCTCAGTAGTCAAGGACTTTTCAGCTTCTCATGCTGGCTCCACCAGTGAGAAGGCAGGGCTGCACTGGAAGCTGGGGTGGGACACATCTAGGACACCTGACCCAAACTGCCCAAAGGGATATTCTATACCATATGATGTCATGCTCAGTATATAAGCTGGGGGAGTTGGCCGAGGGACGAGCTGAGCATTGGTCATCAGGATAATGCACAATTGCATGATACGTTGCTTGTTTTATATTTTTAAATTGTTGTTACTTCTTATTATTTCTTCCTTTGCTGTCCTATTAAACTGTATTTATCTCAACCTGTAATATTTACTTTTTTTCCCATTCTCCTCGCCATCGCACAGGGAGGCAGAAGGGGGTGGGCGAGCGGCTGCACAGTGTTTAGTTACTGGCTGGGGTTAAACCGCAACAAGGGTTTAGGTAGAAAGAACAGGTAGTTAGATGGTCTTTGACCAGGAAAATGGTATAAAACTCACTACTTACTGAAATTTGCTGCACAACCTCTGGCTAAAATAACAGATCAGAATAATAGTTTAGAAAGTTCCTGGTCTAAACAGACATTGTGTTTGTAATGCCCAAACACTTCAAGACAGTGACAGACTAGATCAGTAACTGCAAGATTGCAGAGATCCATATCTGTGTGAATATGCTTATTTAACGGTCTGTAGCAGCCGAATTGGGTCCATAGTAAGTATAAACAGCGATCCCATTGATGAATGGCTGCAGTATCTCCTTGGGCTAAGCCTCTTCCTGCCGGTCTTGGTAAGCAGATTTCCCGTGCATTCACTCAAAACCACTGTTTTCAACTATAACCTCTATGTTATTTATTTATTGCTATATTGAGAGGTTTATTTTTGGAAAGCAGAACGTAACTAGTGTTGCGTTCTTTGTGCTCTGCTGTTATTTTCTCTCTTAGGAGAATATTAAGCTCTGGTTTTGACTTTCTCTGCAGTCCGCTGTGCTCCAGCTGTGTTTTTTTAACACCTAATACCACTTTGTATTACTTTCACTTACAAATCAGCGTGCATCCTGATGACCTACATTAAACCTAATGACCCTTCTTGTAGCCAGAGAAAATCAAATCAATACGAGGACACAAAGGAAGCACAAATTCCATTTTAGACTTGAATATAATAAATAGAAACAGATGTGTCACTGAGGTTACTGAGTCAAAGTTAAACCTACTGAGCAAAAACCTGGGAGCTCCAAAACTGAGTCTTCCAACAATTTGGTTCCTGAGGAAGCGGAAAGAAATCAATAGAAAGTTAGTCATCCTTTTTCACAGAGGCCCTGCTTCATTTTAGTTTCTATCTTTTAAGCCAAGTTTCTGTCACCATGAGGTGGATCAGACTGGCATTTGTCTCTAAACTTAAATATGAGTTGTTCTTGTCTTTGTATCTCTGAAAGCTGTTTCTTATGTTATATGTGATTGTAACTCTGGTGTTCAGACAAATAGTCCACTTTCTAATTTAACGAATGCTCTAGCAGAAATGGTTTTGGTATAATATGTTTAACTGGTATTTAATTTCTCTATTCTATCTCGTTTTGTGTATACAGGTTCCCTCTCTGCCTCTATAATTTTACAATGTACACATACATCAAATACTTTGCGTATTACAATGAACGATGATAAGCTGTGATGTCGAGATCTTAGTTTTATCACTGCATTTCTTTTGGCTGGCAGACATATGCCATTAATGCTTTATGTATCTTAACAAGGCACTCATACAGCAATTGGAAAAAATCCTCTCTGCAGAGTACAAGAGCCCTTTTGGCAGCAGAAAGAATGAAATTATGCGGAGATCAGCTAAGCTGTGGTGACCAGGACATTAATGGAGCATGCTGTGGTGCAAAATCAAGCTCTTTTATAGCCCCTCGTGTGCTGGGGTGCTGGACCAAGAGAAAGGTAAAGAGCAACTGGATGTGCTGTTTCACCATGTTTTCTGACCCGGCTATTCCCACTTCAGATTCATGGCTAGTTTCTGTTGCGTTAGAATATGAAATTCTTTATATGAAAAGACACTTGTAGCAGACTGGATACAGGGTTTGCAGCTAGCTATATCAGGCTCCTTTTTTTTTCCTGGGGGTAATGGGGCCATCTTGAAAGTTGCTGTGACCTTTCCTCTGTGGGGCTGCTAACCTTCTGAGTCCTCGTGTGCTGGCAGCAGCTGTGTGTAGAGTTGAACTTATTCTGAGTTAACGCCCTCTTCTCAGTTTTATCACCATCTAGGAATGGAATAATTTGGAAAAAAACAATCAACAGTTAAAAATTTGCTTTTCACCTTCCCTTCTCTTCTTAACCTGAGATTTAATTACTTGCTATGATGTTTTTAGTGTAAACGTTGAAGCATTTGTGTATATAAAGAAGGAGCTTTGATCACAAACAGTATAAACCAGCAAGGCAAATAGAATTTCAGGCCAGAATAAAGGATGAATTTTATGCTGCTGTTGCTATTATGTGCTTTCCAGACTTTGGTAGCTGAGGTAAATTTTCCATTGCAAATCAAGTTTTCAACATCTCTGAAGAATAACATAGTCCTTTCCAGGAGAAGGAAAGCACTGATGGTAGGTTTAGAGATTGGGTAGAGTTTTTTGCCCCTTTGTTTATTTAGTTTTGGTTTGATTGGTTTTGCTTGGTTTAATGAAAATGTGGGGAGGATTACTATTACAATTCTTTATGGATATTTTTTTTTATTTTTGGTGGAACTTGTAAATTTCAAGATTAAGCCCTGACCTTCTGAAGTGAATGTCAAAATACGGTATTTAAAAAATTATACATTTTATTTCCTCTTGAAAAAGCCTTGTTTTTCATGTATCTAAAGTAGCATAGGCTTATGATGCCGTGATTATTTGATTTGCTGAGAATATGATCTTGTTATAGTTTACATTTGGAGTGTTTGGTTACAGCCTAGCTTCATAATAGGAAGGACTGTATTTTTCTGAAAAAAGAGGCAGCCTGATTTTGAATTGAAAAAAAAAAAGTGAGAGTTTAAGATTAAACTGCAAATATTTAATATGTGAAAAGCTAGATGGTAGCAACAATTGAAAAATGTGGATGTGAGATTTTGCTGTGCAATGTAGCTGCATCTGGATCTGTTGCTTTACGTTGTACTGTAACAACATTTTGTACCATTCTTGCCAGTGCTTTGCTTTGTACATCAGTAAATTTTTATTAATACTAAGACAGATGTTTCCCAGAGCTGCTCTGAAATTTTTGATTTAATAGGCTATAGTGCTCATTCAAGCCTTTTGATAGTCTATGTTCTGTGCTTCTTCCCAGCAGTAGCACATCAGTTTCTGCTGAAAGGTGTCAGCAGTAAAGTAATTCTTCTCTGATATATATTTTAATTAAAACCCAACCAAAACCCAGAAAACACAACTGCAGAAGGCTGGAAGAGGCATTTGCTCTGTTTGCAGAGGGGCACATGAATTGTGTGTTGTCTCTTAAACATTGTCCTACATATACTTTTCTTGGGCTTATCTTTAAGTAGTTGTGGTGATGTATCAAAATGTCTTGGCATTTGGAAGGTCACTGAGGAACAATGGATTTTTGCCATTGCCTTTCTTTTAAGAGTCATAAAATGTTGTAGCTCTACTTAAGAATTGGGTAAACTGAGTTGACTTAAGCAGTTGAGCTGCAATCCTTTTAGCAGATATAAGAATGTGGCCTGAAGACCTTCCACATACAAAAAAAACCCTGTTGATAAATTGTGGTCTTTGAAATACATTTGTATTTCGTAGAAGATAAAATAAGTATCAGTGGTAATTTTCCAGAGAAAATAGGTATTTTTGATGGAGAAGCGTAACAACTATGTTGATAGAATTCTAGTCTCTGAATTTTAAGCTGCTTTTTATGTTCATGGTGTGTCATTCTGAGCTAATTTCACTTGGAAAAGCACAGAGTTTTGTGTTGCAGATGAGTAAAAAACCTTTGAACTGTAGAGAGAAATTTGAAGAGCTTGATATATAGCTCAGTATGAGATCTTCTAATAACTTAGACTGGGAAGTCCCAGTAGTAGAGATCTGCAAATGTATGGATTATTTCAGTTTGAATTATTTTGTTTGTTCGGGGCTTTTTTGTTGTTTTGACCAAACTAAAGCTTTTGGGAATTCATAAAGATTGTGGGTTTGTGTGCACTTCTGTAGAAACAAAATCCTGAAAAGCAACTTTTGGAGGGGGAAAAGGCTAATTTTTCCAAATAAATGAAAGCCCTACCCCTTGTTTTATTTTCTTACTGCTTTGAAAAATCTAAACAAGGTCAACAAGTGAGAAAATTTTTGGTGTGATATCAAAGGTAAAAGATTTTCATTTTATCTGGTTTACCAACAAGCATACTGGAATGATATGGTTTTTCCTCAAAGCTTTCCTAATACATTTTATGAGGAAAGCATCCTATACTGATGTAATCGGAGAGAAATCGACAAATTGCTAAATTTAATGCGCATAATTGCATCTAGAGGTGGTATTTCTCACAAACTGAAGTATCCCAGGGAACCTGTGGAAAGCTTGGCAGGTGGCCGGGAAGGGAGAACTGGCAGAGGATTTGGGCAGTGAAAGTCATTGCTCAGGGTGCCAGAGCAAGTGAATGGGAAGAGCCTGGACTGAAGAGCTCAGACTACGCTTCTGGACAAAGAACTGGGGTTCTGGGTGATGTTTGTAAGTTTACAGGAAGTCTGTCTCTGGAATCACAATGGCTAAAAAGAGCTGCTTCAAACTGATGTGATTGTTACGTAATCTAAGTTTTTCAGTCTGCTGAAACATGTGGGTGAACCTGGAGAGTCCACGCTAACAGATCTAAGGGGTGATGGGATCTACCACACAAAAAAAAAAGACACTAGTTTCATTTTAAGTGGGAGGAGAGGAGAAACCTGCAGGTGAAGTAGAAGTGTTCTTGCTTGATGAAATAGCATTTCTACTAACCAACGTTATAGCGCGTATTTTCTCACTTCGCTAACATACATTAAAACTGTTTACAATAGCTTCAAATATCTCCAGATCCAGAACCAACTTGAGATCTGAAACACCATCCATTGGATGAAATCCTGCTTCACCTAGTACTTGACAGCATTTTTTCCCATTAACTTCAGTGGAGTGGTTTTGTTTGTTTTTGTTTGGTTTTTTTTCTGGCTGTATTTGTTAGTCTGTACCAGTGCAGGAGTGAGTAGGAGACCTAGGTAATAAATCTTTCTCCTTAAACTTTGACAGATACTAAAGTGTGACTCAATTTTTCACTTAATCTTTTTTCCACTGCTTGTCTCTTCTCTAATTTTCTATTCCTTTTTTAATTTCAAACCTTCAGACACATAGGTAGAGTTACTTAGTGGACAGAATGTCTTTCCATAATTCTATCTTCAAAAGCCTATTTCTCAGCAAAAGCTTGTTTTATATTTCAGTGATTCCTTCGTGACTCCATTGCACAATGTAATGTAGTGTAGCTGATGGACTTCATTTAAAATCTTGGAGCAAACTCACTAGAGTTTTGTTGCTCTGAAAGTCTGACTTCTCTCCTGTTAGATGGGAGACTCAAGATAAAACTGAGCAGGATAGTTACAATATTTGTTGATTAAGCCACACATTTGGAAGAAATTGATACCTTAATTGACTAACCAAATTGCTATTAGTAGTAGTATTGATACAGACCTATATTTTGATAAAGAAATCTTGCAGATGACAGATGTGAACACTATTAAGTTGTCATTCTATTTCCTCTCTTCCTGCACTGAATATTAAGGAACAAGTCTATTCATCCTAGCAGATACATGGCCTCTTACTTCACCTGTCCAGACAGAGTCTTTCAGATGTGGGCCTGATGGAGGGTTTTCTAGCTTTTCCTCACCGGCCCCGATTCTGTTATATTGATACCCAAACTCGATGTTTCTTACGCTGACTTAGGCAGCCAAGCTAAGCAGCAGCTACAGCTGTCCAAAAGATGGCAGCTTTGTATCCCAAGACTCCCTTCTCACGCTATAATAAAAACCCTCACCTCAATAATAACTGCATTTCATCTGATATTTGCTCTTTGAACACAATTACCTTGCTTTAGCCTCAAATCCCCTACCTAGTTTTAATTAAGCACTTGCCATTTCTTACCTTGCACACAGACAGCTTGTAAAGCAGAGCGACAGTATAAACCGTTTTGTGCTCGCACCGAGTCTCCCTGCCCTGGAATAGTTTTTGTCAACACTCCTGGGTTCTGTCATGGGCCTTCATTACCTTGGTGGTCTGTGGTTTCTGCAGCACCTCTTTCTCACAATTTTCCAAGTTTGGTATCTTTCAAGAACAGTAGTTAAAAACTGTTTTCAAATTAATTAACCTTTTAACTCATGTTAGATGTTGATAAGAACTACTGTCATCATCGTTATTTGTGCCCTTTGAGAGAACTGAAAACTTGTACGTTTTCAGTATCCGTGTCATATCGCACCACCTAAAAATGAAGTTGAAAATCAATATAGGTAAACCAGACTGGACATATTAAGAACTCTGGGTATCTTCTCTGATCTCTATGGATCTGAGTGCATAATTGTCATTAACTGATTGAAGTTATGGGCTTTAGCTCAAGGACATAAGACCCAATAGAAAATTAAATATTCATAAAAGGAATGTCATAATTAGCATTCCAGGCAGCATCTTATTAAAATTTTTTGAGTGTTTAAGCCCTCCTTTGGATGTAATGGAAATATTTTCATTATGTTTTGGGCTGGATTCACTGGGAGAGATGGTTATATGGAGGGAATTCTTAAAAAGAGCCATCTATCTTCAGTTGGTAGCTCTCATAATAATTAGCTGTTTCCTCTGCCTGTCCATCAGGTTCCCAGGACATGTATGAAGTGGGATTGCTGTAAAGATTTCTTTGCCTTTAATTCACTTGCTTGGTTTTTACTAAGGGAGAAGTTCTGTTGCCTGCAATTTAAAAAAATGGTTTATATTTTTTGAGGTTGACAGTGTACACTAGTGTGAAGTGTTTTGAAGATAAGTATGGAGGTACTAGACTGTCCATGACTGATGTATTGCATAGATCAAATCTGTGGCATTCTCACATTTTATACTGAGGGATTTTTAGGAAGCTGTAACACAGCCAAAGCATATTTTGTATTTTTATGTAAGTTCTATTATTTGAAGTACAATTGTAATAGCTGGAGCTTGTACAAATCATTTTCAGTCAACTGATCTTTGTGAACAAGATCATCTAATACTTGATCTTTTCCATTTTGATCAGTATCAACATGTCAGCTTTGATCTGTTTCTTCCACGCTTGCTGTCAGGGCATTGCACAGGGCACTGTATGTGGTATCCATGGAATTTCCTCGCTGGTCTTGTTGAAATCAATCTCTGCCTGACTCGTATGAGATCAGCTGTTTGGAAAATGTAGGTGAGTGCATTGAGAGTCCCCACTAATCTTGATTGCATGAGGTGGTGAAACAACAGCATGCAATCTCCGTAGGTTCCTACTTGTTCTCTTTCGTCTGACATTAATGATAAGCATGTCATTTGTATGTATTTAAACTTTGCCAACCTGTAAATTATTCACCAGATAAAATGCCAGTTTTACATGAATCTCCCTGAAGATAATTATACCATCAGAGAACAAGAAAATAATGGAAAAGTTCATTATAGCACACACCACCCAAGTGCTGGAAATTGAAGTCTCGTTTGTGTAGGAGAGAACTTTGTTACACCTGCAGATTTTCTTTCACTGTTGTTCTGTCATGTGAACTTCAAGAAGAAAGCAACAAAGCTCTCTAACTTGTGTAATTGAAAGTATGCAGATGATTTTGTAGGCTCAAATCCCATGGGTGCATTGAAAGAGATCAGTTTTTCTTTGATCTGACTTTGCAGATAGGAGCTACTTGGTCTAGAACGAATCAGTGTAGTCCAGAGTCTGAGTATGGGACCCTTGTGAAAACATGTTGTAGTAGAGATCAAGTTACAAGGTTTGTATGAATGAAATATGAATAGGAAAGTAAGGCTATGGAAGCACCAGAAGAAATGGTGAAAGAGGGATAAAGGAGGCAAGGTTTGATGGCACCTAGAGCAGCAAGATCACAGCACAGTTACATAAAGGTTTTCACAATCTTGTGACTGAGAAAACCAAGGACAGAGTGAAATAGCAGACAGACAGAAGCTGTTAGGAAATAATGAGGGGAAGATACAGAGCAGGACTGCAGCCATCAGACATCCAAATAAAGAAACAAAAGACAGCGGGTAAATAACTGATATTGTCTTTACTCCCTCAGGGGTAAGAGCGAAGGGAGAGTCTGAAGGTCAGAGTCCCTGTCACCTTCTAAAAGTTATGAAAAGCGCAACCACATCGTCTCCTGCGTAAGTACAGCCCTGGAGACATGAAATGTTGATAGCTGGTGTCTCTCTGCTCCGTGACAGTATAGGTGGTAGCGGACAGACTACTTCAATGCTTGTGGATGTGTGGGTGCGAGAAAATGAGGCAAGTGATTTTATTTAATTTTTTATGTAATTCATTATTAAGTATGCTCATCTTCCTCTCTTACAGAGGCTTTTCTACATTCATTTAGCTTTGTTGTCACAATATTGTTCTGACATTCCAAGGAAATATTATTATAGCCTTAAGAGTTACCCTGGTTGATTTATAAATAATTACAAATTCTGCTTTACTATTGGGAAATCATTATAGTATAGACAGCTGAATGGATCTGAGGCAGGCTTATGAATGACTTCTCTGTAATACCTGTAATGCATGTTATGTAGTTATATCACAATTACAGTTAAAAGATGTGAAAATGTCAGAAGCTTGATATTTCTCCGAAGACCAGCAAAGCACGATTTCCCTCCCCCCTTCCCCTTTGTATTCAGTTAAGCTATTTGTTGAGGTTCTCTAATTGCTATGACTTTTAAAGTGTACTCATTGTATAGCTAATCTTCTGGTTTGTAGAGTTTTCTCCTATTTAGATGTGTAACTGCAGAACACTTGCTGCGAAATATTTCAAATATGGAATTGGGCTTTGCTTCTTGATTATAGTTCTCCAGTTACATGATAATTACAGGTTACAATTATAGATACCAAAATTAATTACATTTCAGTTACACTGTTTTATACAACGATGCTCTTATTTACATGGCATTGTAAAAATGATTCGAAGTATATTGGTAGAAAATAAGAGAACATTTCCCTTCTGTTGGAGTCTTTCCTTAGGATTCAGTCAACATTTGAAGAGTGAGGATGAGCGAGGAAAGAAGAATAAGGGCATAGAAGACAAAGCATGATTTAGTCCAGCTCCTGACCAGAGCAATGGCGTACTGCTCTTTGTTGTATATGTAGATGAGTGCTTTTGATAATGAGGTTGATGAATGAAGAGTTAGGCAAGACACAAAACTTACTTGAGAACGTCCAACTGCTCAGAGGTAGCTGGTTGAGCAAGGATCCCAGAGATGCTGGGCTTGCCTTGGTTACCTGGAAGTTTGCTGCTTTCCCTTCTTCCGCTCCTTTGGTGCTCATGATGGAACCACAAATACTTTCTGTGTAAGCACAACGCAGACACAGGTGTGTACGTTGTCTCTGTTTATTTTCTGTGTTTATTCTTTATCTGCTCCTTGATGTTTAAGCATGGTGTAGACCATAGCATCCCTATATTTAGGATTTTATTTATGCTTCATAGTTTGATTGACTTTTTTTCCTTTATGTAATATTGTCTTATTTGTGTGTGTTTTTTTTAAGCCAGCTGTCATTAAAATAAATGAGGGTGCTTTTACCCATTTGAATGGCAGTTAGTGTCAAAACAAAATTTGTTAGAATCTATTATACCTTGTAATGAAACTTGCAATGCTAAATTTGCTGCATAACCAAGAACATTATGAAAATTAACTACTGCACCTGCTCAGTAGTTAATATTCATTCTTGCATAAAAATATCTTGCTCATTTCAAATATTTTCCCCACAACACCCAAAGACCTGGTCTTGGTCGACAAATTCTAATAATTGTTATTTAGGGCCTCTCTCTTAGTTAGGGAGCAGAAACAGCCTCAACTCAGGTTCCAGTAACGTTTTGTGAGGTTCCAGTATGGAAACCCATTTGATGGTTTCTGTATTTTTCTGATAATTTGTACTAAATTTTAGGCTGCTGAGATCTGAACCCATTCAGTGACTCTGAAAATCTCTTTATAAAGCCAGCACCAACCTCAACCTTACATCTCATACTGCTGCTATGAAAAAACAACAGCATTTTGAGGTTAATGAATCTGTTCTCTAAATGAGATGTCACTAAGCAGATATTACGTATACCAGAGTTTTGACAAATTTTTATGTATTTTAATCCCAAGCCATGGTTACTTGCAGAACATTGAAGATTACACAGCATTTCTAAATACATCTAATCCCCAGAGTCACTGAAGCTTGTGACACGTTATAAGCATTCTTATTAAACCTGCAGAACTTCTGTCTGATTTTGCTTTGCCAGACTGTGCAAGCCGATAACAGTCTGGAAGGGCGAGGGTATGTCTGTAAAGAATGAGTAGCAGGGAGGATTTAAAGGAATACGCGATAAAACAGAGATGCTTTTGAACCATATCTGTATGTTGTCTTGAGGTCAGATTATGCACATACATATGTGCAGTATAAAAAGACCCTGAACTGTGTTACTGTGCCTGACTTAGTGTATTTGAGACGAGCAGAGTGCAAAGAGATTTTGCACCTCGGCAGCCTCCAGTGCAGTTTGGGGACAGACCAAGATGTGCCGTGTTACGAACCCGTTTAGCAGGCATGCTGCCAGGCACAGGGTCTTGCTTCGTGACGCAGCACAGCTCCTCAAGAAGATTTCTGGGAAGATCCTGGGACAAACAGAGCTTTCTTTTAAATGGTGCCTTCACGACTCTGTGGACACTGACTTTGGGTTTACAATGCAGTTTTCCCTTGACTTGTGCATTTTTATAACAACATTACTATTTTGCTATTAAGGTTAAATATGCATTCTTATCTTGCATTGCTGATGACTACTTTGCTGTTTATGGATTTGCATGTGCTGTGCTGTAGGAAGCATGATTTCTTTTAAGCCTTCCACATGAAAAACAGTTGTTAAACTACCTCTTTACTCTTAAGAATGCTACTTCCCCTCTTCATTTTTCAAAGTGCTCTTCAGTTTCTTCTGGTTCATATTTTTTTTCTTTTTAAACTGTAGAAGCATCTTCATCTCTGCTTCCTTCTTTCAGAATGGCCAGCGATTCGTTCTCCTTTCTGTTGTTACTTGGGGCAGTTTCTGTATACGGTTTTGATCTAAGGCTACCTGCATTTACTGCTGCAGCTTTTAGCTTTCAGTCAGCTTACGCAGGGAGCTGCATTCCCTGTCTGCCAAGGCTTTGGTATGCTGCTCTGCAGCAGGCTTGGACTCCAGCGCTTGCCCTGTGTTAGCCAAACAGATCCCTGGGTATATTAATGTTAATTCATACTTCCCAACACTACAGTTGAGGCTTATAGTAGTAGTAGCAGTAATATAAATTAATCAATACCAAGGAACCCATCTCTTCACATCGCGTTCTAAATCACACTTAGGGCAACTTCACTGTTTTTGCGCAGAACGTGGAGATTTCATTCCAGAATCTTTTGTTCTCTCTCATTAAAACTTCAAGGATTTTTCTCTTATTTCTAATATTAGTAAGAGTTTGGTAGCCCATAGCATAGAAATTAACTTTTAATTAACTTGTATTGAGGGTTTTTGCAATGCCTTATTAGTTTGTCTGTTATGTACACTGATAACAAATTAATATGGAACCTGCAGCATTTCTCTTACAGGGGCCTGGTCTAACACCATATGGAGCAACAAATTAACCCCATTTGAACAGAGCGAACAGGTAGATTTTCTTATGTACTCAGTTTGAGAATGGCAGGGAATGAGGAGCAGAGATTAGATTTGAGGGTTTGAAGTGACGGTGCTTGAGGTCTTTCTGATGGCTGGAGGGTGTAACTTTTTTCATGTGTGATTCATAACCATAATACCGTAATTATTCTTATGAGAACAGGAGAGGAATATTGGCCTCACCTGTAGTTACATTGCATTTTAGGAAGCTGGAAAACTAATATATGCTAGAGAATGTCTCAGCTTCCTGCAGTGGTGTTCCCTAATTAAATAACTAGGCAAAATAACTTGAGGAAAGAAAGAGAGAACCATTTCCCTGAATGTTTTCTTAGTCTTGTGTGAAGATTTGAATTAGTTGTAGGAGCTGAAAAATGAACTTTCTTCTATAACTGGGAAACATTTTCACTATATTTCATGTTTCAAAAAAAAATTAATGGAACAAGTAGAATTTCTGTAGTATTTCCTTTTTTTCTTCCCTGTTTTTCCCTTTATTTAGTCTTCATTCTTCCATGAAACTTGTAACACAAATTAAAATTTAGGGATATTTTGATACGTTCTTTCCGTAACAATCATCTATTTCTTAAAACTAGGAAAACTTTCTAATATATGTTGCTTCATATGGAGACACAGACACATTTGTGCATGCAGACACACAGAGCATGAAATGTCAGATAATGTGTTTCATGCTACAGATGCTCTTTGATTCAATAACAGACCATTTATTTTTTCAAAAATCATGCAGTAACCCCTGGAAAATAAGATACTTAAGGAGTACAGTAAGGAATCTAGTAAGACTAAGCCACCAAAGTAATTATCATTATAACTTTTAGAAGTCATAAGGTTTTCTGAGAAATTCTCATCAGTTCTATTTTATCTGTTTAGTATACCAAGGGAACCGTGTTTCAGTGGTCCCAATAAAACGTTTTGTCAGTAAAACAAAGCATGGAAGAAAGTTAAGCGTGGCACAGGGGTGGACTGTGTGCCATCTGCCAAACCGTAACTAGATTAGGAAAAGTCGTCCTTGCATTTGGAGGGTTGTTGTAAGATGTGTCCTTTGAATAGAATTAGTTTTTGCACGAATTAAATTATGCATATGAAGAAAGATTATAGGCAAGCCCCAAGACTAAGAAAGATTAATTACGGGCCTATTAATAGAAGCTTCTTTTGCATAATCCTGTTAGGTTGATCATATGTTTATTTTTCCCCTGTATGTGTGGGAGCATATTTACTAATTTTATGTAATTGAATACACTACCATTTATTTGGAGTTTTTATGTTGGCTTATTTTAGCTTTGTTTGCCAATATCATTTCAGTGTCTTCTCCCTCTCCAAAGATGGATTTACTTTGGATATTACACAGAGCAGTTAATTATGAGGGACAGTTGACTATACAGAGCATTAGGCCTTTTCCCCTGATAGTGACTCTCTCTCTTGGTGTATTGGGGTTGTTAAAAAGCAAACCAGTGTAGAAGGTTGAATTTGGTACTTTGAGATTTATCACTTAAGATAAATGGACAATTATCACAATGTTGCTAATATGATTGGCTCTGACTTCTGCCTTCAAGTGAAAAACAGTTTATTTGGCTGCACAGTACATTTCTTAGAAATCATGTAGAGAGTTTCTCTTATAAAAAATTAGTTGTATTGAACATCGGATTTCAAGCATTTGGCTTTCTCAAGGCAAGACTATGAATCTGTGTGGCTTGTTCTCTTCCTGCCATGTTTGAGATCCTCTGACTGTCAGACTGTAGGTAGATTTCATGCAAAACTCATTCAAGGTGTTACAGTTTGTGGCATGCTGATATACCAGAGACATATACTTGTTTGTGAAGAACACTAATGTCAGCATTGGGGAAAAAATAGGAAAGTAATTGTTTTATATATTCAGTGCAGGATATGGATGTGGACATAATGAACTGGACTGGGCATTAGCTTCTTCGTGTACAGAAATAATCTGTGGTGGGTGCTTAAACCCAAGGTTTCAGAGTGGGAGGAAATCCAATATTTTAATAATTGTATCGCAATTGTACGAGCAAGGAGTAGAGTTCCAGTTGCAGAAATCCGAATATTTTCTTAGTTTTTCATGGCATTTTCAACCTTAATCTGGAATTATTTTTTGGAAGTAAATATCGAATCATGTAAATTGGAAGCAAGAGCACGGACTCCTGAATGGCTGTCACGGGCTGAGAACTCTCCATGTGACAACTGACGTCGCACTGAAAGGGAGGGGACATGCACAGGTTGGGCTGGAGCTATGAGCAGCTGAAGAGCTTTTTTTGTGCTTCCCATCAAAAGTAAAATCATGTCTAGACCTTCAGAGGTAATTGCAGGTATTGCTCTGAAGACCTGTCTGTGCAACAGCTGTTTCACACTTACTATCTTGAGCTTTCCAAATCCAGTCTGTGTTTCTCTTTACCTGAAACTGTCATACCTGGTTATAGTGCAAAATTCTCCCCTTGAGAATAGTCATGATGCCTGGTCTGTAGAAAGCACTACTTTATTCTGGTGCTATTTCTTTTCTTGGGGTGATAATATAATATAAGATAATATAATGCAGAAAATCACTCTGTGAAATACCTTCCCCCCCTGCCCCCTTTATCCTTTCTTGCCCCACGTAAATAGCTGGCCTTCTTGTTTTGATTTAATAGAATGTGCTTACTTGCAGATGGAAATAGAAAAAGATATAGCAGGATTAATCAAAATGTAATACATCTGCTTCCAAATGATGGTGTGTTTGCCAGATTTTTATGTCAGGCAGAATAAAAGCCATAGGTCTCCAGCTCTTGAAATTTCAATGATTTCTTAGGTAGTAAAGTAATAACTGCATGTTGTTAGCTTTGGGGCAGTTTGTTTCCCGAGTGCACTCTAATATTGAAAAAGAACAAACAAAAGCCACTTTGCTTATTATAATCTAAAAAATGTTTACAAAACTCACCTGGCTATCCATCAAACCAAGAAGCTTTTTTGTTGCTTTGCCACTGAAGAGAAACTTTTGGCTCATATAATCAGGAGAACAACATCTATTCCTAGTCCCCAGCAGTACAATTGAACAATTCCCAATGTAATGTCTCTCTTGCCATCTTACCAGTCTTCTCAGCATGTAAAAGGCACTGCTGAAAGAATACACAGCTTCTCACCTTTTTCAGGGTATAATTACAGGTATGTGCTATATAAGTTAGGTCTATACTGTTATGGGTATATAGTGTAGGTATAGGCAGGTAATGTTACATGACACATTATTCTGAAGTCAAAATGTAAATTTGTTAATGTGCCACTAGTAAGGAGGAGATAGAAAATTAAAACTAAGCGGAATTGTACTTTGTCTTCCAGAAATAACTTTTTTTCTCTTGTAGAAAGGGCTTTGGGTTTGTTTTTGTTTTTCTTTTTAGAAATCTTTTTTGTTCTGTGTTTGATCTGATACTATGCAATACCAGATCAACACGGTGTGTGTTGATAACGGCATAAGCAGTTCCATACAGAAGTATGTACTTGTATGTAGTTCATTAAACCAGAAATGTTGATGCTCTCCCAAATTGTCGTCACCTGATTGGTGCACTACCTCCTCCAAAACACTTTTTTCAAAAGAATAGCAAATAAAACAAAGTGTTATAGTGTGTGTGTGTGTATATATATATATATATATATATAAAAAGAGAGAGAGAGACACTGCACCCTGCCTGTTTTTGGTGATGCAGCAGTAGCTGTCACACAGCCAGTAAACAGAATAGCTGTTTGCTAGGCTATCAGATACCATCTACAGTACAAATCCTGTTTAAGAGATTAAGCAGTTGGAGTTAGTGGGAAGTAATCTTTTGTCATTTCCGTATTGGTCTTTGTGGCAGGGGTCCCTGCTGCCTAAAGAAGAAAAAATACATCTGGTGTGAGTGAAGGACTGTGTAATGAAGGAATGCAGCATAAAACACCAACCTGTCTTGCCAACTTTTTAGTCGTCTGTCTGTCTTTTTTTCTGGTTGAGTCTGGGGTTGATGTTTGGTTTTGGGGTGTCCTGTCATGTCGTGTGGTGTGTGTCCCGTTACCCCCTACCCTGTTTTGGAAACAAAGAAGTCGCCTGGGCTCTGCTCAGGGCACTTAAGGGGGGAGAGAGGACAGTTGTGCCCATAACTCCTTGTGTACCAGCTGAGGCAATTCAGGGCTGGAGGTCAGGTGGCAAGAGGTTTCTTTGGGAGTTTAAACAAAAAGGTTCTGTGTGTAGCTCCTGGACATGCAATGCTGCTCTCTTCAGTTTTGTATGCTGCTTTTTTTTTTGATTTGTTTTTGTTTTGCTTTGGAGCTGTGTGTATGAAATGATGGCTGTTGTTTCAGGCAGTCCTTTAGCATAGGATACTTATCTCAGTGGATAAAACCTGCTTGCAAGATTTTGGTGGGACAAAGTATAGAGCACCACCATAGGAGAAAGAGCTAGTTCCTCCCTTTTTTTCCCTGTGCTTGTTGTCCTGAAGGAGGCATTACTGCTTATCCTGAAGTGTCTCTGGCTGAAGCTTCTTGAGTTGAGGACTTCAAAAAGGATTTTCCTCTTCTCCAAGTCTAGCTACGTTATTTCATTGTAGTGGATGCCTTGATTTCTTTCCTGTCTGCCTAGTGAAAGCTCTGCATTGAGAATGAGCTGTCTTCAGTCTGCTGTTCTTTCTCATTAAAGCGAAGAAATTGCTTTTGTGTGCTGGCTTTTCAAGATATGCACATACCTGAAGGTATTCCCTGCTGTATCTGGAAATGAAATTTTAATACATGGAGCCATACTGAATTAGTATTAACTTCGGCTAATGAGTGAAGATGTGGAGCAATAACATAAGCTTTAGAAGTCTGGAGAATGTGTACTTATCTACGCTGTAGTTCTCTACACCATCCTGAAACGCATACCTGTGATTTCACTGTTACTCCGGGTAAGTCATCTATAGCAATTCTTGCCTGGATGTCAGTCCAGAGAGCAGTGATTTTGTAGATAGACCGTAAAAGATCTCGATGTGGACTTGTAAAATAAGACGAAAACTGGTGGGAGGGGAGCAAAAAACCCAAAGACAAAACCAGTAACTGTTGTCCTTGTCAGATCGCAGCCTTGATCGTGGGGAGGGGTGTGGGTGTACAGACTGGAAGCCCTCGGTTCCTGCATAGCCATGCTAAATGTTCTGATAAATAAATATGGGATTAATGAACAATATATCATATTACATACCTCTTACCTTGTCAAATCAAGCATGTCCTCAAAATCAATACTGCTGGAGGCGCTGTGCTGTACCTTTAATAAGCAGGGTGGAATAGGGGTATCTATAAAACAGTGTTGTGCTGGCCTAATCCTGGTGGGGCTGGAGAGCTCCCAGGCATAATGTAGGGATTTCTTGGGAGTCTGATTTAATTTAATTATAACTATGTTAACTTCTGCAGCAGAATAAGAAATCTTTGTAGTATTGCATGGTGCATGTGCGCAAGTCCAATATATGCTTGAAGGTTCTGATTCTACTTGGAAGTTTTTTTTCTTACTATAAAAAAAATGGTTACCAATATATCAAATGACCATTATGCAAATCACACATTTTAGAAATCAAAATTTGGTGGGTTGTACTTTTCTTTTCCGTCTTCATCTGTGACTGTGTAACTCCAGCTGAAATGATCAGCTGATTGATTTTTTTTTTTTAATTTTCCAGTTGTATTTGTTAAATAACTGAAGTAAAGATAACTTTTAGTGTACTGATAATTCAATTTTGCTAAGAGGAGAATTAACTCTGGTAGTATGAGGGCAAAGCTTGTCACCAAAGAGGAGCTGAATCTTCAAACTAGGGGCATCAGGAAGCAGATTTGTGACTATGTACAGGAATATTTACACCAGGGGGAGGCCCCACCACAACTGTAAATACAACTCTGTGATTCTGTGTAACTGTTTTACGTAGCCATGTTGAAGATGCATATCACAGTGAAAAAAGCATGATATAAAAGAATGTGACATTAGGAGAGGTGCTCAGTTTTCTAGCAGCTGTCATCACTAGAAAATTCCCAGAATCAGTAGGGATCTAGTGGTGCTGCTTGCTTGTTTGTTCTGTTGCAAACTTTGATAAGAAAAGTAGAGCAAACCTTAATTAGAGACATCTCTGCTGAATCACCTTATTATTATGATGTTAGTAATTTGAGGTAATGCTAGATATACTATAAAAATAAATACCAGAGATAACTTATTTTTCTTAACACTACTTTCTTTGTGCATGTTTGGTTTGGGTTTTGGAAGGGTGGGGAGTGGGAGGGGGTGTTTGTAATGTACTTAGGGATTTTTATAGGTGCTCAACATCACAGTAACACATTTCAGTGGGAGTAGCAATAGGCTGACATAAAGAACCTCGAAAAATCTAATTTTCTACCTAGCATAAAGTTTATTGGGTCCTGTACTGTAATCAGTGCTACACATGGAGATTTTTTTTCATGTCCGTGTCAGAGAGATTTGTTTACATACAGATTTGGTCAGATATCTCTGCTTGTATAGGTCTCTTCCACAGCAAGGGGAAAGAAAAATGAGAGAGAGAGGGATTCTTTTCAGTGAAAATGATTTAATATGGAAGTATAATTGTGAAACCTCACAACTTAGCAGCATGATTTGTAGGTAGTGAAATATTATTTCTGTTTTATGGAATTAGATTTTAAGTTGATGTATCTAAAGGAAGTAATGTTTTGTTCCTTACTGATGGCACAACAAGATATAATTGTCAATATTATGTTAAAGGATGAGTAGATTCTTATGTTGGAGGCTGCAAATTTATCTTGATTTTTTCATGCTCTAAAAAACTAAGCTAACAGTATTTATAAAGACTCAACTTGCTTTCAAAGTCCAACTGTAGAAATGTAGCAGCTTAGAGGGCTCTTGGAGATCTTCCAACTTACCCATCAAACAAACCTTTTATTTCTCTTAAACCAGCTGTTAGGAAGCAGAGAGAAACATGGTGTTTTATGATGCTGATTGAAGCAGTAATCTAATGTTTGCTTTGTTCAACATAGAAAGATGTGCTGATGAACCAGTGATAAGCAGTCAAATTACTGCCTCAGGTTAACAAACCTGCAATCAGCTCTACTTACACCCCCTTCCCCCCCACCAGTGGCTGTTCTTTCTTAGACTCCGTGAACAACTGTATTTTAGTCTAACAGGATGTTTAATCATTTTAGTTTAATCATAGCTAGATATGCAGTGACAAGAGATTTCAGTGATTGAAGGCCTGACCTTGAATTTTTGAAATCACTGATTTTGATACAAATTTGGTGTGTAAGGAATGATAACTCAGATGTTAATTATGATTGCTTTAGCATCTGTAAACCACAGTGAAGTCTTTAAGTTGATTGCATTTCACACAAGTACAGTAATCTGTCCAAATGCATGAAATTGCAGGCACATAGCCACAGATGTTCTAATTTAGTATAATATATCAAACGGTTTTGAGGTCTTCCTTTATCTAGATTTCATTGCTGTAGTAGCTTTGTTTTTTTGCCTAATTTTTCAGTAAAAATTGTCTTTGAATTGATATTCTCTAACAGTATTTGTGTTTTGATGTAGCTACTATTTTTAAACCACATCAATATAATAAATATTATGTTCTGTTATGTTTTCTTTTAAAATTCACATAGAAAAAAAAGGAATTTCTCTTTTCATTCTATAACTTTTCATGTGGTTGCTGTTTTGTTTATATATGTGGATCAGGTACTAGTAATAGAAGATTTCTGTTTATTCAGATCAGTGAAGATGCTTCTTGATACTTTTCAGCTTGCCTTTTGAAAAAGAAGTCTGTATGAATGAATGGCAGGATGTTGCCGAGCAGTGTAGCTGAAATGAGTTGTTATTACCAGCCAATTTGAGAGTTTGAGTGGTCTAGCTGGTTCAGTCCAAGAACTTCCTCCCAACCCCATTAAAAAGCACATTCTGTAAGTTTCAAAAATTGCCTGTTTTCTTTTCCGAAATACCATCAATCCAAATGCATAAAAACTGACTTTTCAAATGAAAAATAGAGGTGCATCAGCTGCAAACACTCTAATTAAAGCCTGGTTAAAAAATCTGTTTTAATAAAGTGGAAAGAAAATCATCTTTCTAGACATCTGGACAGCAGAATGTGTAGCAACTCTTGAGCTAGACACAGACTTCCACCACCCTAATCCGCATTTTATGCTTAATGGGGGAGAACATCTCTTTGTAAGCTTGGCTGTCTTTACCTTTTCTGGCTTATCAGCGGTGGACCTGACTGCAAATACCCCTTCAATGGAGGACAGCTGTTGTACCTTACTCTGAAATGCTAGGACTGATGAGTGGTCGGATACCTATGTGCTGCATTGGCAGCATGCAGCGTAGGCTAAGGAGATGTTTAGAATTTCTGTGAAAGAAAATCAAACAGTGGAAGATCATAGTCTTTATAGATTACCAGAAGTTCATACTTTGTAGCCCAGAAACCTTAATACGTAAGGTAAGCACTGGAAAGTTTTTCGAAGAATGGAAAAAAAGAAAACCAAGTTTGAAGTCTAACTAGATTCTGCAGGATCTCTACTCCTTGTATTCTACAGGATCTCTACTCATTGTATTTATGCGTTCTTTTTTTTTTCTCCTGCTTTATTGTGTTTGATTTTTACATTCTTTCAAGAATTGCCCAAGAGGTATGATTTCTCTCTATGGTATTTTGACTCTAATCTGCACTATACAAAGCCAGTTTTGCTAACAAATTCCACCAGTCTGTTGCATGTTAGCAGATATGAAACTTCCGTTTTACTTCAAAGTTTTTTTCCAGAACATAATAATGAATTTATGTTAATAAAATAACTTCGAGAATGTCAAATTCTTAAATACAAAATAACACAGAAAATTGTCCTACGTAGCTAAACTATTTTCTGTGTTTGAAATTTCATTCCAGTGGGATGATGGGCATGGGTAAGGAAAATCCTAATTCAGTCTATATCTCTCCTGCCACATGAGGATCCGATTTAAAGTTTTTGGAAGTTAATTGGAAGTCTCTGTCGTATTTGATTCAGTGCAGTTAACCCTGTGACGTGAACTTATCGGAGACAATGAATTAACTAGTTGTAGTGTACCAAATAGCTGATAATTTTGCTAACTTCTGAACTGGTTATATATGAACCTAGGCTAGATAGTTTCAGTCGTTGGTGAAGTCTTTTAAATGTGTGTAAGGGATGATTGCAGTGTTCCGTACCCTAGCAACACAACAGCTCGAGACTAAGAAATGGATCAAGTTAAGTTTTAGGACAGGTGTCAGAATTCAGACAGGAGGGTTACTTCACCTCCCATCCTGAGAATTGTAATAGTCTTTCAAGATCTTCAAACTCGTCTTGCATGGAAGTTTGCTTTTGACTGCCAGCATCTGTAGTCTAGGGCTTCTCTGTAGTCCACTGTAGTACCAAAATATATAGAAATTTTTTTTGTAGGGAAGCCATAGGCAATAATTTTATGCCTGATTCTTCATAGCAGACAGGTTCGTCTTAGTAAAGGCTACACATCTGGACAGGCATATAGTACTTCTAACTACTCATTAACTTCAAGTTGTGGCAGAGGTACATGCAAATCTGCCATTTCTTTGACTTGGATTAAGCTGGTCTGTGGTGGGTTTTTTGTGTGTTTGTGCTGTCAACCACGTTAGCTCTGTGGAAATGTGGGGAATGTCAGACTACTCCTGGGATGGGAGATGGGCGGAGTAAATTAAAAGCTGCATCTCCCTCAGCCCCAATAAAAGCAGAAAGACTTTTTGCACTGAGAAAGACAGTATTTTGTATTTGGAATGCAGGCAGGGGTAAGGTGATGCACTTCTTACACTAGGCATGACTCATAGGAGCCATTCCATCCAAAATAAAAATTCTGGGTCAGGTGTTACACTGCAGCTCCCGTGCAGCAGCAAGAGACTGTCAGACAAAAACCCAGTTGGGACTGTGAATTTCCTTGGCATCTCCACCACCTCTCGGGCTTGTGTGGTTTCTCCAGTAATGTGTGTGTGGGGTGGGGAGGGAAATGACCACAGCCAGCTTGTTCTTGGCTGCATTCCTTATGATCAGTCTTATTCTGGCATGGATTTCAATAGTCCTTGTCACCAGAATAGTACAAGACAACTGCAATTTATGAATCGAAGAAGTAATCCATTTCCTATTGTCTTGATCAGTACTACTTAGCTGCATAAACATATTATGGTTTAGTGAAAGGTGTCCCTGCCCATGGCAGGGGGGTTGGAATGAGATGAGCTATAAGGTCCCTTCCAACCCAAACCATTGTATGATTTTATGGTATTGTGCAATGTATAGTCCACTGCAGTCTACAGATGGCTGTGTATGTGTCTGTGTATATGGGTAGCTGTGGTACACAGGTGCTACTTCTTAAGATCTTATTATCGAAGCAGGCTTAAGACAGGACACTTGTGAGGATAATTGATTTCTAAGCAAGAAGGCCAATAAAGCTATGCCAGTTCTTTAAAAGCATCCCATTGATGATTTATTTTTTACCAGATGTGAAAGAATATAGGGTTTTTTGGACCCTGAAACAGTATAGCACAGGCAAACACTCCGATGTTTGGTTCTATTTTTGTTCGAGGTCAAAAGTTTGGAATTATGACAGTGAGTTTGTTTAATGTAATAGAAAGAAACATGCAGATTTCCTAAGAACTGAAGAATTGTTAGCAGCAAAGTGAGCAATGCTGTTATTGTTTTCAAGGATGCTGGCAGAAAAAGCAGCCCGATGTAGGAAATCAGACAGGTACTACTTTATTATCACTCAGTCCAGGCAGTGCTGGAACTTCGTATATAGATTGAACATTTTTTCCCTGCAGTGATATATTTTTATATGAAATGCTGTTTGTACTTGTGACAAACAACTTAAAATGCAGTGCTTTTTAATGTAAACTATCTGAAAAAGTTTAAAAGCAGAAGTTGTTGACTGACACTGAAACTTTTTTGGTATGTGCATTTCCTTTTAAAGCATTGCATTTATTTTGAAGATTATTTTACCTTAATTACTGTTGGAAATAAAAGCAGCAGTTATTTCATTATCTGATACTAATGAAGTTTGTGTTGATACTCAGATCTTCAAATCTGGATAAATGATTTCAAGTTGCAAAGATAACAACTGCATGTAGCAATTCAAAATTAAAGAAGTGGACAATAATGATTAAAACAATGTCAGTTCTTATTTACCTTTCTCATTTCATACAGGAATGAAAAATATGAGGGTATGAGAGATAAAATACTATCTACTTGAAACCAACAGGAATTTTCTCCATGAAAATCTTCAGAAAGAATCTCTTGTTCTGAGGTGTATGTGTGCCTGTGGGGCACCTCTCATGCTCCCTTCCAGCCTTGGCAAAGTGAAGTGGCCGGATAAAGATCTCTGCTGAGTGTGGGTGTAAACACGACGTGTAGATGGATTACCCCCACACGCTGGAGAGGTGGGTGTAAAACTCCCAAGGAGGGGGAGGTGTAAGCTTATAGCTCATGCTTCGTGTTGGGGGATTTGTGCGTGTAGCTCTGTGTGTGCGTGTGTGGTTAGGACTTCTTGGGATTAGTTACAGATGAGTATTTAGGAAATTACAGGTATTAACATTTTGTAAATGTTGAATACTGGGCTTTAGCTGTTTTATTACTGATTCTGAAGATATAGTTCATCGCTTCTAGTTAATTATGTCATTAATGAATCAATAGGCTGCTCCAGTCTTGATTGGACTTTAAACTCTGAGAACTGAGCAGTTTTTCCCTGCAGCACAAAGGAATCTTTCATTAAGTTTAGTAAATGTGCACATAATAATGTTTCTGGTTTTAAAAAGTGAAAAACTGTTTAACACAAATGTTTATACTTGAGCTTTTGTAGCTTGGCAATGGGTTTGAAAAGAAACCAGCAAGTTCTAAGCATCATCTACTTTAATGCTGCATCTTGTAAGCTTCAGGAGTCCAAGGACAGTCTTCAGTCAGTCTTTTCACATGTGGTACCCTGTGTGACCAAGAAAAAATAGGAAAAGTCAGTCACTTGAACGGAAGGTTCAATATGGTCATTTGTTCAAAGGATCCCAGAGCCCATTGCTTCAGCTATATTAAAGTGTGCAGTATGTGTTAAATTGCAGTGAGCAGTGATGGTCACACTAGGAATTAATGGTAACAAAAATAAATGAATTTAAATTCCAAATTTTATGGGTCACTTAAATTTTTCTTCATATCAGTGGAAAGTTACCTGACAGTCATAAATTTTAGACATATTAAAAAGAGCTCAGAATA
>Ga0065711_1001396_pt1 | contig 43760 bp, 29 predicted proteins | sample Hoacrofraction12_FD_59098 | JGI IMG/M metagenome (GOLD analysis project Ga0065711, IMG submission 59098) | Hoatzin crop microbial communities from Cojedes, Venezuela - Epithelial fraction 12 v2 (version 2) | ecosystem: Host-associated > Birds > Digestive system > Esophagus > Crop | place... | reverse complement strand
CCCCTTCCCCAGGTAAGCACGTATTACCACCTGCAATGGTTATTTGTGCTGTGCTGACTTGACTGCACTTCTAGTAGGATACACATCGCCTTTGAAAACTTGAGCTGTGCTGGGTGTCCCAGTTCTACGGGACCAGCAAGCTGTCTCATGGAGCTGTTGTGAAATGTCTCGTTTATCTGAGCTATCTTGACGTTGGAGGTGATTGTTTTCAAGACTTGCAGATGGAGTTGTAGCAGCTAGATCTCTACCAATTCTCTCCTCCTCCAGGCATGTCAGGTTATTGCTTTAGCTACCTGTAAGCATAACAAGTTGCAACACTCCAACAGAAAAATGTGCTCTTAGCAGCTGCTGAAACTTGATTCTCAATATATTCATTCTTGTATAGACAATTCTGCCAGCAGAAGCATAAACAAGTCCTGATTATTACTTATGTCTTATTTAAGTTGAAAGTCTCCTCAATGACATACACAAAATAGGCTTAAATCTCTTTTTTGTGTCACTGCTGAAATTCAGTTTTTAATTTTAGCACCTTAATTGGGACTGCTTAGCTTTGAAGTTAATGCTACAGCTGAGGAATATGCGAATAAAAATGTCACGTTCTGGTTACTGATACTGTAGTCCCTGAGGCCATGATTTTGGGGCAGGGTGGTGGTGAGTTCTTTTGAGCCAGGCCGTGATACATGTCGTAACTGTGATTTGCCATTTCGTTTCTGTGTGTTGATGTCAGTGTTTTTTTCCGTGTTTGTCTAGGCTGCTGGAGTTGCAAACATGCTTAGAAAGAAAAATCGATGTAAATTCAGCTAATCAATTAATATGCAGCTTTCTAGGCAATAAGGGTTTGTGGTCTAGCCATGGTGCAACATTTTAGCTTGTGAGTGTGTAGCTCCAGCGTTGGATGAAACAGCAGGAAGCCTGAAAGAATAGAAAAGCAAGCACTGCCTCCTGTTGATTTGCCTGTATATTTGCTTGCTTGTGTGTGGTGGGGTGTGTTCTGGGTTTTTGAATATTTTTTTTCATTTGCTTGCATGAGAGGGGTTTTAGTTTTCTCGCACAGTTTTGTGTATCTGAACAGGGGTTTTTGTTTCATTTTGTAGGAGGAAGATGGCCCAAACTGCTGCACCAGCAACGTCCACCCCTGATGAGGACTCCTCCGAGAGCAGAATGGTGGTTACGTTCCTCATGTCCGCACTGGAGTCAATGGTTAGTAGAGAAGTTAAGCTGCTGCGTCGTAACTCTGTCGTGGCATGGGCAGGATTGCACCAACACGATGCCTCCCGCCGGGGCACAGGGAAGGTGTAATGTTGTACCTTTACCTTGTTGTGTGCTGTCCAGCCATCTTAACTCTGTCTCCTTGCTTGTGGAGAACCATGCTAACACACTTCTTAACAGTCATCTTGTTTCTTGTTGTGGTGTGATTGTTTTAATAATTATTTTGTCAAACAAATGGAAAATATTTCTCAATTGCTCAGGTAGAGCGTGATTGAAAGGCAAGAGTCGGTTCTGGTCTTTGTCGTCTGTAATACAGAGCGAATAAATGGTCTTGAGGTTAATGCCTTGTCCTCAGCTGCTGTACCAAGTCGACAAAACTTCTTCAGACAATACCTTTTTTTAAAAGTTGGCATATTGCCTGTTTTGTAGAAGTTATCTAATCGTTGTGTGGTGGGGTTTAAGGTTGGCCAGGGCTAGGAGTGGAAATGCCTGTCCCATTTATTTGAAGTTGAGGCATCGTCAAAGATTTGGTTCTTTAAAATTGTTTTCCTAAATGCTAAGCGAGAACAGAAGTTTTGTTTTTAGCAATGAAACTTTGAATGGGATGATTATAAGATAGTTGATGCAAGCTGTTTTTCCCAGTGGGTAGATTTGGTTCCTGAAGGCTTTGTGTCACTTTTTCCTCTCATGCTGCATTGTTGGTGTAGGTTGCAGCACGCTCTGATCCAAGTTCTTAGGAAAAATTGACTTTTTGTGATCACTTCTTAATGAGCTCACGAATTTTTTAGGATCTTTGCTGTCTCCTTGCACTGCAGGCTTCCTGCCTTACTACTTTGCTGGAAATTTCTCCTGGCAGAACACATGTATGTGTTCACAGGGAAGGTGCGATCCTTCTGCTCCGGAGGGATTCGCCTGAGCACAGCAGGCAGGACAAGGCAGACTGCCAGCAGCCTTCCTGCTTGCACCACACCTTTTGGAACAGAAAGTGGTGTGTGACAAGTGTGCTGTAAATGAAGAAAACTCCTCTATGCTCCGTTGAAAGAGGAGTTCGAGTAAGAGACTCGATACAATTATCTTAACAGGGAAGTCGTAATTTCACATGGATTGATGTCATAAATCATTTTAATTAAAAACAGTGCAATCTGAGTCTAGACAAAGCCTTAATTTCACTAATGCATCTACAATGGTTTTAGGATTCCTGATGAAAAGCACTCCAGATGTATAAATTATCCTTTACTAGTGGCTGATGTTATGTTACTGGAGGTACCTTCTGAAGGGTGGATGCTGGCAGCAGAAGTAATGACTGTTTTGCATGATACCATGTAAGTTTCTATTAACTGTACTCTTAAATGTGGTAATAAAAGCTTTTTGTTTTTCTTTTTATAGTGTAAAGAACTTGCCAAGTCCAAGGCAGAAGTTGCCTGTATTGCTGTATATGAAACAGATGTGTTTGTAGTTGGAACTGAAAGAGGAAGAGCCTTTGTCAATTCTAGGAAAGATTTTCAGAAGGATTTTGTTAAATACTGTAAGTTTCAATGTTGTATTTTTGTATTTCTTAAGCTGCTTAATGTGTATTGCGTCATACACAGAATTTCGCTCCCCAAAATTATTAGTATCATGGCTACATGCTATCATTACGTTGGCTATGGCAAAACCAGCTGTTCAGGAACATAAAAATGATCAGTAGCAGTGGTCTTGTTTGGAGTCTTTTGAACTGTGGCTGGAAACGGTCATTTTTTCTCAAACAATGTGACAGAATAGTACAATGAGAAGTATTAGACTGTCCACCCTCACAACATGTCCTGCATTTCCTAGTGCATGTTGATATTTAGTTGTATTTCCTCCTCCAAGTCTTTTTTTCCACTTGTTTAATGTCCCGCCCAGCCTTCACAGGTAGCGGACTGCTTCTCTCAGCTCAGATGGTCCTGGGTCTTCAGATCGCTTCATGCCTTATTAAAGCAGATGCACATTTTGGACAAGAGATTATTGTTTTTGCATAGCTTTTTATATCACTGTTGTTTAGTAGACAGAAATACGTACCTGTACCACAATGACTTAAAATTACATCTGCATTACTTCTGTACTCTTTTAGGTACATCTAAGGTGTGTTTTTTGCTTAATTTCTTTTTTATAGTAAAACAGTGGCACCTTTGTGCTCATAAACGTGATCCATTGAGTACGGGACAGTATTTTTAGGAGTTAGGTTTCCAAAATTCGGTGACTTTTTGGGGGAGCACTGATGTGCTCATTTAGGAAAGTGTTGTTGATGGCACTGCTTAATGAATAACGAAATGCATAGTTACCTGCCTAGGGAAAGGAAGAAGCTGCAGCTGGAGAGCAGGGTATGAGAGAGGAATCAGTCGTGGGGGGGGGAGTTTAAATGCAACAGCCATAAAATGTTCTGGCTTGACTAATTAATACTGCTTGGAAAGCAGCTGTGTTTAATCCGTAACAGAAACATTTGGTTCTAAAAATGCTTTTGCTGCTAGCTCAGATTCTCCTGGAGGATTTGTCTCGAGGTTGTTTGTTTGCGGTGCAGCTCTGGATTTTTGCCACTGTCCTGCTGGCTTGGACAGTGACTTTCTGTGCCCCTGAGTATGTTTAAGGAAAGTCACCACAATGTTGCGTTGTAACAGATAATTGATATCAAAATGCAAAATTACAACATCACTGAGGAATCAAGTATAAGATGAATCAGTTCACTTTTTTTTTCCCCTCCACAGGGGCAGTCTTTTGATACTGATATTTATGAAAACTGTTAGCTGAATAATGGGGAGGAGTTCAGTTTTTCACCTGATTTCTTTTGTTGTTGTGGTTGTTCCTTAAAGGGCTTTCCTGAGGTCCTAGATATTTTGTTTTATTCCCAGTACAGTGGTATCGTGGGCCTTGATATACTCGAGACTTTGTATAGTGGCCACATCTATTGGTAGGGAGTCTGCAATAACTGGGATATGACATTTGATTTCCCTGGATAGATCTGTGTTTCTGGTTCTGTACCGTGGGGAGCACTGGCTTCTCGTCCATGCTTGTGTTCCACTCTGTTAGACGTGGTGTCTGTAGCTATGTGCATGTGTTTAAATCTTACGTTAGTTCTGATAACCCTGATCCTTTGCTTTATTCCAGTTACAAGATGCTCATTCTTGAGCAGTGTTTTCGTACTGTCAGGCTGACAAGATTAAACAATCTCCACTTTGAAAACAGTGTTTTCCTTATGCTTCTTGCAGAACAGTGTGGTGTAGATCTGTGTGAATAAAGCCCACTAGTCTCAGACATTGCTTTTATGGTTTCACTACATGCATATCCTCCATGCTTTCTGGGGAATTTTGGTGCTGGAGGCAGTTTTCTCCTGTTGCTGAGAAAGATGTTGGTAATTCCAGCAAACTTGACTTCAGAACACCAATTTTTAGGAATAATAGCATTACATATGCCTGGCGATGCTGATTCCATCACTGCCTTTGACAGCTGCAAAGTCTTGATGAAGTTTATAGTGTAATATCTTTTGATCTGAAATTTAGAACTGTGGAGGAAACAGTTCCTTTCCCCTCGCACCTTGTTTCTTCAGTTAAATATGAAAGCTAGCAATAGGCAATGTTAATTGCAATTTTAATGGGTGTTTTGGAAAAATCCAGGAAGGCCACAGTTCTGTGTGTTTTTTAATAAGTTAGAGTTGGGCTTTTTTATTATGATTATTTTTTTATTTTTAAAATTATGATTAATAAAGGCTTCCAAGAGATTCTTACATTGCTCTTGGAAATAAACCTTTAAAAATTCAGCTGTGATGTCAGTCTCTGGACCACGTGGTGCTTACAATATTGAGAATTAGCTCTGCACGTGTGGGGGCGTCTCTTCATTTTTCCTTAAGTATGGAAACAGAAGGGTAGTTACTAAGCATTCCTCTGGTTATGTCCAGCTCTGTTGTGACAAGCCACCGTGTGTCTCCAGTCTTTACTTCCACTTCTCCCACAGCTGCTTTGTATAGTTTGAGTAAATATGAAGAGTTGTCAGAACTTGGAGGACTCAGGCTTCAAACCTGCTGCTTATTTTTAGTGAAGAGTGTAATTTACTGGGCTAAATTAATGCAATGAGTAGATGAGGATTATGAAGGAAGTAGCATGTACGCTTTCTAGCAGTATAGGACTGATAAAAATAACAGCGGTTCAGTGAAAGCGGCCCTGGAGCTTGGTTTCCTGTGGCTTTCACTGATAACGACTTTCACCCGCGTGCGTTCCCTAGTGCCCGGCTGCAGGGGAGTGAGGAGCCCTGGGCTTGCTACCGTAAGAAAATGTGGCAGAGTGAATTATAGCAATGCGCTTCTGTTAATGTTAGTATGGGTTGTGTAGTGAGTGTTGAAGAACTGTTCAACGGGCATTAATTGTTTAAAATTGGATCAGAGAATATGTTCTTCTGAACTGTACTTAGAGATGGCTGTAAGCCCTGTGCTGTGGTGAAACGGTATGTTTCAGTCGATGTAGAACTGCGTGTGCCTGCGCGCATAACATGTCACTTGGGTAACATGCAGTCTCAGTTATTCTAAGCTTATGTAAGTTTATATTGTACATAAAAAGAGTGTATTTTTTTAGTGCCTGCTCATATTCAGAATATGGGCAAGCATGGATACTTGTGCACTGCAAGCAATCAAGATCATACACGTTTTGCCATACCAGTACCTCTTTGTTTTAGTTGCTGTTCCCTGCTGAAGTGTGGTCTTCAGTTCCTCGTGGATGGCCTTGGCAAGATGAAGTGCCTCCTTGCTCTCTGGGCTGCAGTGGCTTGTGGGTTATCAGCCATCCTGAACAGGAGACTTATTCCTGGGGTGTCTTAAGAATGCTGTTCCCTTCGTGTATTCATCTTTGTCATCCTGGCAATTTCCACTGAGGTTTGGTCAAGGTTTGGCATCAGCCTGTGGAATTCATTCTCATTTGAATGGAGCTGGAGGTGGTTCCTAAAACAGACAAAGAAAAAAAACAGGAGAGACCTCATCATCCCCAGGCTGTATTTGCCTGTCGAAGTGAACTTTCCGAAGAGCTTCCTGACTCGGAAACACCTTTTTGGTCATCTGCTCTGGACTCTGCAAGAGATTTACCCAGTGCTTTGTGTTCCATCCCATCTGCCAAGGAGCTGATTGTCCTCCAAGAATCGCAGTTGCCTCTACTAGAGTTTCCACTGGTACCAACTGTTGCACCATCGGTATGTAGGTCGCACGCAAGCATGATCCTGCTTGTTCTACAACTTTCTGTCAGCTCTTCCAGTCGTGCTGCTTTTTCCTGCTTTGGTGCCAGGGCTCTGGGCTTACTTGCCTGAGGTGGGGCCATCTTGCATCTGTAGATGGTTCCTCTTGGATGATAGGTCCTTTATTTTCAGGAGCCGTTGTTTTCCTTCTGGTGGCCTTAAGTGTCCACGCTGATCTTAACAATGCATCTGGTATGGGCCAGAGTTTGGCTTCAAGTCCTGCTGGAGACTTTGGCCCAGCATCTTTCACTCTCCTTACCTGTACCTCCATGTCCATCCAGCCACAGGTTTCAAGAACTCCTTGTAGCTTGAAGAATGCTCAGACTCTGAGTGTTTTTAATGGGCACAGCTGTTCCTCCTGCTTGTGATGAATGAATGGCACATGATGCTCCAAAGACCTCGTGGGAAAGATTGCTCAGCTTCGGCTCCTAAGTATCTTTGGTGTGTGGATTACTGTTCCCTTTTGGATCTCCTCCATCTGAAGGCAAGTAAAATGACTCTTCCCATAAGCTAGGCTGCTGTGGACCCGCTTGAAGGTCTGCAGCTAGGCTTCTGTCTCATTGAATCCTTCTGGCCTTTGAGCAAACAGAAGTGTCAGGTTTTCTCGGGACTTCTTCTGATGCTGGGCTCGCTTATCTCTTTGACTCTAACTAGTGTAATGCTTCAGCAGTTTAGAGGAGGGTGGAAAAAGCAATCAAAACCAGAAACCTGAAAGGCTAGATCTTGCTGGTTTAAAATATGAAAAAAAACCCCAAACTCAAAACTGGCAGGTCTCTGACTGGATTGGCAACTGTTGAACTACTTAATCGGGCTCTAATATCTATCTGAATACCTAATATTGGCACTTCCGGGCTTGTAGGAGCTTGTCCCTATAGTACAGAGAATTAAGCATCTCTGGCTGAAGTTACACGATGTCTAGGATCTTGTTATGGTGGATGCCAGCTTCCTACTCCATAGCCGTGGTTATAGCTATGCGGTGACTGTCCTCACTTCAGGTTTTGGCTTCCACAGAAACTGCTGTTCGCTGTGCAGGATCTCTTCTCTGTGGAGAATGAGCTTTTTGGCTTAATATCTAAGAAGGCTTCAAATGCACAAAAAGACTGTAGAGCAATCGTTTGGTCTTTAAGGATGTGCAAATGGGATTCTGAATAGTGAGTCTGTACATCCCGCCTACACTGGAGAATGTCAGTCTACTCTATCCTGAGCTGTTCATCCCCATAGGCTGGAGGATGCCTGTGTGGGATTAAAGCAAATCTGCTACTGCCTAGACCTTGTTTCCCAGGCGGTGTCTTCCCAGCTATGCCAGAGAGGTACAACTTGCTTCTGTCGTTGCTTTCTGCATTCCTTTCAGTGGCAGAATTTTGATCTGTTTCTAGGGATTCTCCTCGTGAAATCTTACTCCTGCTGGTCTCTGAGTGACAGAAATAGTATTTCCTTACATTAAATGTTAATGTTTAAACTATGACTGCACAGGACAAAGCTACTCAGATGTTCCAAGAGGCTGTTTTACATCTCTAGCTGTGCAGCACAGCAGAAGTGTTGTGAGCGAACATAGCGCGCTCTGTCTGGAACTGGGGCTGTTCGACAGAACCACGTACACCGTGCTGAGATCTGGGACAGCTGAACACTCTGGCTACGCTTTCATCCGAAGTGATGGCTTTGCTGACTTTGGGAGATCTCACCAGCAGTGAATATGAGCTTTGTGGCTGCTGTCTGCGTGAGGACTTTCCTACAGAGGAATTGGGGGCACTGGCTGGAGTCATCCCCTCTGGATAAATGCATATGGACACTACAGCCCTAAAGTCCAGCTCTTTGAAGGCAGCAGCTTCCTTCATTTGTTTGCCTGTCGTTATCTGTCTTACGCTCTTTCGTACAAGAACAACTTCTAGTACAAGACAAAAGGTACATGCACTCCAAATTGCCTAATATGTTTTTTCAAACTAGAAGTATTTTGTGAAAGAAGTCATTGCTTCTCTTGTGGTTGGGGGTTAAAAAATGCTACTGTTCTCCATTGCATCACCACAGGTGCAAATAGTTCTAATACTGGCAATAATAAAAACAACGCTAGCAACAGGGCCACATCTACCATGCAACTTAGGTACCTAAAAATCTAGAGCAAAGCTTCTGAAAGTCTCTGTGGCATCTACCTGTAGGCATCTAAACAGCTCATAAATCAGTATTTTTGTCTTGAACTGTGTTCCCTTTGTGTTCTTTTTCTGTGTTCTTTTTGTTACAGTATCTAAAAAGCATGGTGTAGAAATACATGGCTTCAGCATTTTTTAACCAAAGCTCTGTAAAGTATATAATATATTGGTATAAATATAAATTTTAGCATGCTGAAGCTCTGATTGGCATGTCTTGCTGCTTTCTTTCATTTTTCTAATGGAGGAAGCTATTTACATGGTTGATCCTATCTGTGTCTTGTCCATGAGCTTTCACTCTAAGCAATGCTGAGCAGGCTGTGATACTGCAGGCCTGAGAGCATCAGGCACAGATCTTGTGTTTAGAAGATGATAGGTGGGAGTCAAGCTACGGTGGTGTGAATTTTTTATTAACTCGGTAGCAATAGGTTCATTTTAGACTTGTGCTTAACAATGGCTTTGATTAAATCTGCTGAAATAGCCCCTGAGACTGCAGCTTGTAGTTAGTGTGTGTACTGTACTGCTAGTCTGGATGTGGTCCTTTTATGGTACTTTGTCTGGATGCTCCAGTAATGATGTAAATAAAGTATTAATACAGTTGATTTGCTTCTTCCTTACTGTGGTGCTGGGCTCTGATTACATTCTGTATATCTTACTTGTCATGCCTGTCGTAATTCAGAAGCAGTATCTAAATGGGGTGTTTACCTTTTCAGCTCAAAAGCAGAATGTCTCAGACTTGAATTTGAGTACAGACCAAATCCCCTGACCTGTATGGGAGCAGCCTAATATCATTTCAGTATTACTCTAATAACAGAGGTTGTTAGTGGGTTTAGCTGCTGTTGATTGTTTGAGTTTGTCCTCGTTATAGTATCTAAAGGACAATCTTCATAATCATCTTTGTCTCTGATTATGTGCTATAGTATTATGGTGAAAATACCATTCTGTTACTAGCCGACATCTTTTTATGTTGCTCAGAGGCTAATCCCTTGACACTAATGCAGCTAGTTTAAAAATAACAGTTCTTTTTGATGATAATGTGCCAGTGTGGAAACTGGTTTCCCACAGTTGTTTTCTTTTGGCCCGAAGCTATTCTGTGGCCAGCTGCGACTTCTGTGGCTTCTGCTGCTCCTGAAGCTACAGAGTGTTTTGGAAGAGAAAGGAGTCATTACATCGCAGACATAAACAGCAATGAAAGAAAAACAAGAAGAGCCAGGCAGAGGATTAATCCTGACAAAATACTCGTGGAGTTGCATGCATGCCATCACCAATCTGTTGCAGATTTTAAATGCAAATAGGGGGCTGTATCTATGATTCTTGCTTTAGCTTTGGTCTTCCAGTGCCCTTCGAACTGGGTGCGCTTTACAGAATGCGTAGTAGGAAAAAAGGAAGTTGGAATAGTTGCTTTTTAAAGCTGTGACTGTCAGGATGCTTTCCTGTTGCCAAGCCAGAGCTGTTTTACACCTCTGTAATTCTCAACCACTTTTATTCATGCCAGATTTCCTTCTAGCTATTTGGGAGTGGCTTCTTTAAAACAGCCCCTGCTAGATGCTTATTCTGTTTGAGTATCTGCTGGAACAGGCTCTTCCCTGTCACTTTTAATGGGAACCTACTCAGCTGTGGCGCTCAGTTGTGTTCCTGAGTTTTCACTTCCCATTTTTGCAGCAGATGACTTGGAATAACTTGCACTTCTCCAAACTGCAAGACCAGAAGAGATAGATGGCTGCTCCTGGCCGCACTGGCTGTAGCCCATCACCATTTCCCAGACTAATTGTGCTGGCAGACGGGATGTATTTATTCCTACCATGTTTGTCACTTGGGAGTTAAGACCATGCATCTCTGCTAGTGGAAGATCACACGAGTGTTCTCTTGGCCATTTTACCTGATATGAGCCAGGTTGCATCATGCCTGTTCAGTGCTAATGCTACCCTGGCTGGCTCTGCCTGGGGCTAATGAGGGAACAGTCTCATAATCATTTTGCTTGGGAGAGTTGTGGGCATGGTAACTGCTGCCTTCCTCTTGTGAGTCTCCTTTCCTGTTCTGCAGCTTTCTGTGCAAGATGGTGATTCTATGGTCTTCTGCATTGTGCCCAGGCCCCTGTAAGACTGTAGAACCTTAGCACCGTGAGTTAGTTTGGGGGGGTCCCCATCTCCCTAGGAGGATACAAAGATGACGGGAGTGCCCTGATTGCTAAAGTTTATGGGATATCTTTGATTATTTAATAAAAAGCATGAAGCTTCAGATGTTCCTGCTGGAAAGCTAGAACAGTTTGCTGTGTACGTTGTGACTGCCTGCAACGCTCTGGGCTGCTGCTTTCCCAGGCTCTGGAAGCGTTTGTGTCGTGCTCTGTTTATTGGAAGCACTAGTTCATATTTTTCATCTGTTTCTGCCCCACCCCTGGTTTTTGGGGGAGTTTTTCTGTTGTGGTTGTAATTGCTTGATAAATTAGCTGAACTGTGTTCGTGGTTGGAATCCCCAAGAGCTTTTTCAATGTAAGTTTCAATCACTTTCTATTTTGTGTTTGCAGAACGTAGCTATGAGTTAAAGCATCTACCCTTAAAGACTTCATCACTTCATTCCTAATGAAACACGTGCTTAGGAGTTAGTTTAAAGCTAACATTCCTCGCACTCACCAAACAGTTGCAGTTACAAATAACAGAAATAAAATCCAAAGCAATCATCGCTGTCTTTCTTACTGTAAGAGCTTTTTTTTTTGCTATTGGTGTCTCCATTTGAGCTCACTTACAGTCCCCTTCTGCCAAACCTTCTGAAATGCAAATAATGTAGTTTTTGAGCTGTCCAATGCTGCATATTTCTCACATATATTAATATGTGTTTGTCAGCTGAACACATTAATATCCTAGATCTTCGTGAAAGACATGGAAATAATTCTTCTATCTTTTAGCTTTACGTTGTGGCCTGCTGTGCTCTTCCTTTTCTTTTCTGCTACTGATCTCCTGCCCTTCTTTTTTCCCTAACCTCCCAGACTGGTAAAAGGGCTTTACCTGAAGTGGGTGATGGCCAGCCCTGGCTTAGCCATGCATTTTTTGATGGTCTCCTTTGCAAACCCTTTCTCATGGTATTAGGGATGAATTAATTGATTTTCGTAAGTTTTATGTTACTGTCACTTTCCCTTGCTTTAAAAGTCAGTTTACTCCTTTTCCCAAGTTCTCAAAATGAAAAGAAAAATGCATTTTCAAAGCTTCTGTTAGACAGTTAGACACAAGTTACTTTTAAAAAGAGTTTTATAAGATCACTTTCTACCTCCCTTCCTCAGGGGTGCTTCCTTTGCTGCCATCGTCGGCCTCTTGGGCTCCGAGGATGTGTCAGGACAGACTCTTGCAGGCTGTGGGCCGGGCCAGATGCCTTTTCCTTCCAGCACTTTCAGCTTTAGCCGTACCCTCCCTGCTGAACTCAGAGCTGCATGCTACTTTTCTGGGTTTATTTCAGATTTGGGTAACTGGCTTCTTTTACAGTCTTTCTTGAGCTAGGTTGCTTGGCTTGCTTGTCAGAAGCCGTTCGCGTTCTGTCTCTGCCCAGCCAGTCAAGGGCTAGGAAGGTGACAGCCAGTTTAAAAAAACTTGCTGAGAAAGCTCAGTCGTGCTGCAGCGGAGACCACCCGTCGCGTTCCCGCAGTCGCAAACAAACAGAAAATTGCTGTAGGTAGCCAGTCTTTTTGAAATGCCCTGGCTCCTTAATTCTGCCTCAGGTGATTTGCTTTTCTTGTGGTTTAGGTGATCCTTTGATGATCGTAAAATGATTTTTCTTTAATTTGAGGTTATTGTCCAATTTCCTGAAGTGTAAAACTGGATGGCCTTAAAAAGCTCACGGGTGAACTATGGAGATGTGTTATAAAACGAAGCAAAACGCTTTTAGCCACACACACATTTACTTTCCCCTTTTTCATTGCTCTTAGTTCGTTTCAGAGTCATTTCCCTCAAGCACGAATGGTAAAATATCTGTACATGAGTCTTGTCACACAATAATTGTTGCCCTTAAGTTGCCTCTCGGAATGTGTGCACAGGGGTGACATTTGTACCCTTGTAGTCACTCCTTGGCTTTCTCTACCCGGGGGATTAAAAACCTTCTAAAATTGTAAGATGCCTTATGTACCATGGGACTGACAGCTCCTTTGCTGGAGGAGAGTTGAACTCCGTCAGCTTCAGATGCTGAATCCTACCAGCTTTTCTCTGTTGTTGTTTGTGTAGCATCTCATCTTCAGATCACATTTCTGAGGAAATTTCAGTAAAGTGTTTATCTTCTAAAGCTTGATTTTTGTTTCTTTGGTGAGACGCGGTCAGTGTGGGTTTTGTCACTTGTTGGCAGCAGGACACGCTCTGCGCCGCTTGACTTGGTTGACATAAACAGTATTTTTTCTGTCAAAGTTTAGACAGAAGCTTTGAGAACAGTTCTTCTTGTAAGTCATCTTAGTGGCAGGAAGTAGCACCTATCCAAAAATGAGGTATATGCATCCTTTCTGAGAGTGGATATTAGTCCAAGAAGCCTTCTGAAGATATTCGTAGAGAAGGAAAATAAAACAAGAAAAACTGAAGCAGTTGTGAACCCTCTGGAATGACAGCAGTGGATGTTTTAGCTTAACAAGACACTGCATAAAAAGCCTATAACACCTTCACACTTTCTTGCATTTCCTTATTCTGTCAGGAATAATTTCCCAAACAGGGGGGAAAAAAAAAAAATCATGCTGTACATGGAGTGTATTTATTTTCATAAGTAACAGAAAATGCATTTATACTTGTGATGAGAATATGCAGATGTAACAGTACTAGTAGGTGTCACAGTGGATATAAAATCTTGTACTTCAGGGCTTACATCACAATCCAGACTCCTGCCTTCCTAGCAGATTATTCTTAAATCTAACCACCGAAATTGGTGGGGAGACGCAGCCTGCCTCCCCCCAGCAGCAGCCCTCCCCGTAGCTCCCCGGCAGGCGCGTTGGAGGCACGCCTGCCTCACGGCCGCATTCGGTCTGCGGCGCGCAGCCTGCGCTCCCGCGGGCCGCCGGCGTGGGTGACGTGTGACCCTGCGGAGCTGCGGCCGTTCGAGGCACGGAGCCGGAGAGCCTGCCCACGCAGAGGTCAGGGGGTAGCTAGCGGATCGCTGCCAGGCAACGAGAAACAATTGCCAAATTAAAATTTGATTGTTTCAAATATTTCATATTTTGTAAGTAGGCTTTTTTTCCCCTCCCTACTTTAAAATAGCCTGTTAATTTTATAGTATATTCCTTTTATAAGGATGGTGACAGCTGGGAGGTTCCTTTTCCAGCCACGGGGTAGGCTGGACTGCCGACCCCACCGCTGCTCATCAGGACAGGTGAGAGGGAAGGTTGTTCTGAATAACCGAAACACCCGGATGGTGCCAGAGGGTAAGAGCCACTTAACCATACGTGGACTCTCAGTGTGAAATGAGGGTTGTTAGTAGCTGGATCGTTGTAATCCTGCTGAAGCTAGAATAGCTTTTGCAGAGTAACTGGACTAATCCTGCAGTGTGTTCCTCACTGTGTGGGATGCAATTCTTTTGCCATATAACCATTCCTCACCCTCCCTGAGCTGCTTACCCTGTAAATACAGCCCCCTATCCCTCTTCCTCTCTAAGTCTTATGGCACAGGGCCTGGGCTTCCCCTGTCCCAGAGGCAGCCTGAATCCTCCTTTGTGCCCGAGTAATTGTGGAGAGAGTTTTGATGGAGCTTGTAAGTTGTGTAACCTCCGTCAAGTGGGGATGTGTCCATCAGTGCTGCCGGGGGGAGATGGGTGGCTGCTGGGTTTGATCAGTTGTGCAGAGCTCTGATGTATCTTCCCGTGTTTGAGACTTGATCTCGTTTGTCACACTTTGTTGAAATTGGCCAACAAACGTGGCAGAGATCAGGGAGGCAGATGTGTAATGTGAGCTCAAGAAAATGGATAAAAATCATGTAATAAAAAAACAAAGAAAAGGGTTTCTTCTAGTTGAGAAGGGAAATTGCTATGTCTTTTTGTCTGCTTTTCATTTTAATGAGAAGTGAGCTGTGTTGTCATCTTATTTTTGTTTTGCTTATTATTTTTAGAAAGTGTGGGTATGCTTTTGAGAAGCTACTGGCATTAAAGGTGCTTTCAGTGAATAAGTCTCTTACGTGGGGGGAAAAAAAAAGGCCAAAAAGCAACATTTCACCTAGCTATAAATGGAAACTGATATCTCTCATCCCCAAGTCTGCAGACAAATGTTATCAGCTGTCATTAACTAAGCCCTGTGTTAGGGGTAAAGAATAATATTCCATTTTTGCATTATTTTTTTGTTATGGTAGGCCCTGTCATATTACAGAGAAAGCAAAAGTTTCAGGCCTGAAGAGCTGGAGAGCTAAATGTCATGTGGAGGTGGTTTCCAGGGCTCAAAGCAGGTGTGTGATCTGTAGAGGAAGGAAGAGGCTCTTTTTTGCATGAAGATAGGAGTTTTTAAGATGATGAACATATTTTTACTAAAAATATTGTTTCTTCAGCTCATTTCACAACCCATTTGTAATCAGTTGTTTGAACTGATGTTGGCTTTCTCATGTTAGCCTAGAATTATGACTCCAGCAGTACTTGCTCAGAGATTAGAGCAAGGTGTAGGGCTGAAATCTCTGGTTATCTGTTCTGCGTGATGATGTCTTAGTCCTCCTGTCTGGCAATAGGAGGTGCATACTTAAAATGCCTTTTGAAAGGGAGAGGAGCTGTTGTGCCAAAAGGCAGATCCCTTCCATAAAAAGTGCAGCTGAGTCTGTACAGCGTAAACAAACCTGGATATAACATACCTGCTGCGCAAGGCATCACGCATGGCACGAGAGAGCTGTGGGGCCCTCCACACAGGCATTTGAACTTTTCCCTGATGACTATCTTGGTCCTTCTTTTCTTGGCAGTTTTGCATTTTATTTCTACTGTATTATCCTGTCCTGAGATTAACAGTGTTTTCTACATCTTCATGTCAAAAAAAAAAAAACCCTGCTTGGATGTGTCTTTTGATTAGTTGTTCTTACACTTCAGAACGTGACGTTTACAAAGATTGCAAGGAGGATATAATAATTTTGGTATAGAATTAAATTTACTCATTGCCCATGTGCATAGACAAGTGCATTGCCTTCTAAGGCAAATAAGTTTTTACGATTTTCTGGCAGGAATCCTTCCTGAGTGTCCGTAGTCTAAACTGGAGGGACTCAATACTGGGGGTTTTAAGAATTTCTTATTTTGTTTTCGTCTTATTTTTATAAATAACTGCCAGGTGTTACAGAAGAGGAGAGGGCTACAGAATTGCAGAAAACAAAGACTTCATCACCTGTAAACAGACTGACAGTGGATATTGTGGAACTGGAGGCTCTCAGAAAGTCTGTGGAGGACTTTTTCTGCTTTTGCTATGGTGGGTGCTTTAAAGTCTTCTAAATAGTTGTTCTGGATTTCCAAATTTTTAATTCAGTTGGGAGAAATACTGCATGACCTTAGCCTTCCAGCCATACTGCTGTGAAGGTAGTAAGTTTAAGTGTTAGTAGCCAATTCTAAAACATACCATATATGTTAGTTTTCTTCTTGATGTGTCTTGTGGGATGTGATTGCAGATTATTGCACAGCCCATTTAGTTTTCTTTCAAGAAAGCCTCTATCTCAGTGGGTTCCAGTGCATGTTAGAACCATGCAAGCCGGTGCTTGGTTTTCCATAGAGATGTGCATCTGCGCCTTGCTTTCGCTCCAGTCCTCTCCAAAGTAATGGGTTTTATGAGGGGCTTGTCCTTTTGCTAGCTTGCACACTTTTGATCTCATAACAGTGTTCTTTTCTCCCCCCGCCTCCAGGTAAAGCTTTAGGAAAGTCAACAGTGGTACCTGTGCCGTATGAGAAGATTCAGAGGGACCAGTTTGCTGTGGTAGTGCAGGGCCTGCCCAAAGGACTTGCGTTTAAACATCCAGCAAATTACGATGTTTCAACCCTGAAATGGATTTTGGAAAACAAGTCGGGGATCTCATTTATCATCAAAAGGTTTTTTGCTCACTCTTGTGCTGATCTGTCCACTTTGGTTTTGTACTTAAATTAAGTCCAATTAATTTTAATTTTTAATGAAATACATTGCAGCCTGTTTCTTTTAAACAGGAGTGTTCTCTCTTTCATGTTACGCTACTGACTAATTATCTCTTTGCTAAAGCTATTGGTTTTTCTTTCCATATTTCCACACAGGCCTTTCCTAGAGACAAAGAAACACCTTGGTAAGTTACTATTTACTCAGGCTAACCAGAAACAGATCAGAATTTCAGATTAGATAGCAATATAGATAGAAGATTTGGTCATGTGGATAAAGTGGCAAACCGTGCAGACATTCCTAGACTGTGAGTTGGCTTAACTATGGAATTATCACCTTTTCCTTTATGCTTTCTGCAAGGAGCAACTAATTAGAGATAAAATTTGTTCTATTGCATTCTTCATCCTTTTACTGAATTTAAATTTAATGTGAATTGGATAGTATCCTAGGGAAAGAAGTGAACTGATGAAGGAATGCATTGCGTTTTTAGAAGATGCCAAGACTTTGCAGTGGTCCATGTTCCAATACATAGCTGATTTGGCATTTATATATCATTTTAAAAATTTATTTAATCTTCTGAAGTGGCTAGGTTTTGTAGTTCCTATGAAAGCCTCTATATATTAAAAAATCTGAGCTAGAGTGAGTTTTTTAGAACTCCTCAAAGATTAATGTCTAGCTTAGATCATGTTGCTTTACTGCAAAATTCGCATATGTGGGGATTTGTTTTATGAAGGCGATGAAGCAGTATCTGTAGGAATGTAGTCAAAAAATAAAAATTTCAGTTTCTCAGGTGAAACAGCCAGAAGTTGATCCTGGATTAGTAAAATTAGAAATGTGTTGCCTTGTGCCCAGTGCGAAGAATAGAGTGGGAAATGATGGAGATTCTGGTAATAACGTATTTCTGTTGAAAGAGCAAGGCAGGTTTTCAGTGTGGTAAGCAACATTCTAAAAACATTTGTGTCTAACTGTAATTTAGGACTAAGCTGAAGCTCTGTAAACCTATCCGTTTTCTTTTAGTGCAGTTGAGGTGAAAGATTTGTTTACCTTTGTTTCCCAGGATTTTCACTTAGTGTCGTGAAAGAGAGCAGTGAGAAGGATGGTGATATGCACACTTGAAGTATTTTTATGTTGGTGTTGCTTTATAGATTATAAAACAGTTCAGCGAGATCTTTCCCTCGTATCTGTGAATACAGAAAATGTGCACATATGCTTGTAAACTGTGAGCAGGTTTTTGCTTCATGAAATCAATGTTACGTTTTCAATTTGTGTTTAAGGTAAATGGAGTACAGGAAATTGAAAGGTTGTCTTTTAACTTTCAGGAGCTCATGTGACAGATCCTTCACATCCAATTATACCTCCAGGTGGAAGGTGAATTTAAAATAATGTAGTTCTTTTGCGTCGACTATGTATTTTCATATAGTTTATCTTAATGTGCTTTTTCTGTCCAGCTGACCTTTGAATAATGTTTGCCTACCTGGGAATATAAAAAGCATGCAGCTGGATTTTCTCTTTCCTTTGACCATTGTTTGTGGGCAAAGTGTTACGAATTAAACAGATGGCAAAATTTCCCCTCAGTTTAATTAGCCCAATGAGTGTTCTTAATTCACAGTCTGTCAGTCAGGGATAAGTTTGTCATGTTTTATGATACAGCAGCGATGGGGAACAGGTGTAATGTTGCTTCCTTCCCCCTCCTCAATTAAAAAATGAAAATAAAATTTTTTGTTGGTAAATGAAGAGGTTAGATCTGGAATAAATAAAAAAATTGTCAATGTGAAAAGAGGGAGCAGAATGGCAAGTGTTGCAGTGCTTCTGAGTTTGCTTCTCATTAAACGGTAAACGTGCTTTGAATATTGCGTGTGTCCCGACAATGCAGGGACGTGAGAATCCTGGCCATTCCCTTGAGGTAAATCGGATAAGCTAAGATGCAGGGATTTTTACTTTCGTGTTCCTGGCTGGAAAAAAATGCTGGGATGTTGATTTTACTAGACAGTAAAATAGTTTTTTAATAATATCAGTGTGCTTGATTTGTTTGTTTTTGTAGTTGTGCTCCTATTCAAGTGAAAACGGAACCAAACAAGGATTCTGGTATGTTCAAAATGTCATCCTTATTTGCAAAAAAAATGAATAATCAGTTTCTGTTCAGAAGGCTGAATTTAAGCACAGATAGGAAGCTCCAAGAAAGACAGCAGCAAATAGACATCCTTTGTTAGAAGGAAAAACTTTTTGTTCCTTAAAAATGTGCACTTTTCAGCTGGTGTTTTTATCAAGTATTCAACTAGCCAATTGTTTCCCTTTCTAGGAGGAGGAAATTTGTAAAATTTTGTACACTGAAATAATTTATCTTTGTAAATAGTTTACCTTTAAAAAGAAAAAAAAAATCCTCATTTTTATTTTGTTCTAATTCAACATCACTTTATTCCTGATGGGGAGATAAAGACTTGCTCTATTTGTTAATATTACTAAAAAATTGAAAATGGCAGAAGGTCCATTTTCCAGCTAAAAGGGAGATAAGTAGCAAAATAGGTTACTGATTGTTAAAAAAATGAGCAAGGACCCCGAAGTTCCCCAGCGGGTAGGACATGAAGCTGCGAGGCGCTGTGATGTGCAGCAGCGCGATGCTGGAGTGCGTGCTTTGAGGTGAAGATGTGAATAATCCCATCTCCACCAGTGAGAGGACAGGTGTGCCTAGGGATAAGCTTCTGACTTTCCCTTCGATTGGGTTGGGCTACACTGCTCAGCGTTTTGTATAAGAAGTACGTCTTTAGATTTAGTCCATTTTTTTTGCTCTAGTTCTTTGTGCTTCACAGCTTTAGACTTCTGGTTTGGGAGCCCTTCATGGTTAACGTTTAGCTTAACGTACAGGAAGAGTTAACTTCAGCTTTGAGTCAGTCCCGGACTCTTTCCAGTGCTGCTTTCTAGGCATTTTCAGTAATTCTCCCTTTGTCAGAATGTTTTGAAAACGTTGCAGGGACTGCTGTGAAGGCTTGTGGAGGGGATAGCTCCCTTGAAGGCAGCCGGGAGCGGCTGGGGACCTGTGGTCCAGCAGCACGGGCTGCATCTGGGCTTGCCTGGCCAGAGGAGTGAGCTCGAGTAGGTCTAGAAGTACTTGCAGCACAACAAATGTTATAATGTTTGGGGTTTTTTGGCTGTGGTAGTGGGCAAAACGGAAGGAGACCATTTTTTTTAATTCTTCAGATCTGAGATAGCATTTGCAAGGTTACCTGGTTTGTAGGGAAGCATTTAATCCAGACTCCTTCGGGCGGTGACCAAACGGGAACACAAGACCAGCAGGTCGCCTTGCCATGGTTGTTTTAGCTCAACGATTGTTCAGTGTCTCAGCACCTGAAATTTTTTTTTTTTTTCTCCTTATTTTTGACTAGAGACCAGCTAGGATCTTGGCGGGTGTTTTGTTTGTTTGTTTTAAGAATCTGGTTGTTATTAGTTTCCGTATTTGATTCCTTTGTTGCTTCTACAGGAATTTCTTTGGAAATGGCAACAGTAACAGTGAAGGAGGAAGCAGATGATCCTGACTACTATCAGTATAGTATTCCAGGTAATGACACTAATTTTCATATGCGTTTATCTTGTAAAAGGGTTGGTTGCTTGAGTGTTGTGCTCTCTGTGCCTCTCTTTACTTTTTCTTGGTCGCTAAATGTGCAGTTACTTAGCTTTGTTAGGATACAACATTTCCATGCTGGCTGTCGTTTAAACTATTCTGAAGAATACCAAAAGAGCTAACTACAACTTCAGTATACCTGTATGTGTGTGTTTGGGCCGAAGGAGAAATTCCAGCAGACATTTGGGTTTTTTTCTGAGGGTCCAGTATGCAGACTCTAATTCCAGTGACCTGTTTAAGCAGGAAATAAAGCATAAGAACAATACTGTCTAGAACATGGCTTGGAGCTTGTCTCTGAGTTAAAGTTTTGGTGACTTTTATAGCGTATCAATCGCTTTTTTATGTATGGAGTGACCAATATGTGTCAAAATTGTATTGAAAGGTTTATATAGACAAAGCACAACAACATTCGTGAGGTCCATGGCTTGGGCTCCGTGTATGTTTTCAGGTCTCTCACAGTTGCTTTGCCTCATCTCTGCGTGTGTGGTTACTACTGCACGTTAACCTCAACTAGGAGTGGAAAAAAAGGAAATCATTACTTCTGTAGGTTGAAAAGAACAATAATTAAGAAGTCCTGGTTATAAATGGGGATATAAAATAACTAGAACTCTCAATTTATTATTTCAGCCTGTTTGCATTTGTCATTAGGTTAATTGAGCAGCACAAAGGAACACAGGCAAGCTGCCACGCATCTCTGAAGGACAGCTGCATGTTTAACAATGAAGTGCAAAACAGCCCATCCTTTGATTTTATAATAGTATATATTACTGAGATAAAATTTTTGTGCGTTTTTAGATACAAAGATTCTTGAGATTATTTTCTAACGTGCTGTAATAACCAACTACAGGATCAGGATTGTAGAATCAATATGCTCGTACTGGCATGTCTCAAGGAACGTATGAGCACGTCGGAGAGATCCTAGCTGTACGGCATCGCAAAATGTCACCGCTCAAGTTCAGAATTGGAAAGGTGTATTCTCTGGTGTTAGGATTATCTGTTCTTCATATTCGTACATTGCCTAGCCTCCTGGGACGGGGGGGTTTACAGGCATGATATAATGTCGTAAGAAGAGGTGCTTTTTTGGAGACAACCTAATCAGTGTGTTCCTTCCAAAGCCAAGTCCTGGCATCTTTTTGCTTTTCAGCCCCTTGTGGCTTTCCCTTTCATGCATAAAGACATGCGTAGTCCACAAGTGTAATCCAGTGCTGTTTGAAGAGAGTCTGTACTGAAATCTCTTCCTTACAAATAGTAACCTATTCTGCTGCGGTGTGTTTGTCTGAGCTAAAAAATCCCATTTATACAACATGCTTCCGGAGAAAAGGCTAAGCAATGTGGATTTGAGGAACTTGTACGGAACTCCAAATTTAAACGTCCTGATTGGTGAAGAGTGATATATATCTTTTTCAGATAAAATGGTGCTCAATTAATAACTTCCCCTTTCCCCACTCCCAGTGTGGTCCTACAAACTTGCATTTAAAATGAGGCAAAACTGAATACATCGGTAGAAGGGATGGGGTTACCACAGGCGCCTCGAAGCTCAAACAAAGAACTGGAAGCAGAGGAGGCGGCTGTAAACAATGTGCAATGTGAATTGGCTTGTTTAGCTTATTAAACCGCTGTCTAATGAACTGATCGGTTTAGCTTGTAAACCATTTAGAAGTGAGTGAACAGCTGCCTAGCATTTCCCTCTAAAGCCCCGTGTAGTTGAACAGTGCTGTTGGGTTTGGAATTTCCGGAAATGTTAGAGCGAGGCAGTTGAAATATAGGACATTCATCTAAAACCAAAGGAGATTGTAAATATCTTCTGCTGGAACAAAAGCTCAGATTGGGAATGTAAGCTGCTTTTTTTCCTCACTCTGGAATGTTGAAGGTTATGAACATCTTTGAGTGTGTGTCTAACAGCAAACTGTTTCTCTTTTGGAGATCTCCCAGCATACTAGAAGTAGTGTCCATTGTAGTGGGGCTGAAACTGTCAAGCTGGGCTGGCAGTCCTCTGAGCTCCGTAGTGTAAGACTCGGCATGTGGGTGCTGTCTGAGACCACGAAACTCCAGAGAGTATGCTGAGAAAAGAAGCAAGCACGATGTGCTTCCTCGGGGTACTCTGGTATTGCGCTTGTAGTTACGTGTTGTTCACATGGCTGCCACCTGCGTCGCGCAGAAAGACGGAAGCAGTGAGCATCGCTGAGGATGCTCATCCGCGAGGTGATGAATCCGTTCGTCCTGCCGAGGGGCGGAGGTCTGGCTGCGTAGTGTTGGGACGTAATCCGTTAGCAGGTGGGGCTGGGAGGTTTGAGCTGGGTGAAAGCGAAGGGTTTGTCGGTGGGTAGCGGCAGGACCAGCTGCGACCGTGGAGGGAGCGAGCTGTGCTGGTGTTTTCGGAGGAATGGTTAGGATGTGAGAAATGGGCTGTTTGTAACGGGCGTTTGAGAAGTTTGTGATTTCTGGCAACAGGCGTCTTTTGCAAAGGTTTCCCTTCGGTGCAGAATCCCTGCCCAAGCGCGGGGTCTGGGAGCCATGGTCTGCCAGGTGTTGCTCTGTGCACGCAAGAGCAGGTTTCAGTCTGCAGGTTACCGAGTTTCTGAGTGTCTGTGCTGCGTGGCAGAGCTGGCTGTTAGCTGCCGAGGGTGCTGGGTGCTTTTTGTGATACGAGGGAACGTTGCTTAGCTCTGCCGGCAAACCTTGGAGTTGAGAGTCCGAGGCATAACCGTGCTGCAAGGTTTTCCTTCTAATGCGTCCTGTGGTTTTAGTAATTAAATCTCCCACCCTTGTGACCGTGGTTTGTCTGCTCTGTGTGCTGCAGCGGAATGAAATTCTTAGCTCTGGAGTCGTCTTCCTCATACTCTCCTTCCTAGCTGGAAGCTTTTTTGGGTCTGGTTACCGCCATACTTAGCTTTGGGTTTTCTTAGTGGTGTGATGTGTGTGTATCTGCCTGCTATGTGCATTCATGTGGTAAAATGGAAATGTTCTTAAAGTTCCAAAAATTGGAATTTTTTTAAAAAACTTTTCTGATGCTCCTGTAAAAGGTTCTAAATTGTCGGTTGATGTGATAGTTATCTTTATGGCCATGCTTTATGTTCACATCTACTAAAAGATGAATTCCTCCTAATTGTTTCCTTTTGTTTTGCTTTGCATTTGCTGGCTGTCTACACAGCACTCACTGTGAATTAGACCAAAACACCATGCTGTGTTGTCCATGAGCTGGATGATATTGTAGAGTCATAGAGTGATTTGGGTTGGAAGAGACATTATAGATCATCCAGTTCCAGGCCCCTGCCATAGGCAGGGACCCCTCCCACCAGCCCAGGATGCTCAGAGCTCCATCCAACCTGCCAGGGATGGGCAGCCACAGCTCCTCTGGGCAGCCTGGGCCACAGCCTCACCACCCCCACAGTACAGAATTTATTCCTAATATCTAATCTAAATCTCCCCTCTTTCTGTGTAAAACTGTTACCCCTTGTCCTATCGCTATACTCCCTGATAAAGAGTCCCACCCCATCTTTCCTGGATGTCCCCCTTGAGTACTGGAAGACAGCTATGAGGTCTCCATAGAGTATTTTCTTCTCTAAGCGAAAAACTTCAACTCTCTCAGCCTTTCCTCACAGCAGAGGGGTGCCAGCCTTCAGATCATTTTTGTGGCCTCCTCTGGCCCCGCTCCAACAGATCCAGGTCTGTCCTATGCTGAGGGCTCCAGAGCTGGATGCAGGACTCCCGGGGAATCTCACCAGAGGGGAGCAGAGGGGCAGAATCCCCCCCCTCGCCCTGTGCTCATGCTGCTGGGGACGCAGCGCAGGGTACGGTTGGCATAAATTTGACATAGTTGGAATATACTCTGAGTAACGTGTCTCGGTAGATACTGCTGAATCTCTGCAATATACAAATCACGTGCAGAGCTGTGGAAGGGGGACATTCCTTCAGCCTTGCTCCCAAACTGACCTCGTTCCTCCAGCTTACAGAGATCTGAAAGAAGACGCTCTTCAAAATGCCCAAGCGCAGCATTACTCTGCCAGAATAATTAAAATCTATCCCTTCATGTACTGCTGCTTAGTTTTGAAATAAATAGTTTCTAATTTGAAGGGCTGCATGCTTTTTTAACTTTACAGCAGCTAAATGCCAATGTCTCTTTCTCCCACCGAGCATGGATGGGCCTAATCTGATTGATGACGTGGGTGCCGGCCGCCCCCACGAAAGCGTTGTGGTTATGAATTTCCCTCTCATGTTCACTGTTGGCCTTGCAGGCTGTTATGGAAATCATTCTGGTGCCAGAACTGTGAGTCTGTGTGAACGGTAAAGAAATACATCGTCTGTAGGGGCACACAGCCTCTGTTTATATTTTCAGTAATCCTTGATAACAAAGGGGAAAATATTTGTGATTGTATTAATCCTATTAGCCAAGAATAAGGAGTTTCCTGCTGTCATTAGGGCCAACCCTGCACTGCTGCACGTGCAATTTAGCAAGTGCAATCCGCATCTCCTTGCCCTTGTCTAGAATCGCTTGAAGGCCCGTGGTAAAATCTCTTTGCCTTTGTTTTTGCCGCGCGCTGTGAATGCCAAACGTCTCGATGAGCAAGGGGGCTGCTTTGGCAAGTGTTGGTTAAACACAGCATCGCGGAGTGTTGGGTTACGACTCTTTTGTGTGTGTCCGTCAGTGAGCGGTCCCGTTTTTGCCCCTGCAGATTCCTCCCAGCACGCTCCTTCAGAAACGAGCGAGGACCCGGAGGTCGAGGTCACCATCGAAGGTCAGTGCTCAGTTGATTGGTTTCAGTCCGTTGGGCATTTCTGGGTCCAGCAACTGGTTTCCAATGCCTGCGTCCTTGGCACTGAAGAAGCAGGATTCTGTGCCAGTGTTGACTGCAGTTTGGATCGTGCGCTGCTGAGGGAACGTGGCTCGTCCAGAAGCTCTACAAAACCAGAGCGTACGGAAGCGTGTTGGACTGACTGGGCTGGTTTTGAAATGGTGCGAGAGACATTTGCGTCTTTCACCTACTTTTCAAGCGTTGGTAATGAAGAATACTTGTTACTTAGCAGCCATTAGTTTAGATTTTAGGAACACTTTACAGCATTCCTTCTGAAGAATACATCATGTTCGAAGCGTGCTGTAGTTGTGTGAAATTTCTAGTTAGCACTAGCTCCTGGGAAGAATTGTGCTATAGCAGAAAGGATGTGTTACAGGGGGTGTCAGTGAAGCTTCAGTTTACTTGTATCGATAACTATAATAGTGATAACTATGGGATAAAAACTTTAGACTTACTACCTCCCTTTCTCGTCTAAACGGCGTGAAGGCCACAAACCAGTATTGATGTTGTTTTCATGCTAGGATGTTGATTGGAAGTCAGCTGTGTGCCTTATATTTGTGAATTGTATGTCCTGTAACTGCTTTAAAACACTTCTGAGACTGGCTTTTGCAGTGCTTGCCTCTGGAATGGGTGAGATTGAGACCGCTAAATTAGCACTTTAGAAATTAGACAATGTGTTTTGGGACAAAGTTGACGCTTCTGGCATTGCTTTCACCTTTTTATAATCCAGCAGTAACATAATTCTTAGACTGCCTCATTGTTTTCCTTAGGAAGTACAGAAGCAGCTTTACCTTTTGCAGTCTGATGCCTTGTGCTGGCTGTCTTTCACAAATTGTTCCTAGGCAGGCCAGTAGCTTTCTAAACTTATAAAAGTAATTAATTGCAAAATTTGATGCTCTGGTAAAGCACATTTGAATACTTGCATTAGAGCTTTGAAATTCAAAACAGTTCTAGCCCTGCATGCGAGTTCTCTGATCTTTAAAACAGTGATGTTTTTATGTTTCTTGAAGACGATGATGACTACTTGCCCCCTAACAAGAGACCGAAGAACACCGAGCCAGCTAACGAAGCTGCCAACACTGAGAGAAGAAAAGTGAGAGAGTTCAATTTTGGTAGGAGAAAAATTAAAAATTATTTTGTGTCTCTTGTTTTGTTTTGTAAAAAGGTATTAGGCAATTTCACACTGTGGGAGTGAGACGGACCGGTGCGAGTATTCATTTAAGAGCCCAGGGCTCTTTGTAGATGTATTGTGGCAGTATAATCGTCATCTTAGGCTACCTCTGTTGTTTCTCATTATTCAAATTTACCATCTAGATAGACACTGCAAGTAATTTAATAAAATAAAAATGTCTAGAATTTTTTCAGCTGATTTCTTGGACAAGAAGCTAAGACTGAATTTGCTATTGTACTGAATTATGGCACTCTGGAGGTCAGGAGCCTGTCTAGCTGGTCGTTCTTGATATATGCTGGGAGCAATGAAGGTGTGCTGATGGGAGCCACGTTTAAGAAGGTGACCAAATGGCTCTGTTATGCCGAGTAGCTGCCTTGATCCCTGTGGACACACAAAAAATTGGGGTCTTTCTGACAGTGTTTTTCCATGATACTTTATGTAGAGTTCTCACTGCAGAAGTGCATCCACACGCTGTAGTTATTCTGTTTGAAGATACTTCCCGTGGGATTTGTTGCAGTCCCATACCTCTCTTTTTATTTCTTGTTTTTGTTTGGTTTCTGGGCAGATATCCCACGAATCTGTGTACTGCTATAAGGTTCTATGAAATCAGGAATAAGTCCTTTGACACGATGTCTGAGGTGTTTATTAGGAATCCTGGGATTTAAGGTCAATTGAAAAATCCCCATGGAACCTTTTCTGACATCTGTTTTGTGTGAAACATGCTATTTCTTGCTATTTTCAACAAAAATGAATAAAACATTGCTGAGAACTCTATTCTCAAAAGATCATTAATCCTAATAGGCAGTTTCACATGTAGCATTAGTTAGTGTTGGTTGGGTCAGGAGAACATAATGGTAACATTAGTGGTGGAGGAGACTGAGCAGTTAATGCTGCAGGAGCTTTTGCTAGAATATATTCCTGTAGTAGAAAACAGCACCTAAGCTTGTCAGGCCAGCAGTGCGTGGAGGGAATAAACAGTGAGGTTGATTCGACATGGAGAGCAAAGGTAATAAAATATTAGGATGATAGAAATTTGAGCTGGGCTTGCAATGTTAACACAGCAGTTGGAGAACAGCTTGCAGCTCACCTGCTCACTGTTGCTTCTGAGTTGACTTGGTAGATTATCCCTCTTGGCTGTTCTCAAGAAAGCTTTGCTGTTAACCGCCTGCCGTGCAGTTAGGTTAGAGTGTTTGGCAGCTCGCCGGTTATTCAGAGACCTTTATTCCTGGACTTCCTGAATTATATTGAGGTTATTGCCCCTCATAGTCACTTTTGGAGTTCACCTACAGAAAGTGGTATAGCTCTACGGTGTAGCAGGGTCTGGTTAAAATGCAAAATGAACGTGAGAAACTTTGGAGAAATAGACTTCATCTGCTGTAATAAAAAACAAAGAGCAACCTTGGTACTTGCCATGCTGTTGTCTGGACATTTCAGAAGACTTTGCACCTTTGTCTAATGAAGTCTAATATTATATAATTGGCCAGGAAAAAGGAGGGTGTTTAATTCTGTCATGAGTAGCTGCAGAATGACAAAGATGCATGCGCCCAGAAGACTGGAAAGGAGGTGTAGATGCTTGAGAGAGAAACCTGTCTCATCTGATAAGGGCTTTCAGTATTTTACATAACACTGATGAGATCCAGATGTTTGACAGCTGTGAGTTGGAGAGACTTCCTGTACATCTTGGCTGAGTCAGAGATCAGGTACCCCCAGTGGCCGGAGGAACGGGGTGAATAATGTGCTGGGCTCTCAGTTTTGTGCAAACAGGAAAACGAAGTGGCAAACAGAGTAGTTGTGACAGTGGGGAGGAATGAGAAGTGTGTCTGGTAAAATGCTTGGTAGAAATTGACGTCTTTCGGGAGGGAAGTCATATTTCAAAAATATTTCAGAACCAACTATTTAAGGTTAAAAATATCTTTGCTGAAAGGAACTGACATTGTCAGTGAAAATCTCTCCCCAAAATGTTTTTTTTGCTTTCTTAGAGATTTTATCAAAAGCTCCAAAGCTTCAAGTTGTGTCTTGCAGTTGTGTCATACCATTTTAGTGGGGAACAAGTCCCCTGTGCTGTTATCTAACTATGACAGTGACGGAAAATGTGTATAGCTTTTCCCCATTTTGACGTGCTGTTGAGCACTGGTTTTGCTTAGGCTGGCTGTGTGTGTTCCATTTTACTTCCCCGCAGGGTACCGTGTGGCATGCTGGTGGGGAAAGGGGTGGGCTTAGTACCTGAGCGTCGTTTTGTGTGCGCTGTGCCGGTTGCCCCTGCTGTAGTGGGTGTTACCTGGAGCAGAGAATGGGGCGGATTGAAGAGGCTGTGGACGGGCTGGGGGAATTTTTGGCATTGTTATTTAATCACGATGGTGTTTCCCATGTATCATGAAGGTGTATGTATAGGGATAGAAGGAAACCACGGCCTCTCGTGGTGCCTACGGGAAAACTGAACTGTTTTGCAGAGTGATTACCAAATCGGAAGATCAGTTTAGCTTTGTGGTAGGTCTTCAGATTTGCTATGTGAGCACGAAGTGTGTGACAAAAGAATACTTTTACGGTAATTGGTCTGAATCCATGGGGTTAATAATGCTGACAGTCTGGTTAAGAATAATGTCAGTTACCTGATAACCCCTCTAAATTTTGTCTCTGTAGCCTAACTTGGTAATTTACTCATAAAATACAAAAGTAGCTAAAAAACAGGGTGCCGATCAAAATGTGAGCCACTTTGTGATTTTTTTTTTTTTTTTCCTAATTTCCTTTTCTCTGTGCATCCACCATTCCAAATAAACATGCCTGTTTTGTGGTGTAATTGATTATTAATCCGTGTAGTGTTTCCACTGGAGGGAGAGGGGCATGGAAGTAGTTGCTTGAAAATAACCACACAGAGTATTTGGCCAGTGATTGTGGGGTTTGGTAACTGAGACAAATGAATCTTTGACAACATAATGGCCCCTGTAGGAATGCTCTCATGAGCATGCTAACAAGCAGAGGGAGGCCAGCCTGGATGGGAGCAACTTCTCCTAAAATTGCAGTAACAATCAATATTCAAAACAATATTATCTGTATACTTTTATATGGATGCTTTGTAACATAGCATGACATTCTTTCTGGGTGTTCTCCCTCTGAAAACCAGCCTGAGTTTTAGAGGAGGTGGTTTGCCCAGTCTGCCTCAGGGCTTGTTAAACTGAAGGGCTCTCAACCCTGTGATGCTTTCCCCTGGGTTACAATCTGCAGTCACGCAGGTGCCTTTGAAAAGCCTTGTCCCAGAACCATCCGTGTGTGTTCACCAGCTCTGAGTAAAGCAGAGTTTCCCCTTTAAGCCAGTAAATTCTGACTCATATTTTCCTGATTCTTACTGGTAAAGCTGCAGTTAATCCATTGTTCTATAGGTCAACAAAAAAATGCAGTTGGTGGTTGTGCTGGCATCAGAAAGAGCTTCATCTGACTATACATCTGAAGTTAAAGGGGGAAATACTGCAAGGTCGAAGTGATGTGAGAGTAGAAAACGTTTTGCTCAAGAGACGTTTGTCAGCTAAGAAGCTCTGTACTACAGAATAGCAGTAAAAAGGATGGCAGAAGCAATTACATAGATTTATCCACAAGGATGTTACTTCAAAATATAAGCAGGTTAATGGATGTAGGTGATATGCCAGGTCACTAGAATGAAGTTTGTCTGGATGAGAGGCAGTGTGCCAAAACACCTTTTCCCCTCAAAACAAAGCCTCATTTGTGCCCACATCTGAAGCATGCTGTTCTCTTCATACCCATGAAATTACATTTAAAAACTGTAGGCTTAAAAATGGCCACCAAAGTTGTATGCATTGGTCAGAGGATGAGTAGTTAAAGCCATTATGATACAGACTCAAAATTCAATCCTCTCTCTTGTCTGATATAAGAATTTTTTGACAACTGACAGTGTAATAGCTTGAATGGCCTCATTTTTGACCTCTGCTGTTGCTAGATCCAGGTCTTCAGTGTAAGAAATAAGCTGTAAGTACACTTGCTTATTAACTCATTCATCAAGGCCAGCCAGCATCTGATACCGTCTACAAAAGAGTTGAGGCATTCTTCTAAAAGCATCGAGATAGTACGAAAAGCTGTGGAAAAGTGTGCGCTCTGTCAGAGGCAGAAAATTAGACGTTAAAATTCTGCTGTTTAATCCAGCTCTTCATGGAACACACAACTGGATTTGGATAACTTCTGTCTGGCAGCCTGCATCTTCTTTCAGAAATAGGATTTATGGGGATGTTTTGCAACATCACGACTTGGAGAAATACTGGATTAAGGCAGAGGATGGCATGATGCCTTCTGACTCAGACAGCTGTACAGATTTGCACCAGAACAACTTCATGTCCTCACTGTAAGCTTTATCAAGCTTCACTAGTTAAGCTTTTCAGCACCTGGATTTAGCCAACTGTCAACAGCGGCTGCAAACTGACCTTACCCCTGATGGTAGTGAGAGCTGCCGACCAAGCCGTCAGAGAGACCATCTTTGCAGATACTTTAGCTTGGTTTATGTCTTTTCATTTTTTTAAACGTTATTTAGCATCTGCACAAGTTTTGGAGGTAATCTTAAACATTTTATTCTATCCTTTTTCTTTCTGATTGTACCCGTGGATTTTACGGTATAGCCTATACTGTACTCCACAGGCACCTGTATGCAAGTGAGCAGTAAAAGCACGCTGTGTATTCCAGTTACCACTAACATAGATTTTACAAGAGATTCTCAGTTTCATTTGTACTCTGACATGTCCTTCTCTTTTCTTTGCAGAGAAATGGAATGCACGAATTACAGACTTGAGAAAGCAAGTTGAAGAGCTGTTTGAAAAAAAATACGGTATGTGTGACACTGCTTTCCAAACAACCATGGCTCTACTGCTTTGACACCATAAATCACAACTCTTTGGCATGTGTCTTGGTGGCTCGGGAGCACACCAGTACTGACAGCACCAAAGGGTTAAAATATTATTACAAGACCTAAAACTGGGGGAAGTAGCTGTTTTGATGAGCAGAGTATTTTCAAAATTGGGTGCCTGTATTTGGCACTAAGTGTGAGACTTAATTTTGTTTTTCAGTTGTGCTTCACTTCCCTGGAGCTCCAGTGTGCTCATGTCTAGGGCCACCCACATTTGAGAGATCTGGCCTTTTGTCTATAATTACACTGAGTCCTTAAATGAAATAGTCTTTTAAAATATCTCTGGGGAGAGGTTACCGCTGATTCCTTTCTGATGACAATTGATTTTCAGTGAAGCAACAATTATATGTTAATGGTTCTTGGAGAGAAAAAGAAGTATATGTGTTAGACTTTGGAATTTGTCTCCAGGTGTTGCACCTAGACATATTATGTGGCCACGTATCACAGACTAACACAGCATCAACAGAAGTTTCGAAAGAAACGGTGGTGCACCTCTCCGTGAAAAGTGGAAGTGCTTTTGGAATGGACCTTGTGGCGTTGGGGTTACTACATGTTTTGGGTGTGACTGCCATCTGACACTTAAACAGCCCACTGAAAGCAGCTCACACCAAGTAAAAACAGTTCAGAATCTGATTAACGGTATTTTAATTGCTCTAGAAAGGAGCATCACTCTTCAATGAATTCCTTTAATTTTGGTCTTGGTGTTCATACATAGTCAGCCTAAAAATCTCCCGTGGAGTCTGTTGAATACAGAGCTATTCCTGACTTTCTGTAGCAGACCAGATGGTATTAAATTATCCCCTTTTTCCCTCTAGATGACAACATTTCATTGATTCACAAACCAATTCCATATCAGATTCCCGTTCTTTCAATCTGTATGGGCATGCAATTTCCCATTTACTGGAATGAGTTATCGATGTCCAGAATTCCCAGAACACTCCTCAGACTTGCTGGCTTCTGGGGCTTCTGGAGCTCCAACGTGTTTTAGCAATGTCACATGTCTGAAAATATATTTATTTTTGTGTTTAGATGTAAGCTTAATGGGATTACTTTTCATAGTGTAAATACAAGATAGTGGCTCATAAGTGCAGACTAATTTATAAAAATGAAACCTATATTCAATAGGTTTTCCATGCAAAAATGTGTAAGGTTCCAAATCCAAGAAGCCTCACCTCAGACTGTGATGCCGATCGTGTTCTTAGGCTCTCTGAACAGTATTTGCTAAAATGTTTGCTGTTCTAAGAGAAATAAAGACTCTCACTTGTAGCAACTTACCTGTTGTGAGTTACTTATTTAAACAAACAGGATTTTTGTTGCTCTGGAGCTGTTCTTACTTGATGCTGTGTAGTGACCTCGATTTCAGTGAAGTTCTTGAGCTTTTTTCCCGCGGCTAACTGTGGTTCACAAACGCTCATTTCCATCTGAGCCTCGTCTGATGGATGTGTTACGCTTTTCACCACTTGCCGCAACAGCCCCTAGGGCTGAGAATATTTTTTTTTTTAATTTCTTGGAAGAGGTATATGCTGCAGTAAAAATCTACTTTGATGAAGGACTGGTGTGATACACAGCAGCTCTTTACAGCTCTTTTGGTGATTGTTCTGCAGCTCCTTTGACACAGGTTTGAATAGGGTTTCTTTAGTCTGTTTGCTAAGAGTCATCTTCAGGTTCGTGTCCCTCTCTACGTATCTATTCTCTGTCTTCAGCTTTGGCCATCTTATATTTGACAGCTGACACCAAATGTAGCTGAAACACAGTTCTTCTCACACTTTTCTAAAGTTTTGGTATTCGGTTCTTATCAGAATATAGGACTAAGATGCACAGAGTATTTTTAAAGCTTCTGTATTTTCTGGTAAACATACCTAGAACTGTTCTGCTTCCAAGTGGTTGAAAGGGTATGTTACCCAAATGCCTTTAAAGCTTAAATTGTTTTATTGCTTTTGAGAATTTGTGAGTTAAAGTAAGCATGTTGTATACATTGCTGTCTGAACACTGGCTACTTTCACATTGCTTTACATTGCTTGAAAAGGTGCCCTGAGTAGTTTTACTTTCAGAAACCTTGCCACAACACCACTGTACTCTAATCTGGCCTTAGCTTGACCTTTCTCTCCTGAAACCATTTTTTGCGTCTGATTTCCATAGCAAAACAGCAGAATGTACCAAACAATTTGCAGACCAGTCAGATGGTAATAGAGAATCCTTGTTGCATTGCCTGCAAAATTAACATACCCTTGTGAGTATAAAGAAATCGGCCCTCTTGGTATTTGCAAACCATCATTCTGTTCTCCAGTGTTTGCCAGCCCAGTAGGTGTATTGTTATGATTATGGTCCTCAGAATTTGAAGAAATACATTAACAGTTTTGTTCCAGCTGTAGGTGAATTTGTTATTTGCCTTTCATTTGTTTCAAAGATTTCATTAGTAGGGCCATGCTTTTTTCGACAGTGTTAGAAATGTATTGCTTATGTCGCTAGTGATTCCTTGGATTTCCAAACTACACCAAAGCTTTGGGAATGCACTCAAAAGAAGGGTGTGTGCCCCTCCTCCATGGCATTAATGACTCTTGTAACCCAATAGTAGTAACAAATAATAATCATCGGAGCTAATGAACTGAAACATGCTTGATTTCTAATTAAGGCTAGGTAATTTCATCATTCAAAATATGCTGTTAACCAAAATACTGCGAAAGTTCACTAGAACAGGTGCAGTCTCTGTTATTAAACATTTACAGAGTAAAGGGAAAAGAGGAGAATCTGCATATGTATGCAGGTCTGCGGCTTCTTTGCTGTGAATTAGAGTGATTTTGCTGTAAAACAAAAACCCCCACAAATAGGAATGCTTGCATGTTTAAATGTGCTGACGGGTGTTGTTGTCTGTCTGTTAATTTTAAAGTTTTTCAGAGTAATATCAAACAGATAATTTTGAGTAGAGCCACAAGCTAGTCTAATGTTTTTATTCTCCTTTCTTTCTTAAAGCTCAAGCTATCAAAGCAAAAGGTCCGGTGTCTATCCCATACCCACTCTTCCAGTCACACGTGGAAGACTTGTACGTGGAAGGGCTGCCAGAAGGAGTTCCCTTCAGGCGGCCATCCACATACGGCATTCCCCGTCTTGAGAGGATACTGCTAGCAAAGGAGCGGATCCGCTTTGTCATTAAAAAGTAAGGAATTTTGCATTTTTGTCCCTATATTACTCATTGTTTTCTGTTGGCTCCATTCTGCTTTGTTTTATCTTCAAGAATTTCCAAAACTGATTTCTATTGACGCGTTCTTGTGCTGTACTTATGAGTAATTTTTAGCTGATATTCACTCTGATAAATTCAGCTTATCAGATGACCAGAGCACCACAGTGATGGCTGAGATATGGACAGATCTCTTCACTATTACAGACTTCTTATTATGGGTGGATCTCTTTGTACTATTTTAATCTCCGCAGCTGTAATACGTGTGGAAAGCCTTTGACTTGGGGATATTTTATGCTGTCTGAGGATCCTGGCCTAAGTTTCAGCTTATGCTTTTATTTCGCTGTTGCTGGAATGTTGTATCAAGGTGTCTATGGCCACATCTATATATAGCCTCTCCCAGGCCAGGCTTGAGGCCACAATAGCTACTGGTTCCTGTGGTTTAGTTGGATAGGTGTCCTTGGTGTGTCTGGAGGGTAGATCAGATAGTGTACATGAAGGGAGACCTTAGATGTACATAGAAACTGCTTGAGGGCTCAGCTGCCTGCCGTAGCTAGGCTGGCAGGGTGTCATCTGCCATTAAAGTGAGGACATGAGACTCATGAGATGTTCTGGGCTCCTTTCTTTCTCTCTTCCTCCTTTCTTGCCTTGGTGTCTTTCCTAGAAGAACCCTGACATTACTTTCTGCAAAGGCAGGTGGTATTGGAAGGGAGCCTGGACTGAGCCTGAATTCAGGATATGCAGGGAGAGATGCAGGCATCTGTGGATGTAGAGTGCCGGATCTCAGAGCTGTGGAGCACTTGGAGATCCAGTGCTGCGGGTGCGACTGTGGCAGACCGATCTGCCGCTTTGGTAGTGGGTGGATGTTTACCTTGTACAGTTTGGTGCTTCCCTTCAGACAGATGTGATGTTTCACACCACAGATGGACATTTACACTTTAAATGAAGCTTCTGTGAGTAACAGCTGATGTTTTACTGTTCAGTGGTGTCGGGCCTAATCCAAGAATTTTCGCGGTGGATAGGAATCTGCTGGTTGCAGTGGTCAGGCTCAGAATCGGTGGCAGGGACGGCCCGTGGCTCTGTGCATGCTGCCGTTAGCACGGGTGCTAGTTTCTCAAATTTGAGAGGTATGTGTTCAGTTTATCTCATCCTAATGCTTGGAGAGCCAGAAAAGAGGAAGACGTGTAAATCTACCTTTTGTCTCACTTAAAATCAGACACTATGCATAGATTTTAATATTTATGCAATACCGGCACCTGCTCTTGTCAAATTTGTCTGAGTTGTTAACAGGAATTAATTTATGCTGTTCATCAGTTTGGTAATGTCTGGTAACCAGGACAGCTCAGAAAGCAGTTCAGCTCTGTGAGAAATGCCAGAATGTGAAAATTTTTTGTTGTTCTAGTATGGATAAAACTAGATGTAGTTAGGAAACAGAAGAGTCTGCTTAGAGATTTTCGTTTTTAAAGATTATATTTTTGATTTGAATCATTATTTCTGATAAAGTGCATCTTAGACCTCAGAGATAATTTTAATGTAATCTGTATGTTACCATGAAATGTTATGGATCAGGTGGATATGGGTATCGGGCACAAAAAGTGTTTCTGTCAGTAGGGTTCCAACTATCTTTTTTGGTGTTAACTGGAATTTTATGTTGAGGATCGTGATGTCCCCTGTTATTTTTTTTTTCTGATCCTTCAGTGATAACTTGAGGCTGTAACTTCTGGTTTTGTCAAAATGTCTGTCAGTGTTGAGGCATGTATCTTCAATCTTTCAGGCATGAGCTTTTGAATTCTACACAAGAAGATGTACCATTGGACAAACCAGTTTCAGGAGGTAGGTCTTCAAACATGTGAGTTGTACAGGTACAGTGTCAGTCTTAGTGGTGCCTACCATTTGCTTTTACTAACAACACATTGGAAATAAATCTTTTTCTGTTGATTTTTCTTTAGCTACAACGTGACAGCAATTTTCCGCTGGCTATCCAAGCCGGTGTTACTAACACTCTGTCCCAGTTTCAGCTGCGATAGAGTTAATTTTCCTCCCAGCAGCTGCTGTGTTCAACAAAAATGTGGATAACACTGATGTTTTTAGTTGTTGCTATGATATCAAGGACTTTTTTCCAGTTTCTCGTATTCAGCTAATGAGCAGGCGTGCAGGAGCTGGGAGGGAGCATAGAGAGACAGCTGGTCAGGGTAGCCATTGGAAATATTGCATACCATAGGCGTCATGCTCAGTTTATAAAGTGACTTGGCTGGGGGGGCAGGAATCCTTTTTTTTTTAATTCTCTTTTCTGTGAGTTTGAATCCTCTCTTGTCTGGGGGTTCAGACTTTTCTGGGAGTTTGGTCTTTCTTTGGGAGTTTTGCGGAATATGCAAAATCTGCAAGTTGCCGGTTCCACAATCACTGCTCAGAGACTGGCTGCTAATTGGTTGTTGGGCGGTGAGAAAATTGTGTTGTATATAGTTTGTTTACATGTTCATTATTATCATTATTATTATTAGTAGTAGTAGTAGTAGTATTAGTAGTAGTAGTATTTCCTTTGTCTTATTAAACTGTCTTCATCTCAACCCATGAGTTTTACCTTTTGTCCGTTTCTAGTCCCCATCCTGCTGTGGGGGAAGGGGAGGCGTGAGCGAGTGGCTGTCTAGTGCTGGGTTGCCGGCTGCCGGGTTAAACCACGACAACTCTATCAACTGCTTTGATTCAGCTGACCAGAAGGAAAAACAATGAGCTGAGTGTTAGTCTGTTGAGATACAGGGAAAAGGCAGTAGTTTCCATAGTTGATGGAGTTTACTGGGTAGGGAACTGTCTGTAGCATGGAGTAATTGCTTATGTATGGTATTTGCTATAATTTGATTAACTGAAATGCAGTAATGAACATGCAGGTTAGAGACATTTATTATTGTAGAATCTGACTTGCTCAGATGATGGGACTGCATTTTCACATAATAGTGCAAAAACAATGCATTCTAACCACTTTTGCCGTCAGCAAGACTTTTCCGTCGATGCGTGCTCTGACATGTTTTGTCTCCATTGAGCACCCGTCCAAAGGTAACAGAAATGACCATGTGAACCCAAGGCTACAAGAATAGTCTTGTTACAGTTGCACCCATGAACTCATTTTCCCTCAAGCTGAGAGAAAAAAGTTCAGCATGGAAAAAAATCAAGTTTTGAAAGAATTGTGGCTTTGCATGGGCACTAGTTGGTAGATTACTTTCCTGGGCTTGTTTTTCTCTTCAGCTGTATGCTGCTGTCTCTTGGGCTTCAGGGCGCTTTTCTAATTGTCCAATTAAGCCAAGTGTTGAAAGCTTGTATGCCTGAACCAATGGTAGCAAACAAATTGCTCCCAACCCCAAAGTGCTAACTGGCAACCTCAGTCTGGCTGAATTGTGAATTTTTAGTAATACCAGAGAAATTCTTAGTTCAGACAGGGATGCAAGCTTATGTGTGATAATATCTGCACTACTGCAGCACTATTCTGTTGTATTTGTAGTCATAGTCTTCTGTTGTAAAAAGCATATCAAAGACTGTGCTTAAAGTGAACATTAAGGATCTAAATTAAGCAAAGAGATTATGGCATAAGGATGTCACTTTAACACGTGTGTAGGAATGAAACTTCCTGCAGTATAAGTTAACCTAGTGTCTCGAGACTTAATAGACTTAATAGACTACTGTTCCTCCGAATTTGACTACAAAAATAGTAGGTAGGCTAATGACTGAGCCTTCAACTTAACTGTACTCTTATGTGGGTTTTTAAATTAGCCCTTTTCTGTGTTGTTTTGCTTGTATTTAATATGATTATACTGATTCTGAAGACAAAGCAGGTACATTACATAGCCTGTAAAACCCCTGTAGCTAGGAAAACGAGCGGTAACCCATTTTTATGGCACAGTGTTATGAACAGTCACTTTATGTTGCTTGTCTTCACGAACTCATAATGATTGTATATTCATGTGTGACCTCTGCGTTATTTCTGAGAGAAGAGAATGTCTGTGAAAGCTGCTGATAATGTCTCGGGGAACACAGCTCAGAAGATAGCTGCCTGAGCCTCCTTTCCCTTGGTTTTCATTTTCTGCCATTTTGGATTCCCTCCTTCCCTGTAGCTCATCGTCTCCTCTGCTGCTCCGCATGTCTGCTGCTGTCTCAGGAGAGTGAGGTGTGCGGTGCCAGCCCCTGCTCATGGCTCCATGTCCAGCGTCCTGCCCTGTCCATAGCCCCTGCTGCCCGATGTCCCAGCAGGAGAGGACAGGATGGACATGGAAGTTGTGTTTGACTGGTGGAAGAAAGATGGTTTGCATTTACAGTCGTGTAGGAAGCAGCCTGGTCAGGAAAGTTTTATGAAATGGCCTCAGCCCTGAAGCCCTGAGAAGACTGATACTGGCTTCAAGACAAACCAGTCTGGCTCAGGAAATGGCTGGAGAAGTAGGAGCAGGTGCCTTTGAAGATAGCCCAGCCTTGTGCAGTGCAGTTGTGGAGCAGAAGCTGTTGCTTGTGCGTGCTGACTAAACCCACAGTGTGGCAGCTGTCTGTGATCTTCTTCAAGGCTGATGAGCTTTCACTTGTTGGTCACGAAGCCATACTCAGAGGAAAAAAGTGATTTATGTGATATGTGCTTTGATCCCTGTCATCTGACCCTGAGGGGGCAGGCGGATTCTTTTAGGGATCCTTGGCAGAATGATGACGACACTAAATCATAGTTACAATTAAAGATTTAGTTTTTTAACAGGATATTATAGTTAGTATACCATAGATTTTATGATTAGGATGGCACAGGATTTCTACAAGCAGAATCAGCAGAGCATGACTTACGAGTAGCCTAATACAGAATCTATAATACAACTTAACCTATGGTTTCTAATCAGCTAGACTCTCTGCAGATTGGGTCAGATCTTCATACATGTCTTGCTGTATCAATATAACAATCATAATCTAGACTCAGAAATTATATCAAAGGAGACGAGTCAGTCACACAGTCCTTGGAGGCAGCGGACGGCAGTGGAGGAGTCCCTGGCCACGGGGGTCATGGATCTCACTGTCCAGCAGCAGCTCCCATCCAAGTTCCTCCCTTAGGACTTGTAACTCTTTGATTTTGTGGACAGTGCTCCGTGTGCTGCTACGCTTCCCTGTTCTGTGCCGGGGACATCACCACCACGGGGGCTGGCTGGGTGCCTGGGACCTTCAAGCCGGTGAGGAAACGAGCAATCAGCCTGGCACCCAGGAACCTTGAGGCTGGTGGGGAGGGGAAAAAGAAATCTGTTTGGTCTGTCCATTTGGTTCACAGAATGTTCAGGGCCTGAGAATGAAGGGAAAGGGAAAGGATACGTGACCTGGTTGGTCACAGAGAATGGCTGCTTGCCTGACAAAATGACGTTATTTATGCTAACCACATTACATTGTATTGGGAGCTGGGGGTACCGCTCACAATCCCAAATGATGAACACACATGACAAACCAGAAAAAAAAGCTGTTATCATTCCTGCTACCAAGTGTGACAGCACTAACGTCATCGTTGTGCTCTGTTGTTCTGCTGGAGGAGCAGAACTCAAACTCATCACTATTGTCAGGTGCAAAACTTTGACTCATGAACTCTAAGGTTGTGTGTGTATCAGCCAATAAACAGAGATGCTCAAGTGATAAAATTACGCAAAAACTGTATTTAATCTATTTTTATTGACCAGGATAAGCTAATCTCCATAGCTGCCACATGTTGGGTTCTGTGTCTGAATTATGACTTAACTCATGTCTTAGGCAGAATCAAGGAAATGTTTTGGAGAGTTGGAACTAAGCTGCTTCTCATTGCAAGAAGAATGATAAAGTCCCTAGTGTCATTTGCTGTAGTTATTAATCACCATTTAATAAGTATTGTCCATGAACAGTGGCAGAAATGACTGCTGGAAGTTCAACATGAGTATACAGCAAGGAGCAAACTGCTGTGTGCACCCATTGTAAAAGCTCGCCTTGGGGTTGTCAGTGCTTAGCAAAGATTCCTTGAAAGCAAGTTTTCATCCCATATGCACACCAATTTCTGCACTGAATATTAAGATAATTTTTTAGAAAATGAAACTGGCAAAAAACTAATCCCCCTTCCAAATAGAATCTAGAGATTGGAGAAGGATGATGAAAGCACTGTGGTTCTTCATGCCAATATTCTGTGTGTATTTTGTAGCAAGAGTGATGTCGCTGGTTCAATGGATTTTTGTACAGTCTTAATATTCTGTCATTTTTTTGTAATTAATTTTTTGTAGTACTAAGTTGAATCCATACTTCTGCATGGTATTTTCTGGGTTACCTGAAAATGCGGGATGGTTATGCGTGCTATAAACTGAACGACTGAAAATATAACCAAAATAATTAGGGAATGTTGGTTTTGTTCTCTATCACTCTCAAATACAGTGAAAGAGGAGTGGTATGCCAGAATCACCAAACTGAGAAAGATGGTAGATCAGCTGTTCTGTAAAAAGTTTGGTGAGTACAGTATTATTATTTTCTTTTTCTGTTATGACCTTGTATTTCTTGAAGATTGCTTTCATTATTTCCTTTGAACATCTACATTAATGAGACCTTTGATCAGTTTTTTCAAATATTTAAAATCCTGACAGTCGAGTGAAAAAGAATGTATTATTCTACTGCTTATACAACAAGGTAAATGCATAGTTAAAAAAAATTTATAAATCTTACATGTACGGCTCTTCTAATTGCTCTCAGTTCCTTCCTATTTGGATTTTTTTTTCCTTTGATGGTGAATAAAACAACCGTTTACTTATTTATATTCATTGCAGTATCATTAAAATTAGTATTAGAACATTTCTGTGTGAACTTTTATGTTCTCTCCAATGTAAAAAAATTGTCAACTTCATAAGAGCTAGAATAAAATGTTGCATGATGCTCTATAATAGATTAAAAACTTCATATAAACCCACTGTGTTATGCCTCAGTGGGGAACCCAGTAATCTTCAGTCTAGCATTGTGACTGCCCAATAGCAACGTGATACAATACGGTAAATTTTTATTGTTTTGATGTGCCGAGACTTTGGTCTCTGTTGGGTTTAGATGTCCCACATTGGCCCAGATTCTAAGATCACGACTGCAACAGCCTGAAGAATTGGTAGCTTAGCTAGCTTCTGATAAAGGTTGGTGGCCAAACTGTCCAGTTACTGGATGTATTTTGTTCTAACAGCCGAGGCCCTGGGGAGCACTGAGCCTAAAGCTGTTCCGTACCAGAAATTTGAGGCCCATCCCAGTGAGCTCTATGTTGAAGGGCTGCCAGAGAACATCCCCTTTAGGAGTCCCTGCTGGTACGGGATCCCTCGCCTTGAAAAAATAATTCAAGTGGGCAACAGAATAAAATTCGTGATCAAAAGGTAAGTGTTTGTTTTAATGCCTAAACATGGGGGTTTTTTAAGAGTGATGCCAAACAAACGCCCTCTGTGTAATCAAGCACTTGGTTTCATTAAGTCATGAAGCATTTGGTCTCTAGTTGCTGAATTGGCAATGAAGTATTCTGCTTTATAAAGTGGGTATCTGCAATCCAGGCAAGTCTTCCAGAATATCTTTGTGGCACTTTCAGCAGTGTGAAATATGTAGTAGAAAAATCCAGCTTTTCAATGCATGTCATAATAAGTAGTAGTAGTTCATTTACGTCAAGAATGGGCAGATTATTCACTTTCTGGTTGCAGGCCGGAGCTGCTGACTCTCACGTCAACCGAAGTTACTCAGCCTAAGTCAAACACTCCAGGTAAGGCAGGTGCTGTCTCCAGGTGGGGATGAAGGGGGTTGGTGGGGACACAAGTTAGGGTCAGTCCCACTTTTTTCAAGAAGTAACCCTTTTGTGATGAGCATGCTGACATGCTCTGCATGAGGTCTGAAAAGAATAAAGTGAGTATTATGAACACGGATGGCTTTCTGGACCGTGGTGCGGTCCAGCTGTCTCTGAGTAACTGGGATGGATCCCCCTCACAGCCTGGAAGAGCTGGAGCTACAAGCCTGGTCGGAATCAAAGCTCCTCAGCCCCTCAGCAGTTGGGCTTTTTTCAGGCTCCTGTTAGTAAGAAATCGAAATGACTTCCTGAAAGCGTAAAGCGCCTTTAACACAGGAGAAGAATCAGATTGGGTTTTATTTCTGGATGCTCTGAATTGGAGTGTGTAGGCACTTGCTTGCTACAGAAGCGTACAATCCAGATCTTGTTGGGGTTTTTGGGAGTATGAATCTGCTGGTAGTAATAACACAAACCGAGATCCAGGGCTTCCTAGGTTCTTCCCCACCCACATTTCACTGGATAAACACACCGCAGCATTAGGAACTAACTGTTGAGCTCACTGCAGGAAAGGAAACGGAAAGAATGTGATTTAATAATCATGTAGTTAGTAGTCATCTTACGTCATCATAATGTATTGTGGATTTTGTTTGGATTTTAGGAGAAGGCTCCTATTCAGCGAGAGGGTAGCTCAGTAGAAGAGACTGTGTTCAGTGTGGAGCAGAAGGAAAAGGCAGCATCGATTTCCCCCCTACCCTCCCTTGTTTGTTTGTTTTGTTGCCAAAATCCCAATTGTCATCAATTTTGATGATATAACTGACACTTTGACAATGAAGTAGTAACAGCAGGTGACAATAACAGCAGTAAAAAAACAGCTAATAAAATCTTCTTTCTAAAAGAATTGATGTTCAGTGGTCATGATTCTTAAAACTCAGCCCGTTTGAATGTTCAGAGTGACATTTCTTTTTGTTATTTCACTGTATTTTTCACTAACTTAAGGTGTCTGGCCTTGCCAGTGCCCACAGAGCTTATCAGGGTTCAGGTCTGATGTCAGGCAGGCAAACACAGCAAATATTCTCTTGGGCTTAGAGCCCAGTGAAAACCATTTTCCCAGGCAAAGGCCGAGGATCTTCTTACTGTAGATGCAAACTTTATGTTGCTGAAGAATGTTAGGCCTTTTTTAAAGCAAAATATTATTCTGTTTCAAAGTAATAATGCTGTGTCCTCAACAGTTAGTCCAAGAACAACGTTTTAATTTTTAAAATTAAATTAGACAGTCTAATTCCTTTGCCAGTAAGACTACAACATGGCAAGAAGTATTAACACACATACAAGTGTTAAATACCTGTGAAATCTATCAAATAAGTAGGTCAGATTAAAAAAAAATTAATGCATCTTGCTTGAAAATGAAAGAAGCTAGAAATAAGCAAGGTCAGGTAATTTGTTAGTCAAAAATAGGATTCGGAAACAAAAAAAATTCTGTATGGCTTCCTTCATGCTTTCCACAACTCTGAATGGGTTTAGCTCAGTAGCAGTTAATTGTTATTTGTGGGTTATGATGAAAAGTAATGAATTATGGTGCTGTTTGTCAGAAAATAAGTTCTTTTTATTGCTACTAGTGTCCTTTGCTTTCTTCTCTAGCTAAGCTACACGTTGCCTGCTCTGGCTAGCACTCCTATAATTGGCTTTTATTTACAATGGAGAACAGAACTGAAAATTTTTTTTTTTTTTTTTTTTTTTT